>JAEIGA010001833.1_pt1 | contig 33746 bp, 36 predicted proteins | sample 9270691 | NCBI WGS metagenome assembly JAEIGA01 (sample SAMN17057246, study PRJNA624740) | gut metagenome | biome: biome; isolation source: fecal sample | host: Bos grunniens | place: China: Xizang | collected 2019 | reverse complement strand
TCCGTTCCAACCATAATGTGTCCGCAGTTTCTGCACTCCCACTTTGTTGCTTCTTCTTTTTTAAACACTTGTTCCTTCTTGATGTTCTCAAGCAATGCCCGGAATCTCATCTCATGCTCTCTCTCGATTTCAGCAACCCTACGGAACAATTCAGCAAGCTCAGTAAACCCTTCTTTCTCAGCATCTATCGCAAACTTAGGATACATCCATAAAGTACTTGACCATTCGTAATTAGGTACTCAATGGATGTATCAAAACCCACTTTTAGAGGAAGAACAATATTATTATACTACAAGATAGTAAAAAAGTCAACAATTTCCATTTTGAAAATGGTTGCCTCAATTGTTATATTAACCTATGCAAATATATTTATATGACATAATCGCATTATAACAGGCATATGTAGGTAACATACTATCATCATTCTTATAATCTATAATAACATCGTTACCATCTTTGGTGACATCTAATGCACCCATAGATATACTTGAGCCATCAAAAGTTGTATTACCCCATCCAATATCAGGGATTAAAATAGTTGTGGATGTATCAGTTTTTCTGAGAGAAGAATATTCGGTTTGACCGATAACGATAACCAACTTAGGAGGAAATGGGCAGGGAATTCTTCTTGTTCTATCTGCACCATTATCTCCGAGGTTTCCGGTATAAAATTTAACACCACTAATAGATGTGGAAAGCAAATTCATTAAGAGGGCTGTGTTGTGTTCACCAAAAAGCTTGTATTCTTTATACTCATCATTTTCCACATCGATTATCTTTGCCCAATCACTTGCTTCCGTAGGTTGCGAAGGATTCTCAATCTTTATGTGGCGATAATTCGTAGAGTCTTTCTTTGCTTGAATGAAAGCACCATAATCGTTGGCGGCAATAACGCCTTTATCGTTACCGAATCCTAATTTACCTGATAATATGCCGCCTGTCAACTTCAGATAGTTTGTCAATTCGGATTTTGTTGCATAGCCTGACAAATCAATATCATCAAGGGATATTGTACCCAACATCTGCGATTCCAAGGCTGCTATTCTCATAATCACTTCGGTTAAATCAACACTTTCGCACATCTTCATCCAATGTTCTGCATTTGCATCACTCGGTTCAATTCCTGTAACATTTTTCTTTGCTACCCAAGATGCCCCACTATGGAACACCAAATCAAGCATTTCATATGTAATACTTGAGTCATAATTGCCTTTCGGCATAATTAAAATTCTTCCTGCTGAAGCCATTTAAAATTCCTCCTTTATCCTTCATATATTATCCATTGCCCATCTACAACACCCGGTGCATAAGCATTGTTGTCAACTGTAGAAATATATAATTTTCCTTGATACCAAACGATATCCCCTTTTGCATATGTATCATGTGCGCCTGAAGGCTGACTCCATTCATCGTAACCATTCACAATACCAATTGCTTTGTATAATGATGGGGATTGGCTTGGTATCCAATCAGCCTGTGATGTGTGGTCTTGTATAACCTTATATAATTGTGGGTCACCAACATTATTTTTACCTTCAGTAAATCTGTCTCCTGTTTTATAGTTTTTACCGATTTCATATCTTGGATAAACTGTCGCAACCTCAAGCGCTTTTTCGTCATCAAGAGAGGCAACGAATATCTGTATAGCTCTACCCAATTGCTCCATAACTTGAAGTTTATTCATAACTTGTCACCTCCAAAAGTGCATTTAATAATTCGTCTGCCGTTGGCTCTTTGATTATTTCTTCTTCGGTCGGTATCAAGTCAGGTCGTGCCATTATGCCTATTAACACTTCATCTTCAATTGTTAAGTCGCAATAACCGTTACACTGCATAACTTCATTTTCAAGCTCTTTCGGCACTTCGATATATCCATCAAGCCAACATTCCGGTCTGTGACTTTGTGATTGAATAAGATGCAAACCTGTTTCTGTTGCTTCAATTTTTATAATCATCATATCACTGCACCCCCATACTTAACTGCCATATAATAACCAATATTGCCTGATTTGTTTGCGTAAACACAAATGTCGTTATCTGCGTTTGTATATGAATAACGCACATTAAACCCATTATCCGCAATCTTTGCAGCAGAATTACCGTTGTTTTTCAAAATAAGCCCACCGTAATAAAAATGCTTTCCATATTCCGTTTGTGTCGGATTTCCCATTACACCCTCATTGTTCGTAATGATAACCGCATCAGGTGTAAACCCTAAATCAATGAACTGCTCTGCATTTCCATCGCCGGTATATGTGCCTGTCACAATTATATTGTCTTCAAGAGCTACAATTCTTTCTGTATGCTCCGCAGATGTTTCTTGCAGTGTTGCAATCTCAACACCGTGTTGTGTCGATATCTTCTGCAAATCGGATAAAACTACGTTGTGTGCAAGCAACCATTCTTCAACAACTCTGCCTATCTCGTCTTCAAATGTGTATGATTGACCGATAGTCTCTAACTCTCCTGTTTCAAGATTCACATTGAATTTGAATGAAGGACTCACATACTCAACTTCTCCGGTTTCAAAGTCAACAGAAAATACAGTATATACTCCGTGAAGCCTTACTTCCTCAAGGATTTCCTCGCTATTTACCATTATATCTTTGGCATTAAGGGCCTCGCTCTTTGCAACATTGGAATAATACATAGAGTTGTCTGTATCTTCCCCTGCTCTTACTCCTGTGCCACCATGAGCAAATGACTCCGATAGCAAAACATTTCCGTTAAGGAATAGTTTTTTCAAGACATCAGTTTCATACACTGTACCGTCCGCATAGAATGCCCTGAATATGCAATCAGTAGAAAGCTCTATTCTTTCAAGCCTGCTTCCATATGCCGCATCAGCTTTGGCAATGAAGTCTTCAATAGCCGTAAATGTTGTTTTGAGTTCTGCTCCATCATCCGTTGCCCCACTCTTGGTTACCTCAACCGCAAATTTAGGTGATGCAATTACACTTGTTGCCCCTTCGGGACCTGTTTCTATGATTTTAAGTTGCATTTTTGTGATGCCTTCCACAGTTATGGGAAGCACATCATACACAACCTTGTTGTCCTTGATTGTACACTCGTTAATGCTTGGCTCTGCTGCACCGGGAGAAGTTACATACATCATTGCAACTACTCGTTCTAATGGGAAATCAATGGCATCTCCGCTTGCCATAAGGCTAATCTCAATAACCCTTGACATATTATCTGCCGTTTCAAACCCTTGCAGCATAAACTGTGTGCCATTCTTATGTACATCAAGTGTTTTTCTGTACGTTATTCGTTCCATGCTACATATCCTCCTTTACTTTTATTATAAGGTGTGTGGTGGAGCTTTTAAACCCCACCACACCTTTAGTGATTATTCCTCAACATCACCAAACATTTCGTTTAGGTCATCCGCAGTGAATATATCAAGCTTATTAAGTACTGCCATTGTATCCCTATATACATTGTAGAAAGGCAAGCCTGAAATTTGTGATGTAAACTGTATCATATATTTCAGTTTTTTAGCAGGTTTCTTGGCATTCAATGCATATTGTAGATATTGCGCCCATTGTGTATCCATTCGTGATGAAGAATATCCTTGCATCAAGCCGTATATATCCTTGGCAAAGGGAAGCTTATTACCTATGCTCATGTCAAGAGCAAAATTCTTGAAATAAAGCTTCATAAATTCTTCAAGTTCCATTTCCTCATCGTCATCATCTCTGAATGCATCGAATGCTGACTCTACCAATGCTGCTGCGGCATTAGTCATAACATAAGCTGCTACAACTTTACGTACTTTGTTGATGTTTTTCTTGATAGCCTCTTTTTTGCCGAATTCCCTTTTGTCATTGTTAAACTGACTCACAGTATCCAATAACATATTGTATGCAATGATAGGCTCTGACCCAAAGGTAGTTAAAAATTTATCCTTTCCATCGGAGCTTCTCATCATATCACTTCGTGTCATTGTAGAATCAACAACCTGAGTTGCATAAATTACATCACGTAACCTCTTTGCTATGGCATCATAGAACTCCTTGCTACCCACCTTTAAATCCTTGCGAGTATCTCTTATCTCAAATTCACAAGCCACCCATAGTGTACCGAATGTTGCTTTATCGGCAATTTCAGCACCCTTCAATGATTTTTCAATTACTTTATCCTTGAAGGAGTCAGAATGCTTAATCTTTTCTGTAAGGCCCTTCGAAATATCTGTATCATAATATCCTAATGACTTCCATTGTACTATGCCACAGTATTTTTCTGCATTGTCTATTGCTTTTTTAAGCTTCTTAACCATACCTATAGGCTCAAGATTAATATACGCAGATGCTTTTATAAGATATTTGTTATCCATAACTGCACTTGCCTTGTAAAATGCCGTAGGCTGAAGAAGAACAACTCTAAGATTAGCTGCAACCGAAGCCACCTTTGCATTCTTGAAGAATGTATTACCTAAAACATCTCTCGATACATTTTGTGAGCCGTTAAGGTCCCTGACGAATCTTCTGATATATCCGTTTGCTTCATCTCCAAATACAGTTTTTAATGTCTGTACAACACCATGTTCTTTACCTGCCGAATCCCTATCCCTTATTGAATAGAATTTATTGAAATCCAATACAGGAAGAGCCAAAGCATTGTATTTCGCCATATCAGATGCGTGCTGAGCAAAAATATCAAACACATCACCAATCTCTATACTTTGGTCTGCATTCTCATTTCTTGCCTTTGTGAATGACATATTAAGCAATCGGAACAAGCTTGCATTATCAATATCCCTTGTGTTGTCACCCGGTACTGTAGCTTCTGACACCTTTATGGGGAAGTAATCAGGTATACCAAACTGTTCTATACCAAACCTCGCCATACTGATTTCATTACCCCAATCAGAACAAACAGTATTCATAAAGTTTTGTAGCTTGTCTGCTACTTCTATCTGTCTGTCGGTAAGGCTTGATAGAATCATTTGTATATCCGAAACAGAAAGAGGGATGTTCTCATAATCTGCTACAACTTTGCCCTTTTTGTCTATGCGCTTTAATGTCATACCGCCTGATAACAAGTGATTTTGTGCATCCTCTTGTTTTGATACACAATGAAGTGCCATTATCTGTGCTATTGACATTTCAACTGTGCGCTCTGTTCCATCAATCTGAGAAAGCTTAAATGTCTTGGTTTCCTTGCTCCATTCCTTAACCTCTTTTGATGTGTAGGTTTCTTCTGCAAAGTCAATAACCTTTTTGGCGTTGAAGGCGAGCTTGTCCCAACCATCCTGAAATGCCTCAAACAGTTTTTCACCAACACTACCTAACGATTTAAAGAAATAATACGGAGTACGGTTTCTAAATTCAAAGAATTTTGCATATTTACCATGTTGCTTTTTGAGATTGCCCAACTTATCACCATGCTCCATAAATTCGTTTGCAAGGTTTACTGCACCCTGATTATGGTTTATCACATGGAATCTATTAACCTCGCTTACAACCTTCTTTATATATCGCACAAGCTTGTCAAGGCTTCGAAGTTCATCAACAGACATAGCATTAAGGATATAATTGTTATCACCGACAAGCTTATACGTGCTTTCTACCAACTTCTTTATATCTTCTGCCAAATCGTGTCCGTATAATGACTCAAGTCCTTCTGTCATATTTGTGGCATCCTGCAGCATTGACCTTACTTCTCCAAAAGCTTCAGCAAAGGAAACATCCTTTTTAGTCTGCACACCTTTTTCTATCATACTCTTTGAAGAGAAGTCGAGAGATTGCAACAATTTAATAACAGGGCCTTTCATTGCATCGTGGATATGATAGTCTTTGGAATTCTTGTTAAGCCACATATTCAATGTTGATGCATTCGCAGTAATTCTTTGGATTCGCGTCTTCTTTTCCGCATTCTCCTTAAACCTACTCATCATTTCCTTGCCATGCTTTTTAGCCTCGGCAATCTCCGCATCCTTTTGGTCACGAAGCTTGGTATATAGCTTTCCGTAGTGAATATCGTCCGCAATCTTTTGCTTTTTGATTCTGTCCTCATACTCTGCACGAAGTTCTGACATAGTTTTACGATGCTCGGCATTAAGCTCTTTAATCTTCTTGTCATACTTATCTGCCGTAGTTTCGATTCTTGCTATGTTCCAAAACTGATTGTAAACCTCACTTGCCATCCATCTTATCTGTTCTGCTTCATCGTATTCTGCAACGATTTCGGACGATTCTTGCAAGTCACTGATAATATCATACAGTTCACTTACCATATCATTCTCGGTAACATCCGCATCGAATATATCAGGATACAAGCTCGACCATTCTTTCCACATAGAGTCAAGAGGAGTCGCATCATTACGGAGCGATGTTCTGCCGAAGAAATATCTGTTCCAATTCTTACCGAATCTGTATTGTGCCTCTTTCTTCTGAGCTTCCGAGAAAGATATTTTGGTATTTTGAATATCTTTCAAAATCGTTTTGAAGTAGTCATTAACCTCTACTTCAGGCTTCGATTCTGCAAGTATTGACTCCGCTATCCTTGAGCTTCTTTCCCATACATCTTCCCACATCACGTCTTCTGCATCTGTAATGTAAGTGAAGAATTCCTTCATCTGCTTTGCCAATTGCACCTTATCAATACTACTCTTGCCAATATTACGAAGATGCCCTGCTGCTTGGAGCAGATGGTTATCATTGAACACTCTGCCATGTGTAACCTTGCCTTCAAGCTTGAGTCTTTCATTAAGCCTTTCAACATCTGCCCTGAGTCTCTCATTCTCCTTTCGGATGCGCTCTGCTTCGCCCATTTTGTCATAGACGGATGTGGTTTCTCTTTCGGAGTAGAGAAGATTTTGGGAAAATTTATTTACTTTTCGTGTCATTCCAAGATTTCTATAAACATCTTCCGAGAAAGTATCGTCAAAATCTATCTTGACATCTTCCAAAAATTGTGCTATATTATATGTGTAGGCAACATCATATGTAAGGGCAACACCATTTTTGGTGACCCGAGCATTAGGTGTGCCTACTTTTTTTGCATTAATTGCATATAATCTTCCCAAAATTTCCGCTTCGGCAAGTATTGGATTCTGATTTACTCTTTCTTCAATTACCGACCTTACTGCATAATATTCAATGTTTCCACTGTTATCTTCTAACCCAACAGTTCCCATCATAACATAGGAAAATGGGACATCAATATTGCCGACTCTTTTAGAACGATTAACCTCAATTGAATTTTGTAAAATTTGTGGTAATTCCAAACTGACTCTTGCATTTATCAAATCTCTTTGTGATGGTTTTTTAGTATGTCCCACAGATTTGAAAAACGAATGAATAATCCCTGTTTTGGTGATTTCCACATTTCTTCCAATGTCAGGAACATTAGTGTAGTAAGCCATCACGTTAGATTTGGTTTTTATTGCCTCGCATTTCTTTTTTACCTCAGAAACTATCCATCCTGCATCAATGCTTCCATCAGCGGTTAATTTGACTTGCTGACTTTTTCCAATAACAATTCCTTTTAAGTCATCTTTTGAAATCAACTCATCATAAGAATAATCCCTCTCGCTCGTTGTTGTGCCGTCTTCGGTATCTTTCTCAGAAAGCAAAAACTCATCCTTATGCAGTTCATTTACTCTCTTAACAAACTGCGGAATAATGCCTTCTTCGGATTTATCTGCCAAGCTTTCGGAGATAGAATCCCTTACTGTGAGTTCTTTTTTAAGCTCTCTCTTGATATAATCCTCTGTTTTCTCATAAGCCTTCTTGCCATTCTCGTCAAGATAAGGCACTTGGTCAGGCATATTGTATTCCACTTTTTCGTGAGGAGCATAGTTCCCATTGATGTCATACAAACTGAAATCGGCAAGAAGCTTGTAGTAATTAGGATGTTTGCTAAAGTCTGTTTCGCCCTGACTATATGCAGGAATCAAACCTTTCTTCTCGCAATGCTCCAAATACAAATCTGTTGCAAGTTTCGGTATGTCATTTTTGGTGTATGCTTTACCCTTGTAATCAATGGAATCCTTGTCCTTAAATTTGCCTTCGGCTTTCTTTATAAACTGATTGAAACCAATGTGGACAGTTTTAAGCTTGCCTTCAGAATCAAATTTGGCAACCTCGTTTATTCCGTTGTAGTTCTTGGCATAAATAGCACCTTTGTACCTCTTTGACGTGTCATTGCTCTTATCGTGATAACCGATTATAAGCTGAATTCTGTTATCATCAAGAAGCTTCATAATGTGGGCATCGCTATAACCTATACACACACCACCGATGCTCTTGCTATACTCGGCATCTTCAATAAGCATAAATGTCTCTGCATGATTAATGCCCTCAATGTCATCGTAGATAGGATTACCATTCTCATCAAGACCTGCATACTTCTTGGTTTTTTCTACATCAACAGTTCCGTCTGCATTCATGTACACAACAACTTTAGGAATAAAGGATGCATTTATTTTACCCTTACTTAAGCCAAAGAGTTTAAGCTCCGAAAGCACCTTTGTATATGCTTGCAGATAATATCCCTTTGCCGTAAAGTCAATATACATCTGTGCATGGTCAAGCAATGTATACATAAGAAAATCACTATTACTTTGGTTTCTTACTCCACCTTCGTTGCGAAGTTTATCCGATTCCCAATTCTTTTTCAAGATATCTCCCCAATAAATGATAGACCCTTGCTTGGTTTTATAACCACCCACACCACCTTGAGAATTAAATAAACTGTAAAGCTGATTGTGCATTGCTGCAAGGTTTTGTGTAGTCATTGAAGAATAAAGCAAATCTTCGTCAATCATAACTCTTGATGAAGGCTCATTAAACAGTGTTCTGAACATCTGCAAATTCAAAGGAAGCTTGCCCTTGAAAACGTTTTTTAATGACTCGGCATCCATCTTTGTTATAAGTGGTCTGCTCTTTTTGTTTTCCTTGTTGTATCTTCTTATTTCCTCATTGGTGAGCTTCTTTAAAGCATTGAAATATGCTTCCTGTGTTTCCTCATCCATTGTGACATCAAGCGGAGAATACTTTTCTGTGGCAATGCTTCTGTCTAACGAAGAGAATTCATAATGGAATCCTGCCTTTTGCATCTCGTCTTGTATTCTCTCAAGAGTTTCATTCCATCCAAGTTTATACTGAAGCACTTTGCCTGAAGGTGATTTCTCCACCATTCCGTTAAGGAATGAATCGATAACAACACCTTCCCTTTGTCTTGCTTGTTCTACATAACAAATAGCACAGGGAATTTCAAAGTTATGGGATTTAAGGATATCATATAGAATCTCCTTCTCTGCTTTCCCAATAACCTTGATGTCAAGCTCCTTCATTACCTCATCCTTAACAATTCTGTCTATTGCTTCAAAAAGAGGAATACCCTTCTTACACATAGAGGAAAGCTCTACATTGTACTTATACCCAGCCTGCTTCTTAAATACAGTAAATGTTCTGTCTTTGCCTACCTTGTTGTTCCAATCTTGCAGGAAATCAGAATTAAGTTCGCCACCGAGCTTCTGCCATATTTTAATAATCTTATCATATCGTGAAAGAATTTCGTCAAGGGATAATGAGGATTCCTCGCTATAGTTATCCTTAATGGAATCAATGTGAGTTTCAATAAGTTTCTCATTGAATAAAATCTCATCTGCCTCAAGAAGCTTACTGCCAAGTTCTGCATTATGCTCAAAAGCACCACTCTTCTCAAGGGCCTGATTAACCTCTACGGATTCCGTAAGCATTTCATCCCACAAAGCAGAAAGTCTGTCAAGCTCTTCTTGATATTTTCGCAGTATTTGAGCTTCCTTTTGGTTTGATGCATTCTTGTACAAGCCAAGAGCCTCACTCACCCAATCCTTAATGTTTTGAATGATTTCCTTAACCTTGTCCATTAAGGTCTTCTGTTCGGTTTTAGAAAGTGAGTAGAACATCTCCTTGCCAACCTTACTTTCGGCAAGCATATCCTCGCAGGCCCTTGCCACGATTTCACTTCGTGCAACCTCGATTTGTTTGCTTTCACTGTCAGTTTCCTTGAGTATGTTGTTAGAGACAAGACGTTTTATTTCTCTTGCAATTCTCGTACTTTCATCTATGCCATCATGCTTTTCAAGAGTCTCGAATACCAAGTTACTTATCTTCCGGAACAACACAGGAGATTTCTTTTCCATCCAATGCGTTAACTCATGTGATGCCGTTGGTATGATGGTATCCTTAAGCATATTTGCATCAATATCAACACCTGCATAAATGTCAAGGTATATTGTATTACTGTTCACTTCAAATGCACCATTATAGTTTTCATTTGCAGTAATCACCAAGTTCATTCCTGTAGCCTGAGCAAAACCCTTCATAAAGGTAATGGCTTTTCTCTGTTTCTCAGTAAGCTGATACCAATTTACTTTCTCATTAGCATTCGCTTTGAGAGGATTTCCTTCTTTTTCAGAATACAGTTTTTTACCTTCTTCAAGCTTATCGTATGCATATATCAGCGTCTCGCAAGCAACCTCGTCAAAGTAAAGCCTCGCACTTCGACCATCTTTCAATGTCATTGTTACTCTATACTCGCCATTACCGATATACTCATCTAATGTTATAACAACACCTGTTTTAGGGTTGATGAATTTATCACCATCGTCGTATGTCACTTTGCGTTTACGTTTCCACTCTTTACTTCCTCGCTCTGGAATTACATAATTATCAAAGTATTCTAATTCTGAAGCTACTTCAGGCAAGAATTCCTCAGTTTCTTCCTCAATCTCAGCTTCTTCCTCAATCTCAGTTTCATCCTCAATCTCAGTTTCTTCATATTCCTGTGCTTCTACAGGGATTTCTTTTGATGCTTCAGCATTTTCGATTGTATTTCCCGCACCTGATGGCTTGGTGTAATCTATAATCGAATCGTCCACAAAACCTTTGTATGCCTTAAGCCTTGCAGTTTGTTGTGAAAGCTTTTGGAATTTCACTCTTTGGTCTTGGTCTGCCTTAATCGCAATCTCGGAATAGATTCTGCGCACTTGCTCGTTCGAAAGTACATTCTTAGTTCTAAGGATGTCCTGAATGCCGTAATTGTTCTCGGTTTTCATTACCGCAAGATTGAATGCTTTTGCGTATGCATCAACATCTGTCTCGCCATCATAAAGAGAAACAAATAATGCACCCTTCTCTTTATCCATATCCTGTGCAAATTCCATTACTTCCTCTGTTTTGATGGTTTTCTCGTTGGCATCTGTAAGCTTGGCAATATCCCTTGCAGAGCCTGTTCTTGATTCCGCATTCGCCTGAGAATAAACCTCTAATTGGTCAATGGTTTCTTCTGCTGCCTTTCTCTGTTCAGGAGTCGATTTTTTAGAATCAAACACTTCCTGAGCATCGAGCATAGCATTAGTGTGGAGTCTGCCAAGCTGATAATCGGATACATTCTCTGCATTAACACCCTTCTTCACAAGTTGACCATATGCTTCATATGCAGATGCCATTTCAGGATTAGATGCAAAGTCAAGCATATCACCCACTCGCTCATTGGCTTTGATGTTTCGCCCGGTACTCTTATTAAGGGAAGTTTCGTTGTAGGTGCTTATTGCAGCATCTCCACCTTCAAGAATACCACCTGACAAAGCACCAAGTAATCCTGAATATACAACCTCACTCCAATCAACCTCAGCTCCTGTGTCATAGCCTGCGGCAAGATTCATTATTATAGGGCTTAATACTTCTTGTGCAGCTTCTTCAAATCCTTCTGATAATGCACTGCCACCCCAACGAATTGCAAATCTTGCAAGACCATTATCTATTCCTGAGACAACTTTGGATAGTTTGCCGCTTACTCCACCAAACTTGCCGATACCACCCATTACTTTTTGTAATGTGGCTTCTGATGCACCAATAAGAGTTGAATATACTCTTGCTTGCCCTTTGTCATATCCGAGATTAAGCATTTCCTGATATGCATTACCTGCGGCAGATGCACCCAAAAGACCTACACCGACATTAGCACCAAGAACAGGATTCACTGTTCCGATTGCAGCAGATGTCAAAATAGACGGAAGCATATTGGTTGTTGTGGTAATCAAATCATAAGGTATCTTACCCCAATTGCCATGCTCAGAATAAAGGTCTTCACGTATCAAGGCTGACAACTGTTGTGTTGAATTAACAGGTATGTATTCATCGGAAAAATTGAATAGGTTTTTTGAACCTGATGCAAATTGGTCAAGTCCTGCTACCAAACCATATGTCAATTCATCAAAAGTCTTACCCTTGATTCTGTCAAAGTCTGCTGCAGCTTTCCTTGCACCGAGTGATTCAGTGATAGTGTTCAGGTATTCGTTTGCTTTCTTTTTATCACCACTGTTATAGTAATAGTTGTATGTCTGCCTCTCCTTATCGGTCATATGCTCATAACCGACAGTTAATATAGATGAATCCGCATTTCCGTTAATAAACTTAGCCTTATCGTTTCTGTAATTTTTATCATTTATATACTTATATACATCATCATCCTGCGCACCAAACTCAAACCTGATGCCTGTTCTCTCTTCCGGTGCAACATACTTTGACTTCTTTGCAAAATCCTTATCATAATTCTTAGAAGTTGCATCTCCAACAGATGCCAATTCAACTCCCTTTTGAATCCATTCTGCTCGATTAAGATAGTTTTTCTTTTCACCTAAAGCATTTTCAAGGTCCTCATAACTGTCATACCCAACACTTTTTACATAAGCATCTCGTTCTTCAGTTACTCGTTTACGATTCTGTTCAAATCTCTCATAATCAGAACGGCTTCTTATATTCATGTTACCTTTGGTAATCTTATCATCATACACTTTGGCTTTCTTATAAATATCCTCAAGCTCAGCAATTTCCTTCCGCAAAGCCACTGTGTCTGCAGTTTTCTGCTCTTCATATTCTTTAGCTTTAGCCTGTGCTGATTTTACGGCATTATCATATGATGTTGCATCCTTATACTTACTATAATGATTTGCAAGATCATCCCATCCTTCAAGGGATTTTCTTGAATAGTTTTGTATTTCGTCAATACCCTTGATGGTTTTTGAATCACCCCCACCAAACATTTGCACATACTGTCTGTATGCACCTAAACGAGAATTCATAGATTCTATAGTAATACGATTGTTATCTAATGTTTCTTTTGTCTGCCATTTGGTGGAGCTATCCTCTATGGTTTTAACCATAGAGGATATATCTGATGAAAATGTATCGAAATTAATCCTTTTTTCAAGCTCTGTTTTCACTTGGCTAAAATCATACTTGCCACTTTTTACCCCTGCTTTTATTTCTTCCGCAGTTTTAACTTTTACTTTTCCATTTTTATCAGCTTTTGATTTTAGACCATTGTGTACTCCAAGAGATTTTTTTATTTGATATGCAGTTTTAGCCATATAAATTCTCTCCCTTTACCATTCAAGTTGATACAATACCGCCGCTTCATTTTCTGTTATCTTTCTGTCCTTTAATGCATTATCTATCATTGTTTCTGCATACTGTGTATAGTCATCAAATCGTGCAGTTTTACCATTTATTCTTGTGGTTTTACCTCTTCGATTGAATTCATCACGTGTGAGAAGAGTTGCTTTAAAATTAAATGCACTGTCAACGGTCTTTTGGTCAATACCGGTTATGTCACCACCACCGCCACCGCCACCTGAGCGACCACCACCGCCTCCTCCACCTGAGGAGTTCATTTTGGAAATCTGTGCATTGGTAAGCTTTTCTTCTAATGCATATTGCTTCTCCCACTGTGAGTCGGCAACCGCATCTCTTTCCTTCTGATAATCGAAGGTCTTCTGATTCCATGACTCCTGAGAATCGAATTCTTTTTGTTTCCAAGCATTATTATTCTGCATTTCGCCTTGTCTCCATGCAAGGTCAATAGTGTCTGCCCAAGACGTATACTCTCTCTCGTATTGCTTGTCGGCATAATCGGATGCTGCACTGTAAAGATTGTATGCATCGTTGACTCTCTGCCCATGTTCATTAAGCTGAAGGTTTGCCATTGCAAAAGCATCAGATTTAGTGTCTCTGTGTTGTCCGTAAGCCTCGTTATAGAGTTGATTTCTGTGCTGATATGTAGCATCATAAGCCGCCACTGTTCTGTTGTATTCCTTATCATCAAGGTCACTCAACACACCAAACTGACGATACATCTCTTCGCCTTCCATTTGGTATGCTTCCATTGCCATATTATAATACTGAGGAAGATTGTCATATGCATCCTCGATAAAAGCATTATATGCCTGATTTCCTGCGGATGTAGCATATGTACTTCCATAACCGCCTGTCAATGCAGAAGCCTGTCCGATGGTATCCTGCATTGCTTGTTTTCCGCTATTCATTGCAGAAGCCAAAGCCTGTTGAAACAATGGGTCTGTATCAACATCGTAAGAGAATTTCTCACGATTCATAATCTTATCCATCATAGCTTGAACTTGGTCAGAATATGATGTCTTACCACTCTGTATTTTCTGCAATGCGCTCGATAGGTATGCATCAGCTTCTGTCACCGCAGTAGGCACTTGAAATGAGCTATTTATAGCACTCTTCACATCACCACTTATAATGTTTTGTTTGCTTGTCAATGCTCCCAAGTTAGCATATGCATTTTGAGCTTGCTTGTCCCGGTCAGAAACCTCCTGCGAAGGATTAAATTCTTCATTCATCTTGTCATATAATTCATCGGATACCCCAAGAAGATTATTTGATTTTTTCTCCTCGTTTGTGACAACTCCTGTAGCCGGGGCCTCCGCTTGTGCAGGAGCGCTCGGAACATTTGTCTGTGGTGCTTCTGTTGTGGAACTTGTTGCTCCGCTTTTAAGCATCCCTAACAACTTTGTATTCTGTGTGCCGCTTCCTGTATACCCGGTAATACCCATACTCTCTGCAAGTGATTTTCTCGCAGAGAATGATGAATCCTTGCCCTGACTTTTAAGATAATCTACAATAGAATTGCCTGTGTATGTATTAGCCATTTTAACCTCCTATTCCGACATTGCATATTCTAAATGCCCTGTCTCAAAATTCACATTAAACGATATATTTTTTGACGTTTCACTTGCGATAGCATCCTTAAACAATTCCGAGTTACAAACATCAGAAACTGTAAGAGTTTTTACCGATACCTGAGCCACCTCTTCCTCTCTTCTTGTGTTGCTCTTTTCGATATCTGCTCCCAATTCATTCAGCTTGTTGACCAACTCAGGAGACAAATTTTCTGTTGATATATTCATTAATGCAAATTCCAAGGTCTCCTTAAACTGAATCAAATAACTAACAAGCTCCGATATCTGTGCTTCAGGTCTCCCTTCTCGGATGCTTGGGAAAGGTAACATATCAACCATCATCCGTCACTTCCTTCTTCTATGGTTTTGGTCACAGAATGAATTTTACAACTACCGCTACCCATTATCTTGTACCTGAAATGGTCACATCTTTTCGGTATAATTGGAATAGAATATGTCCTTGTTCCTGTTCCACTCATATTGAATTTATGTTCCCATTCACCATGCGAATCATACTGCAAGAAAAAGTCAACATTCGCTCCGAATTCCAATGTTATTCTTAATGTAATTCTTCCCACATACTTATTGTCAGGTGAAGAGTAGCCAATAGGCCCCGACTCTGCATACCAATCAATACTTCCTTCGGTATCCTGTTCAGGTACATCATAAAGCAACGTACCACCTATAGACTTCATCACATTGTCTTTACTGTCAATGTAATATAACTCGTCCTTATGTCGGCAGAATATAAGCGCCTGTGTATTATCTTCCTTGCACCATATTCCGTTTTTCTTGTCATAAACAAACATACTGTATTCGTTGCTCTTGTCTCGCATTGAAATGTAGTATTTGTCTCCTATTGCCCCGGCAACTGCATCATAGTAGCCGACATCTCCCAATTCATCGGAAATGCTATAAGGAAGGCTTCCATTGTATCCGCATATGCCTGTGGTCGATTTATAGTACAAAGTTTCATTAAGGATGCACAGGCTACCACCTGAGCCGTTTTGTACTCCTCTGCACATCGTTTCCTTTGTCTGATGCGCTCCTGTAGCACTCACTGCAACTTTAATTAAACAATCTTCCTTGAAGAATATCGGATATCCTAAAAAGGTAATTGCTGCAGTGAATTGCCCATCCGAGCCTATTGTTGCCGCCCAAGAGTCTGTGGCTATACCCCTGAAACAGTTCCAATTCTTAACATCACCGAGCTTGCAGCAATATATCTCATGTCCGTCCTTAGAGCATCCCCAAAGGCGATTGTTACATTCGGTTACATATGACATATCAGGCACTTTTCTTTCAAGGGATAATGTCATATCCTCAAAAGGAGTAATCCTGCCATTGTATATACCGGGAATGGTAATACTGTCATCCGTTTTGTCAAGGATATATGTGTTAATTGAATGGTGTTTCCCATCCTTCTCATCATTCACGAATATATTATTAAGTGAATCAGTAATAACATTTGTTGTTATCTTAATGCCATCCTCTTTTTCAAATCCAATGCCGATTCCCTTGGCACTAATCTGCACATACGTAGATGCCACTGTCATCCATATGGACGTTGAAGCAGAATAAATCTTGAGTGAAGGCTTACCTTCTGATGTAACAGACATCATATAACTTCCGTCTGTAGGATTATTTACCTTGTAATACTCCGCATCGTGCCACTCAATTGCTTTGCCGTTTGCTTCGCAGATTGAGAAGGTAATTTCACTCCCCTTCTCTATATCAACGTAATTCTCCATATATCCGCATTCAAGACTTGAATCCTCATCATTGGTCTTGCACCATACCTTGTCAGGCATAATAATGATGTATGCGCCCATCTTAGCCAATGTCTTTGGTGCTTCATCCGTAAGTGTTACACCCTCTAAGGTTATAGCCTCGCCATTCTTATATAGCACCTTATTGTCTATCCACCACAAATCTTCCTTGTCAAGAATACCTTGTGGATTTGTAAACCTCTTGACTATTCCCCTGTTATTTCTTGGTGATAGAACAGGGAAGTATTTTGAGGACATATTTTTCATGTCATAAAACTGTCCTTCTTTGCACGATATTTGGTGGTTGTAGCCACCAAATACCGTTGTCATTTCTCTGTATCTTGAAACATCTTGTAATATAGGAAATTCCATAAGCTCCTCCAAAATATTTACTCATCGTGATTGGTTTTGTTTTTTAGAATTTCTAAAGCTTTTGTTATAATCTCCGGCAAAGGAATACCCATAAGTCCTGCATTTTCAACAATAGATATAACCTCATTTAATATAAAACCAATAATAGTCGCAGTTCTTATGTAATCTGCACCCAATATCATATCAAGCCTGTGCGCTATCAGAACAAACATAAGCATAACGCACTTTTTACAAAGTCCCTTAAAGCTTGCCTTACTGTCAAGCGCTCCGGTTTTGGATTTCCCCGAAGCTTTGAATACTCCTGCTACAATCAACCCGGTTATAAAATCAACTGCCATAAAAAGTACAAGAGTAACCATATCCTCAGACCAACCTCCAAAGGCTTTTGAAATCAGACTCCCCATCACACCACAAATAGTGCATACGAATACTTTTAATTCATTAATGTTCATATTTTTCCCCTTTCTCCTTAAACAATAAAACCATCATACCCATCTGCTTTGAGTTTCTTAAGCATAGCTTCTGCATTTGCCTTGACAGAATATGCACCAACCTGCACTCGGTATAGCTTGCCATTTGACTCTGTAGTTTCTGCCTTTTTGGTTAAATTTCCTATTTTAACCAATGAGTTAACCAATGCCTCTGCTGCCTTCTCTGCAAAATCCTCGCTTAATATAATCGGCACATCTGTTGCACTGTCCATAAATCCGCACTCAACAAGCACTGCAGGCATATTTGTTTCACGACAAACATAAAGATTCTGTAGAGTCATAGGGTCACTTCTGTTCCCCTTAAGTCCTGTTTCTTTTATAAGCTCCTCATAGATTACCTTTTGGTATTCCTTTGACTTTTCGGATGCTTTGGTGTAAGCAATTGATATGATGCCACCACCGCTTCTGCCACCGATGCCTGTATTATGGTGTACGGATAAATATACATCAGCCCCCCAACTATTTGCCTTATTCACTCTGCTGCCAAGTGAAACATCTGTTGCTCCTGTGGTATCGTCAACTCGGAGCAACGCATATCCATCATATGCTTTCAGCTTCTTCTCCAACTTGTCACAAATTCGGTCATTAAGCCACCATTCACGTGTTTCATTCTTATCAAGGGCCTTGAGGCATCGTTTCCCCGGAGTATGCATCCCATGCCCTGCATCTAATGCCATCTTAAACATATCCTTACTCCTTTACGATTTCTTCGTTAATCGGTTTAACCGAATATACGGTCACTATAGAATCTTCGATTACAACGTATTTTGTTTCAACGTATTCGGATTCAGTGTTGTATTCGGGCATCGGTCTATTGACCAAAGGCTTGTACCCGGCTTTCCTCACCGTTTCCTCGGTTGGATTTGTGTATATTCTGTTATCTATAACAACAAATCCGCCCTTATACTTCTGTATTTCATTTTCGTTTATAAACTTATAAAGTTTCATAATATCACTCCTTACTTGTAGCATAATATGTTGCACTCATATTTGATGGCTGAATGCTCGTATCAATTCTGTAAACTGTTGTACCTTTGAATGTAGGTAGTTTCGGCAATGTTATAGGTGTTTCCTCTTCTTCGGCTAATACATAACAAGCTTCAAACCCTTCTTTTATCGCTTCCGTTGCTTGTGCGACAGTTGTAATAGAAGTATCGTCAAAGGTGTATGCAATTCTGTTTTGTTTACCACTTGTTATATAAGGCATTATGCAATGAGGATTATTACCGAGCGAGGATAAACCCATCGTGGAAAATATGGCAAATTTGTTTGAAACAGCATAACCAAATCCTGATGAGAGCATTAACGGCTTTTTTGAAATATCCGACATAAATACTCCGTATGTCTTTGATTGTGAGCTTTTTGTTGCAACGGTTGTTATATATTCAGATGCTATTTTTCGCACGACCTTTTGATTTTCAAAATCTATATAATCTGAATAACTGCTGATTTCTCGCAATGGCTCATCAAGATATATACTTGTTGTTACCGAATTGCCTTTCTCATCACTGCATACAACAGGGATTTTGTATTCCCCTGTTTCCTCATCATATTCACCCACACTCTTAACCTCAACAGGATTTTCAGGTGTTGGTGTGCCATTCTGCACACTGTTTCCGCTCATTGTGTAGCTTATAATACTGTCCCTGTCTGCACAATCAGGCAAGGTCAGAGGCACTGCACCCGACACTCTTCGCACAAAGCCTTTAATCCTGTTCACAATGCTCATAAATGCAAGCTTCTTTTTCTGTAAATAATTCATCTACACCGCCTCATTTCCTGTCGCTGGCACAAAACCATTTACAAGACCGATGAACTGCACACCGTTGAAGTAGAACACAATGTCATAATGAGTGTTTGCGGATGGCTGGAATATAGAAAGTCCGTTTGATGTTGTACAATCCGTTCCCACCCAATTAATTATTCCGCTTGCAGAATAATCAAACTGTGTAGGAGTTTCTCCGCAGTTAAAACTCAAGCCTGAGATATAATCATATTCATACTCGGTGTCAACAAACTTAATACTTATAGCAGATGGAGATGTAAGCCTCATCTCTGAATTGTACATATTAGAAAAATCAAAAGTATATTCACTTACACTTGAATTGCGCATTAATGGCTTGTCGGCTTTGGCGAATTCCAAAGAATTAATCATAGGGTATAAATCCTGCCCTATCGCACGCTCCTGTTTGCTCACTCTTAAAAATATTTCATCTAATAGATTTGCAATGGTGTCGGTTTTTTTGGTATCCTCTCCAAAAGTATAATCCGCTTCAGTAACAGTTGCCGTATTGTCAGCTTTACCTGTATATAGACCACCAATGTTCATATTTATCATATCGAGTTGGTCTTGCAACGTACTATCTACAAAACCATCCAACATATATACAATATCCGTTGATTTGTGAGTGTGATTATCGGTCACAAATTTAGTATCATTCTCAAACTGCGATAATTTCGTAGGCTTATTAAGAACAACATCCGCTTTAGTTTCGTCAGCCTGATTCCAATTTGTCTTCGGGTTAGGCACACCCACAGGATTACCAATGATTTTAGGCATTTACAACCACCTCCGTCACAATTGCTTGTATTGTATAGTCATTTTGCGGAATGCTGCCTATGCAGTATATGGTAACCACACCATCCTCATTTTCCGCAACAAATGCAAGGTCTTTCTCATGAAACACAACCATCTGCTCCGAAGTAATCTGCAAGTCAATCTTACTGTTAGGTGTAATAACTGCATTGTTCACATTTACAACCTGACCATATCGTGTACCCACAACACTGTTGTAAGCATCAAAGACTTTTTCTGAAAACCAATTCTTTGCACCGCCTAAGATATTGACAAATGAACGTGTAGGATTCGGTATAGAATCCGAAAAGTTTTTTATACTCTTGTCAACATAGCTCTTGAACATTCCCATGTTATTCTGCAAATACTGATTAACAATGTAGGATAGTTTATCGGCTGATACCATTTCATTAAGTTGTTCGCTTAAGACGTTTAAAAGATCCTTCTTGATGTTTTCATATTCTGCATCCGAAAGGCTTCCGGTTGTCTTTTTAGGTGGTATTTCATTTACGTTCCCAAGGATATTTATAGGCATATGTGTCTTATTATAATATTTCCTGTATTCTCTCATATACGTATTGAATGATGCAGCAGAATTATTGTACCTTGTTATTTCACCATTCTCCTTGTCAATCATCATCTTGAGATATTCCATATAGAGTCTGTCATAGGGAGCAGGAACAATAAGAGTCACAGATATTTTGTCTTCTGAATAACCTTCAAAGTTATCATATCTTCCGTCATATCCTTCATGTGTTTTAAGCACATCGTTGATTATGGTTTCCTCAATAAAGGAAAGCCACAAAACCTTATCTTTAATCGTATACTGATTCGGTTTAATGTTATCAACACTGTCGATACAATCTTTTATTGTCATTTTCTACCTCCTGTTAAAATAAAAAAGGAGGAAAGAGAACATATAATAATGCTTTCCTTCCTCCTTTTTCTTGTAATAAATTATTTGAGTCCGAGTTCTTTTTCCTTCTCGCTCTTTTCTTTATCAAGTTTTGCTACATACTTCATTGCATATAACTCAGCATTATGCGCATTACGAATAACCTCTGCAACTTCTTCGGGGATTTCTACCTCTTCCCCACGTTTGATTATGTAGTTCTTGCCGTTAACCGAAAAGAATTCTTCCTGAATTGCATTCTGTCCGGGCAATAGCGGAAGTGTAACTGTGACTCTTTTGCTTTTTGTTGTAGCATTATCTACTTTTTTAGTTGTGTCTGCCATAATAATCCTCCATTATAAGATGGTATTTACAAGGAGCAGATGGCGAGTCTGCCCCTTGCATGTAATTTTATCAGTTTTCTTCGTCAACGTCACCGAAGTATGAGCCGGATTCAACACGAAGGAGTCTTTCCTGATACAGAATCTTAGCACCATGGCAGAATTTATAACCGATAGTGCCAAACTGATTAAGAGGACCTCCAATCTGCTCTTTGGTCTTGATAATCATTTCCATTCCTTCTCCCTGAGGGTCAAGGATACCAAATGCTTTCGCACCAAGGAACAGTGTTGCATACTTAGCCTTGCCGCCTTCTTCCTTCCAAACCTTTGCATTGTTGGTTTCAATGAAGCGAACACCATGAAGCTCACCGATTTCACCCTTAAAGATAGGTGCTACATCGTTGTACTTGTGGTATTCCTCCCATCCCTTTGAGCTACGAAGGTCATAAGCAACAGAAGGATGGATAAGAGCAACATAGTATCCGTTAATCTTGGGAGCTTTGTTCTTCTTAAGCCATGTCTGCGCTCTGTTAACCACATCAGGAGTAAGAATACAAGTGTTTGTAATGTTAGCTCTTGATGTTACCTCTGCATCACCGTCAGGACAGTACATAACTGAGTTACCACCAACAAGGATGTTTCTTGTAAGTGTGTCATAGGTTTCACCTTCTGCAGCACCCATTTCCTCGGTAGCACCGAAGATTACATCATCGTAAGACTCAAGTTCAAGTCTGTCTGTAACGGTTGTGTAATCACCGTGCTGAGTGGTCTCTGCTTCAATTTTGGTCATACCAAATGTCTGTCCTGTAGGAATAACACCTTCCTGAAGGGGAGTAAGAGCCTTTGCAAAGGTATTGAATTTTCTCCATTCTACCTTGTTGCCCTTAAGAGGCTGCTTCTCACCAAACTGAGTGAATATCATTGCCTCTCTCGCATTTTCAAGAAGTGTGGTATCGTAGAAGGTCTTCATTGTCGGAGACATAGAAGCCTGTGTGGTTACGTTAACCGGATTAACTGTGGGTGTTCCTGCCTGACCCTGTGACCAAGCAAAAAGCTGAATTTTAAAAGTGTTAAATAATGTTTTCATAATAAATTCCTCCTAAATTGTAGTACAGGGAGAAACTTATTTTATTTTTTTATCTCCCTGCTAACTTTCTTCTTTCCTCTGCAGCAAAATTTCTTATTTCCTGAAGAGTCATGTTCTTAAAGTTATGTTGTACAACAGAGGGAGCAGTTGAAGATATTCCGTTCTCAATTGGTCTTGCCTTGTTTGAAGCTATGGCTTGTGCCGTTTGAGCTTGAATCTGCCTCGATGCCATCTGCACCGTATTAGATATAATCTCATTGTAATGGCAAGCCATAAATGCTGCGGTTGTATCTCCGTTATTAGCCGCACAAAGTCTGCGGAATCTTTCGTCTTGCATTTCAGTTTCAAGGTCAAAAGTAGGGAACTGTGCCTTTGTCTTTTCGGCATTCTGATGCAGCACTATAAGATGTTGGCGCATCTGTTCCTGTCTTTCCGCTTCCTTTTTCTGTTCTTCCTGCCGAGCCATTATTCGCTCCGCAGTAACGATTTTCCTCGCAGTTTCGGTATCAACGTCATGCTCAATGGCATAGCCTTCATAAAATGAATCATCGGCTTCAATCTTTTGAGAGAGAGTTTCAAGGAAATTCTCGTCATCAGGATTGATTCCGTATTTGTAAGCTACAGTATCAAGAATTGCCTTGTGCTTATCAAGGTCTTTCTCGATGCCTTTATACTTCTTGAGCCTGTCACCGATAGCCTTATCCATATAGGCTTTGTGGTCATCCTTATACTCACCTTTTATAAGGTCCTCATAAGAAAGCTTCTCAGTTGTACTTTGGTCATTGGTAGGCTGACCGATATCAGTATTCTGTGTATCAGCATCAGTTGTACTTCCCGACTGCTTCTCCATAGCCTTCTGATAATATTTTTTTGCCTTCTCGGGGATGGAGGCAGCAATTTTATCTTCTCCCGTTTCTTTGTAACCTGAAGCTTCTCCGACAGATGCAGATGCAGAGCCACCATCTCCACCATCTCCACCGCCATCAGCGAATAACTGAAGGTTAAACATCAATTCTTTCAGCATATAAAATGCTCCTTTTACGTTCTGCAGTTAAGGATGCGAGCCTTTATGACTTTATTATAAAGTGCAAAAAATCCTATCTCAACCCCACTACGTGCAAGTTGACATTTTTCTCATAATTTCTTGCAACAAGGTCAAACCCCTTAAGGATTGTCCAGAATACAAGTGATACATTCGCTTCATATTCTGCCTTCGGTTTGCACCTAATGTGTCCGTTTCCGTCCTCATCACTGAAGACTATGTCCTTTGCCATCATATGCTTGCATTCATACAAAGACTCTGCTAATGTGTAAAAGAGAGTGGATATAGCCGCACAGACTATATCCTCACCCTTTTCCCCATGTTTTGCATGCCCGGTAATGTCAAGTGCGTATGTTTTGGGATTGAATTTAATTTTTATCATTGAATTACTCCTTAATCCGCTTGTGTAGATGCTCTTGCATCACTTCTTGCTCTCGCTACTCTCGGATGTTCTTTAGTTTCTGTTGCCGAGTTTTCCTCGGCTACTGCACCTATCTCCTGAGGAATAGGTTGTCCACCTTGTTGAAGTATTTGATTTGCTACCTGCTCACCAAGCTCAGGACTTATCTGCGTTGCAAACTTTAGCGCCATCTGCTGATACATAAGGAGCATCTCGGCTAACGTGCCGTTCTCTCTTATCTTCTGCATCACTTCATCCTTGTTAACGAAATCCATCATATTTATGCAGGCAAGTGCTTGGTCTGTCATCTGAGGATTAAACATTCCTGCGTTGTAGAAGGAAAGAGCAAGCTCGTTTATTTCCATTTTCTTATACGGATTAGCCTTTTCGGAAGTAATGTCAATATCGAATTCAGGAAGCCTTAATCCCATATCCATGCCCATTGTCATCTGTGGTTGTGGCTTAAGTCCCATATTACTGTACTGCACAAATTCCTCTTGCATACCATCAGGATTAATGCGGAATGTTCTCGGCACATCATAGAATTGACGAATCAGTTCCACAATCTGATAGCACACATCCCGGAATGCTCTGTGGAAAGTCTTGTTTGAGCTTCTCGCATTCTTGCCCGCAGTTTCCTGAAGCGCAGCAATGGCAGATGCTGCAGTTATTCCCGAAGGAGCAACACCGTTGTTATAGTCCTGATTTGATGTAACATACTTAAGCTCATCAATCTTCTGTGTAAGGAAATTGGTATATATAGAATCAAGAGGCTTGTGTTCAATTGCTCTTAAGAAGTCATCCGTAATATTGCCCTCAACACTGACAAATTTCTTTGTTTTGTCATTGAATTGGGAAAGGTTAATCGTTCCGTCATCCCTTACAAAGTATCGGGGCGAAGCACCTTCAATTGCATTATCCACAATAGCCTTGTTAAGTAGGTCAATCTGTATCTGTGTATCTCGTCCTATATCAGTAATGCCATATCCGCATATACTTCCTTCAACAGGATATAAAGCCATTGTAACGAAGGGATATAAACCATGGTCATACAATCCCTTCTCCGCAAGAGGCTTATCAAGCGGAATAGTAAGTGGTATTCCTGTTTCCGGGTCAATCGTTACCTTTTCAGGTCCCACAATTTCATTCTCTGTCGCATATAGAACAATATCGTTCACATACTTAACATACTGCAATGTCTTTTTGCCGTTCACATATGTATGGTAGTACCAATCGACTACAACTGACTTATCCGATGTGTCTACATTATCATCGTATAAGTATTTGGCAAGTGTGATGGTCTTGCCACCAAGCCTTCCTGCACACTGAGGATACCTCTGCTCAAGAATACTATTCGATACAAGCTCTGTATTGAATATGTTCTGTGACTCCTGAATGTCAGTAATGCCCGGCTCCCAAAAGAAGTTGATGAAGTCAATCTTCTTAATGGACACATCACCGAGTCCGTTATGCTTTGAGCCATCCCAAAATATTCCCTGAATACCTCCACCATGCTTCAGTGTGTACCATGCCACATCCGAATACACATCCTCATATCTGTTCTGTTCAAGGACAACAGGAACAATTGCAGATAGCTTAATAGCCTCTGCCTTATCATCACTCTGCCTCGGTTGGAAATTACAAGTGGGATAACTGTCCATAACATCCGAATATCTGCTCTGAATACAAGACCATAACCAAGAAGTTGCAGGCTTGAAGTCATTGTTCCCATCATTCATATAATTCCACTGACGGAGCTTCCAAAACTCTTCATTTGCGATTATCTTCTGTTCTAATCGTGCCTTACCTTCCTTATACTTTCGCAGTATTTCGGATGCCCTTGTAACAACCTTGGCATCAATCTTAGGCTTCATCTGTGCTTGCATCTGCTTCTTCTGTGCAGTTCGCTGAAGCATAGCCATCTCATTCTGCGCTCTTATCTCAAGCTCTGTAGGTTGTGCTTGTGTGGTTGTTGCATTATCCGCATCAACCATACCCTGTGGCATCTGCTCTTCAGGCGGCATCTGCTCCACATTCTGCATTTCTTTCTGTTGTAAATCTCCTTTTTTCCTCTTCATATTCTCCTCCTACTTGAATATAGCCTTGTACATTGAGCCACTCTCCGTATACTGATTGAGAGGGTCATACAACGGCTTTTCTTTAACTTCTACTACTCTTGGTGTAATAGGTCTCATCATACAAAAATACCTCGTTTCATCCGCAATATGGTCTTCACCTTCGGTATCAAGGTCTTCCACCTTGTGGTCATCATATATAAGTGTAGGCACAGTTCTTATAAATGCCTTGCAGTTCTTGAATATATACATCATAGGGAATCCGTTCTCATCGAATGCCAATCTGTAATGCATCTGCATCCATCCGGGAATTCGCTGATGGTCACCCGGTTGGAAGTACACTCTGCACTTATGTGCCGATTCAGCAATAGATTCACCACCATCGGCAGAGAATATAGCAGGGTCAGCCACACCCGATATATTCTTGCCCTTAAGCCATTCATGCTCGTTCTCAATCCTTGCAATCTCCTCAAACACTTGTTTAGCCGTCCACTTGAGTCCTTCGTTTGGTGTCTTTGTGCATCCGTAGAGTTCAAGAATACGGTATGCAATGCCATCTGTATCAATTGCCCACCATCCGCAGGAGAATGGTCTGTTGTATCCCCAATCGAATGAGCGATATATCTTCCAATGGTTTGGTATCTTAAAGGGATTAATAACGTGAGTCCATCGTCTGTCATCATAATGCTCAGGCTTGTCTCTCCACTCTGCAAAATACTGACCGGAATAACTGTCCCAATCACCATATAGAAGTGCTTTTCGCTCTGCTTCAGGCATAGATGCAAGCCTTGTAAGATAATCAGGGTCATTCTCAAGTAATATCTTGTTGTCAAATACGGAAGATGGCACAAATATTCTCGACTTATGCCTTGTTTCTGTCTTCCCACTATGCTCCACCTTAACAGATTCCCATATAGTGGTCATAGGCTCTGCTGCAGTAATAAACCGTTCCTTCACCCAACCATGTCCTATTCCACCGGGGTTTGCCGTTGCACGCATATACACTCTTGTACCGGGGCCATTCGCTCTGTTACGTGAAGATAGATATATATACTCGTCATAAGTAAAGTGTGTAAGCTCATCGAATGCAATAAAATCGTAAGCCTTACCCTGATAATTAAGCTTATCCTTACTGTGTTGCATTGAGCCGAACACAATCTTTGCACCTGATGGGAAATACCAAGTATGCTCTGATGCATTATATCTTGCCTTTGGGAAAGCTATGGGATAATAACGTAGAGACTTTTCTATAAGCTCTGTAAGCTGAGGATATGTCTTACGTAGTATTAATGCCTTATAATGAGGAATATGCACTTGCCTTGTTGCTTCAATCACAAGCGCATCACTCTTACCGCCTCCTGCAGCACCACCATATAAAGCTTCATCTTCCGGTCGCACCATAAAATCAAACTGCCTCGGTTGAGGAGTCCATACCACATTATCCATTGTCTTCTTCCTCCTCATCAGGTGGTGTTAAGCTCTCCATGATAGGCGGCATCAATACCACACCACAAGGCTTATCATCATCCTTGTTGTTAAGCTCTGCATCCTTGCGAAGCTTCTCAATACGTGCCATCTGCTCCTGCTCGTCAAGTTCTGTTTTCAGCATCTGCACTTCCTTAAGGCTCTTGATGGCAGAAGCCAACTCTTGTACACCCTTTCGGTCTATAATAGTGTGTATCTCAGTGAATTGTTCAGATTCGTGAATTATCTCTTTAGTAGGTTTGTCAGGTCTTTCGTAGTTGTTATACTCTATCTCTTTGACCTTTTCTACCGATTTGCAAAGCTGAAGGTCTAACTCATCAACGGCTCTTTCAATCTTGTCAAGGAGCTTATCTGTTATCTTTAAGATTCGCTCCATTTTTTTTACTTGTTTGTCTTCCACAGAAGCTACTGTTTTTGTAACCTTATTGTCATAAGACTGTTTTTTCAATTCGGGCCAATTTTCTCTCTTGGCTTTTTTGCAAATCGTACCGAGAGGAATGCCGTATTTGTCTGCAAGCTTTCTGTAGCTCGACTTGTCCATGGTAATGTATTCAGTTTTAATCTTTGTCCAATCAAAATCCACAAAAAGCTCCTTCCTTCACATTGTTATATAATAATTATAAAGTGTGTGGTGCATGGTCTCAACCCCACTAAGAACACAGAAAAAGAGCGAGGCAAAAGCCTCACTCCTTTCCATCCGACTATCCCCATATATTTGCTTTCCCGGTAGCAACATCAATATCAATGCCTGTATCAATCCTGAGTTCGTCTGCGAGCTGCTGCAGTGTCCTGTCACCATTGCAGATAGCATCATAAATCTGCATAAACTGTCGCATAACTCTTGAAAGCCTTTTCTTCTTCCATCCGTAATTGAAGTACAAAGTATACACAAGCATAATGTATAGAGTCATTACGGCAGTGTGTGCGGCTTCGTTCTTCACACTTTCCACAGACCGATTTGCTCGCCTGAGTTCCTTAAGCTTCTTCTGATGTGGTGTTAATTTGCTCATTTCTTACCCCCCCATTATTACTAAGGCTTTCAATCTGCCTTGCCAGTGCTACGGCAGAATTCTTCATAGTTTCATATCCAACCTTCAAGGCTTCATTATCTGCCTTTTGTCGGTTGATTATGTCTTTTAAAAATGCTATATCTTTCACAAAGCATTCAATATCCTTGTCTTGAATATCGGCAGGCTTATCAAACCATAGTTCTCGCCCTGCTCTTTGCCCTTGGAAGAAATCCATTTTTTCTAAAATATCAATAGCCTTTGCAACATCATCCGTCATTTTCGGCTCGTCAATATGTCCGTCTACTAAGCTAACACTGTTCATTCTGTATCACCACTTTCTGCACGCCTGTTCCAAGCATTGATTGCTTCTTGTTTTAATTCAAATGTTTTCGCATTTCTTCCTATACAAGCCGTCATAGTGCAACGAGGAATATAAAGCAATTTTCTGTACACATAATATTTTTCTTTTCGTGGGTATTTTTTCTCACAAACAAGCCTTGCCGTTTTAGGGATTTCGCTTTTTTTATTAGCAAAACTTTCTAAACTATCAAACCTTGTATGCAATTCCGCTTCGCCCCCACAAAAAGGGCAAGGTTTCAATTCAAGATTATTGCTCATTCTGAATCACTCCAATCTAAAGCCTGTCCGCATTCACCACAACACTTGTTTATTCTGCTTGTAAATGTGCTACATCTCGGGCATTTATATATCGTTGTACCTTTGCCCCAACAGCCATTGCCAACACGAATTTTGTCGGTATCAACCTTGTGGGGTATAGGTTTTATAGATATTCGCTTTCTAAGTGCTGAAATAGCAAGCTCTGCATATAGTTTGCGATTTTTATACAATGTATTGCTCTCGTTTGGTTTTGAGCCAAATCCGCTATCTAAAACTGCAACTGCATCATTCTTTACACATTCAAAATGCTTTATTGCTTTTTTGATATCTTCCATCTGTATCACTCCAATCTAATTAAAATTCACTTTTACGGTGAAAAATGTGTGTTTTAAATTAAAAAGCCTATCATAAAACGCTATAAACTCAAACGAGTTATACTTTTCTGTATCACTCCTTTGAATTGCGATTTTATTACCCTGTCAATCCATACCATCATACAAACTTTCTGACACTTCTAATTGTTCATCAGATAAGCTTTTTATTGCTTTTGCCATTTTCATTTTTGTTTCTTTGCAAGGGTAATACCCATACTTGGCATACCTGAACGACCTTTCAAATGTACTCATCGGGAATGGTATTTTATCATCAGTAACAAGCCTTTTCATATGTAAATGTTCAAAAAATTTATCGTGCATCAAAACTTTATATTCGATATGTGTGCTAATATTATCATTTTCAAAATCTGCTTCATCTTCAACTTCTTCTTTGAAGTAAGCAAATTTAGTGATTGTAAAATCAAACTGACTTAAAATATCCTCTGCCGTTCCAAAAATCTTACTGCACAATTCAATCCTTATGCCTGTCTTTTTATGAACATATGCTTTTACATTCTTATTTTCATATAAGAATTTATACTCTGCATTTTCCTCATCAAGCCTGTCTATACCATCTTCTGAATAACCTGCCGTTTGACGGTCATAGTAATCAACTGCATCCTCAAAATCTGCTTTGTTATGAAAAAATATATCTAAATCTTTGACTTTCTCCTTGTTGAAAATATTTTTAAAACAACCGCCACAGATAAACCCTTTGTGTCCTATCATAAATTGGTCTAACCAATTTAACATCCAATAATTATCAGTTTCTTCTTTGATAAACATACTCTCACTCCTTAATAATACTCATACAATACTGTCATAAGTTGAAGTTCTGAATTTTCATCAATAAATGCAATCGCTCCAACTCTGCTATCATATCCGCAAGAATCGTATGCATCTTCAACTTGATATTTGTAGTTTACATTATTTGTTTCACAAAACTCTTTTAACTCATCTTCAAAACGAAACTCAATTTCGTTACCTTCATCTGTTTTCTCATAACGATATTGGCTATAACTCTCACCATCATCATATCTATTAAGAATTTTCTCAATTTCTTCTCTAATCATTATTTTTCACTCCTTAAAATCGTTCATTCATTGCTTTTTATAAGGGCATTTGCAAATACAATCTTTTTCATCAAAATGTATGTCAAATGCCTTTGCGTAATATTTTCTTATGGGGCAATCTTTACAGTTCATAGGCTTATTTCCTTTCTCCAAGATTTGCAATTCTGTTTATTGCATCTGTGGAGGTATGCCCATCCCACTTTGGAGCTTTTTCAAGTTCTTTCACTTTGAACATATCCCAATATGGATTCACATCATAGTGATATGTAGCCTGTCCGTCAGGTGTTTCAATGCCTACAATAAACATTCCTTCAAACATATCTCCTGTATCGTGCAACTTACTTTTCCAAGCTTTATCGGGCATTGAATTGCAAATCACAGAAAACAAAATTGCTCTATGGTGATACAATTCATTAAATGTGTGATATCCGTCAGATAAATCTCCAATGCCACTTTCGGGAACTTCCACAAAGTCATCTTTGTTTTTGAAATAATAGCATTTGTTTTCAACATCATCAACACCAAAAAATCTATCGTATTTGCAACAGTATTCGTGTATGCAATCTTCACAAGTCATTCTGCCTTACCTCGCAATCTTTTCACATCAATCGTCCTTGAATGTTCTCTGTGATACCTATTATCCAATATTGAAAAAGGTATTACTCGAATTAATTTCTCGCTATACACCTTATCAATTTTGCATCTGCGAATACCGCCCATTTCAGCTCCTACAAAAGGAGATAAATCCACCCAATAAACTTCATTCCTTTCCATTCGCCTTACCTCCGTCCATTTTTGCACCGCATTCATTGCAATATTTCTTTGTTGGTTTATCCCAACTGCCCTCTGTTGTGATAACATCTCCACAATTCGTACAACACCATTCGTCACCACCTAAATGTGACCATTCGCCGTGCTTCACTTCTTCAACGTCTGCCGTATATGTGTGATGTATCGCCCTTAATGCTTGAGTATACGCATAACACTCTGCACTACCGATGTCTGTTCTAATCCGTAAGTCTAATATTGTACGCTCTATTTTTTCTGCATCAATATACCTTGCCATCACTCCGCACCTTCTTTCACTTTATCAAGTAGTTTCATAATTCTGCCGTCTTTCAGGGAAGGCTTGCCGTTCATTAAGTAATTAATGCAATCATTAAGGCTCTTTTGTCCTCTTACAATGCAAACAGGTATTCCCTCAACCATAAGAATGTACTTGTAGGATGAACAGTATTGCTTTGCTTTTACAGTGCTAATGTTCATCACTCCGCACCGCCTTTCTCGGTTGGGTATTCCTGTTGGTTGCACAATAATTTATACATCCAACCTAATTCAAATTCGGGTATCATTCCGTGTTTAACAAGGGAAAACAATTCAATGATTTTTGCACGAACATTGTTGAAATTTTTATCCTTTTCCACATCATCAAATTTTGATACCTGATACATAGCATTGTTAATACATCTTAATTCATCATAATCAAGTGTAACTGTTACCATTTTGCTACTTGTATTTAATTCCCTGATGTTCATTACCCCTCATCTTCCTTCCTCAACATAGCACCAACTCTGTGGTGGTCTTTTTAATGGTCTGCATCCGTCTACAACAGAGCAACAATAATCTTCTAAGCCACACTCTGTATTGCTATAATAATGTGCCTCGCATCCTTCGCATTTTGGGTTATCTCCGCAACTTATAAAAAACTCGCTCAACTCTTTCGGCTCGTCATAGATTACAAGGTCTGATATGTGCCAACAGTACATTTCTTTCTTTAAGCAATATGCAGAAATATCCGCATCACTCATACAAGCTAAGGTTTTAAATAGTGCATCGTGTCCAAAGGTTTTATCGGCAATAATGGCATCACAAACAAACTCACCTATGACTTTGCCCTTTTTCAATGCCATTTTGCTTCTGTTCCATTCGGCAATATCACCATTACAATCTTCTTTGAAAAACTCATTGCTTCCGGATAATGTACAATAGATATAACACTTAAAAGGTGTATCAATCTTCGGCTTTGTTTTCCTGACCTCAACTGTCTTTTTTCCCGAAGCTATCAGCTTACACCATTTAGGCTGAATGCTTATCAATACTGATTTCATCCCTCGCCACCGCCTTTAAATTCACAGTTTAATTTTTCCTTGTGTCTGCGAATAAGTGATTTTGCTTTTTCCAACGGAATACCCGTATAATCTAATCTGCTTCCGATGGCAGGCTCAACACAACCGCAATCCCTGCCATATGAGCCATCGTGTTGAATTACATCTCCACCGTTTTTAAACCTTATACAAAATCCATTAAACATTGGTGTTATCTCGGCGTGAACGCCTGTCTTTTTGCAATACTCATATAATTCAATAATCTCTCTGTATTTGCTCATCCCTCAACACATCCCTTCTCATCCGCAACCTTACACACCTGATACAGTGCATATGCAATACGCAAGCTCTCATTCCTTTGCTCTAACAATTCAATCCTGTTATGCAGAGTTTCTATGTATCGAGTATCATCTCGCCGCCAACGTTCGAATCTCTTAATCTCTTTTTTATGAGATAAATGCATTGCAACCATAGCAATTATCCCTGCCACAACTATAACCGATATTAAAATTACCATTTCACTTCTTCCTTTCTCATATCATCATTTTTACTTGACCTATAGTTGACTACCTCATCACCCCCACCTTTCACGATATTCTCTCATTGCCTTCTGATGCGCTTCTTCACGAAGGGCAAACCCAAAGTCTAAGCTGAAGTGCAACTCAGGAGACTCATCCTCAGATGAATCTCCGTAACTGTAATCGCCATAAAATCCCGTCCGAGCTTCCTCGCAAGCTCTTATTGCATCGTCTGAATTATTACTGTATATCATGCTTATTATTTCCTTTCTTAAATACCCATATCTTCTTCTGCCCATTTAAGGATGGTGTTGTAGTGGTTTTTAACCTTTGCATCCTTTTCAATGATAAAAGACGATAATCTGTCAACGTAGTGATTAAATGCATCCAATCCCAACTTTTCAAGTAAAGCATCTCTCTGCTCATCGGTAAGTAATACAACACCCTTACCCAAAGTTCCACCCATATACTCAAACATACAATTGTCCAAAGGATTATCCACAAAGTTATCCACATCTGTGTCAACCATTGCACTA
>JAEIGA010001831.1_pt1 | contig 33760 bp, 59 predicted proteins | sample 9270691 | NCBI WGS metagenome assembly JAEIGA01 (sample SAMN17057246, study PRJNA624740) | gut metagenome | biome: biome; isolation source: fecal sample | host: Bos grunniens | place: China: Xizang | collected 2019 | reverse complement strand
TCGATGCTTCCATATCTCGCAAAATAATTTTCGTATATACTAAAAAAATTAATCGGAGCGCAAGCGCTCCAAAATATAACAGGTGAAAACTATGGAATATATTGGAGTTGAAGCGCTCAAAAACTTATTAGCCATCAAAAAAGCTAGGGTGTGGCTAAGGTATCAATATTATGACATGAAGAACAATACATTTGATTTTGGGATATCCTCGCCACCAGAACTGCGGTGGTGGAATTCCTGTGTTGGGTGGTGTGCCAAAGGTGTTGACTCTCTGGCAGACAGATTGGATTTTTTTGGATTCAGGGATGACGTATTTGGCTTTGAGGAGATCTTTTCTGCCAACAACAAGGATGTGTTTTTCCCATCTGCGGTCAAGGGCGCTCTGATCGGTGCTGTGTCATTTGTTTATATTTCAGAAGATGAGACAGGATTCCCAAGGCTCCAGATCATCAATGCAGATGATGCAACAGGCATTATCAATCCGACTACAGGGCTCCTCAATGAGGGTTATGCAGTTCTTGAGAGGAATGCAGCTGGGATCCCTATCAAAGAGGCTTATTTCACTCATGAATGGACAGCTTTTTATGAAGATAACAATCTTGTCGATTATAAGACATACAAGATCAAGGAGCCAATGCTTGTGCCTGTTGTATATAGGCCGGACGCAAAAAGACCAATGGGTCACTCAAGGATATCAAGAGCAGCAATGTCACTTGTCGGGTCAGCGCTAAGGACCATCAAGCGCTCAGAGATCTCGGCTGAGTTCTACTCATTCCCACAAAAGTGGATCACAGGTACAGATCAAGATGCAGCCAAGCTTGACAAGTGGGCAGCAGCCATGTCTGCAATGATGAGATTCACACTCAATGAGGATGGTCAGGACCATGTCAAGGTGGGGCAGTTCTCGCAGCAGTCAATGGCTCCTCATGTTGAGCAGCTCAAGATGTTTGCATCACTATTTGCCGGAGAAATGGGACTCACATTGGATGATCTTGGATTTCCTCAGTCTAATCCATCAAGCTATGATGCAATTAAGGCTGCGCATGAGTCCTTGAGGCTCACAGCCAAGGCAGCACACAAGTCATTCAATGTTGGAATATTGAATGCCGGATTCCTAGCAGCATGCATCAGAGATGATTATGCATACACAAGGCAGCAGATCACCATCACCAAGCCAATATGGGCTCCAGCATTCCCAGCTGATGTCTCAATGCTTGGCGGAATTGGTGATGCTATTCAGAAGATAAACACAACGATTCCAGATTATCTGACAGATGACAAGATCTTTGAGTTAACTGGAATATAAGGAGGAAAAATGGTCACAAGATACAACACAGGTCAGGCTGTTCTCATCCCGGCTGTCATCAGATCCGCACGAGAGGAAAATGGTGCAGTTGTCTATGACGTTGACTTTGAGTCATGGAGAGGTATTCCTGAGGATCTTGTCATTGTTGATGAGAGAGTCTCAGCGAGAGCTGCATTTGACAGAGAGATGAGAAATCTCTCAAGAGAAATCTTTTAGGCATTGAATGCTATATGCATTTAGTGTGGAGCGACATCGGTTGCAAACGATGAGAGAGTTGTCCGCCAGCTCTCTTTTTATCGCTCCAATATATGGTGGGGAAAGGCGGTGCAATATGGCAACAGATGTTGTGCCTGTCTTAAACGAACGCATCCAGACATCTTTTCAGTCGGAGGTTATGAAAGACAGGCGGATTGCTCAGATCACGAAACGGATCAGGGACGGAACAGCCACAATGACGGATGGACACGATTATGCAGAGCGCTTGGGTGAGCATCTCTCAAAAGCTCTGACCTCTAATCTGACAGCCGAGACGCTCCCTGATGGAAAGCTCTACTATAACATTGCAAAAAGGACAGTCACTCCGGCGCTACAGACCAATTATGAACTGACCAATGAGGTTGCAGCCGACATCCAAAAGATAATTGACAAGGATGCCGGCATTGGCCTTGGGGCAGTCAAAGCGGATTTCCCGGAGGAGCGAGTCCAAGGGCTCATTGACATGATGACAAAAGAGGGCATATCTCTTGAGGACGCTCTTGCATGGCTTGATGAGCCAATAATCAACAACTCTGAGGCATTTTTTGATGATTATGTTGATGCAAATGCTACATTCAGGAATGATGTTGGGCTCAAGGCAACCATCACAAGAGAGGTTGCATTCAACTGCTGTGACTGGTGTGCAGAGCTTGCCGGGACATATGATTATGACAAAGCTCCTCCTGATATTTACAAGCGTCATAAATATTGCAGATGTATTGTGACATACAAGAATGAGCGCAAGGCTCAGAATGTATGGACCAAGAGACAATGGGAGAGTTCCCCGGAACAGATCGAGGAGCGCAAAAAAGCCGGCGAGCCCTCAAGGGTGATCTCCGCAGCAGAAAGAGCAGAGCAAGCAAGTCTCATATACAGAGACACAGTCATGTCAACCTTTGAATCAAAGGACAGGCGGAAGAATATCCGCAAATATGAGCGGATGAAACCTGAGGAGAGGCTTGCAGCGTATAAAAAAGCAATAGAAAAGAGGACAAGTGGGAGGTAAAAGATGAGGATTGACAACCAAAATCCCTCTTTTACCAATGTTATTCTCACAAAGTCCACAAAAACACTTGGCACAAAAGCGGTCAAGTTATATTCCAGCACAGGACAGGCTCTCCTTGTGTGGCAGCAAAGACAGATCAAAGCAATCATGTCTGTCACATCCACAGGAGAATGGAAATATTCCAAATACTGCATCGGCCTCTCAAGACGAAACGGAAAAGGTGAGGTCTTGGCTGCTCGTGAGATGTATGGCCTTGTTGAGCTCAAAGAAAAAATATGTCACACAGCTCACAGGACCACAACATCACATGACGCATTCAACAGACTTTATTCTTTGCTAAAAAAAGCGGGATACCAAGAGCACTCCAAAAAGAAAAAGGAGATGCCCGAAAAGTCATTTTATGCATCCAAGCAATATGGACTTGAGCACATCGAGATCTCAGGCGGAGGCATAATTGATTTTAGGACAAGGACCAACAATGGTGGTCTTGGTGAGGGCTTTGATCTCCTTGTAATTGATGAGGCTCAGGAATACACCTCAAAGCAAGAGTCAGCGCTCCTCTATACAGTATCAGCAAGCAAGAATCCTCAGACCATTTTTGTTGGGACTCCTCCAACAGTCACATCAGAGGGTGATGTATTTCCAAGGATAAGGTCTAAGGTCCTTGAGGGCAAAGCTCTTGACACAGGCTGGGCAGAGTGGTCAACTCCCGAGATGGTTGAGGGAGATGCACTCAATGACCCAGAGCTGTGGAAGAGATACAATCCAAGCTATGGCAAGATTATCAAAGAGCGAAACATCAGGAATGAGCTCACAGGTGATGATCTTGATTTCAACATCCAAAGACTTGGATTCTGGTGCAGTTTCAACCAAAAATCTGAATTCTCTGAGGCTGACTGGGATGCATTAAAGGCTGACAAGATGCCGGCATTAAAGGCCAAGAGATACATTGGCATAAAGTATGGCAAAGACGGAGTCAATGCAGCCATGACAATTGCATCCAAGACAGAGGATGGGCGGATATTTGTGGAAACAATTGCTTGCAATCCTGTTAGAGCCGGAAATGGCTGGATGTTTGAATATCTCTATAATCAAAAGATTGAGAAAGTGGTTATTGATGGAGCATCTGGTCAGCAGATCCTTGCAGACCAAATGAAAGAGCATGGAATCAAAAAGGAGCCTGTGCTCCCCAAGGTTGGTGAGATCATTGCAGCAAATGCAATGTTTGAACAGGCTGTGTATTCAAAAGATATAGTCCACATGGGTCAGAATGGCCTCAGGAACATTGTCACGAATTGTGGCAAGAGGCTCATTGGCTCTCAGGGCGGATTTGGATATAAATCCTTGGTGGATTCCTATGATGTGGCAATCATGGACTCCATGATCCTTGCCTTTTGGATATGCTCCATCACTAAAGAAGCCCGGAAACCTCAATCTATAAGCTATTAGAAAGCACCTTTTGTGGGTGCTTTTTTAATACAAAAAAATACGTTACTCAACGGAAAAAGAGGAGGAATCAAAGTGAGTGATTTTAAAGTAATTGAGACACAGGAAGAACTGGACAAGATCATCAAGAAAAGGCTTGAGCAAAAAGACAGAGAAGTGGCTGAAAGCTACAAAGATTACATGTCACCTGATGATGTCAAGGCTATGAAAGCCGACTATGAAAGACAGATTCAGGATGCCAACAAGCTTGTAACAGAAGCCAATGCCAAGCTCCAGACATTTGATGAGACTGTGTCAAAACTCACAAAGAGGGCAGAGGCTGCGGAAGTCTCCAACCTCAAGACAAAGGTTGCCATTGATGAAAATGTGCCAATAAAGAGTGCATACAGACTTGTAGGCACCACAGAGGAAGAGCTCAAGGCAGATGCCAAGCTCCTACTTGAGGAATTTAAAGAAAATACATCAGGTGGCACAACACCGCCACTCCACTTGGGTGGTCAGAGCGGATCACAGCCAAACACAATTGATGCTGCAATGGCTCAGTTTGCAAGCCAATTGACAGCTAATATGCAGAATTAAGGAGGATACTATGGGAAATACATTATCAAGAGGAACACTGCTCCCTCCTGTTGTTACAGAGCAGCTTTTTTCAAAAGTAAAGGGCAAGAGCTCTCTTGCAAGACTCTCTGCATCTGAGCCAATACCATTCAACGGAGAGACAATTTTCACATTCTCTCTGGACAATGAGGTTGACCTTGTTGCCGAGAACGGAGCCAAGTCCAATGGTGGAGCAACAATTGCACCATTCACCATGCAGCCTGTTAAGGTTGAGTATGGTTTCAGAGTATCTGATGAGTTCAGATATGGAACAGAGACAGTGAGATTGCAGTATCTCACAGCGTTTGCTGATGGTTTTGCTAAAAAGGTTGCAAGAGGTCTTGATATCATGGCAATCCATGGTGAAAATCCAAGATCTAAGCAGAAAGCAGCAGCGCTCAATGGCAAGAATTTTGATGATATCGTTGAGAACATCGTCATCTTTGATTCAAGCGCTCCTCAGGATAACATTCAGGCTGGAATTGATCTCATTGGTGATGAGATTGATGTCACAGGCCTTGCAATTGCGCCAGCCATGAAATCAGCCCTTGCAGCATTAAAGACTGCAAAGGACTCCAATCTGCCTCTGTTCCCAGAGCTTGGATGGGGCTCAACACTCACATCCCTCAACGGACTTGCAGCAGATTCCAACACAACAATGAGTTTCAACCAGTCTCTTGACAGAGCTCTTGTTGGAAACTTTACTGATTATTTCAAGTGGGGCTTTGCTCGTGAGATCCCAATCGAGGTCATTGAGTATGGTGATCCTGATAATTCAGGCTATGACCTCAAGGGTCACAATCAGGTATACATCAGAGGTGAGGCATACATTGGTTGGGGCATTCTTGACAAGGATGCATTTGCTCTTGTTAAGGCTGGAGCATCTGCCTGATAGATGGGAGGCGCTATGATTTACAGAAACGTAAAGACAGGCGCTGAGATTATTACAAGTTCGGTCATCAAGGCTCCCAACTGGGAGCCTTTGAAAGCGAGTTCCCCTAAGATTCCAGAGGCTCCCAAAGCGGAGCCTTTGGTTATTGAAGAGGAACAGCCTGTCACAGAGCCTATCAAGGCACCAAAAAAGGCTACAAAGAAGAGGACAAAGAAATGAGCACACCATTTGCAACAGTTGAAGATATCCAGACTCTGTGGAGACCACTCACATCAGAGGAACAATCAAGAGCGGAGGCTCTTCTCCCTCTTGTGTCTGATGAGATCAGAGTCCTTGGCAAGGACCATGGCAAGGACATTGATGAGGCGATTGTCACAGATCCAACATATGGGAGCGTAGTCAAGATTGTCACTGTTGATGTTGTGACAAGGATCCTGAGACAGAACACTCAGGGTGATGCCATGACTCAGGAGTCACAATCAGCTCTCGGGTACACATGGAGTGGGACATTTGCTGTTGCTGGTGGTGGAATCGCAAATTCTATTCTCAACAACGATTTAAAAAAGCTCGGTCTTTTAAAACAGCAGATAGGGAGTGAATTCATATGGCAAGGCTGCGAGGAATAAGTGTGCTTTTATATCAGGATGTCCAGATTGGGACTGATCCTTTTGGAGCTCCAATATATGAGGAGGTGCCTGTCATGGTTGACAATGTGCTTGTTGGTGAGCCATCGACAGATGACATCACAACGTCAACACAGCTTTATGGCAAGACAATCCAATATATGTTGGCAATTCCAAAAGGTGACACTCATGATTGGGTAGACAAAAAGGTCTCATGGGTTGATGCCTATGGACTCACACACACAGTCAAGACATTTGGATTCCCTATAACCGGCATTGAGGAGAACATCCCAAGTCAGATTCCATGGCACATGAAAGTCAGGTGTGAAGCATATGGCTAAAGTAAGATTTGAATTAAACAGAGAGGGTGTCAGAGAGCTCCTCAGGTCAAAAGAGATGATGGATGTATGTCAGGAGTACGCAAACAATGCCCTTGGAAAGCTTGGAGATGGTTATGAGGTCACGACTCACACAGGAACAAACCGAGTCAATGCTCAGGTGGCTGCTGTCACCTATGCTGCCAAAAAAGAGAATCTGAGCGACAACACAATAATAAAGGCGGTATTTGGATCATGATGATTGAATCAAAGGTCAAGGAATTCCTTGAGTCAAAGCTGAGTGTCCCTGTTCTCATGGAAGTCCCGAAGAATCCAGCCTCATCTTTTGTCATTATCGAGAAAACAGGTGACGCTCAGGAAGAGTTTATTAATTCACCAATCCTGACCATTCAGAGCTATGGTCCATCATTATACGATGCAGCAAAGCTCAACGATGAGGTTAAGAGGTGGATGCTGGACAGAGTTGAGGGAATGGTCACTCTTGATGATATAACCAAAGTCAAACTCAACAGTGATTACAACTTTTCTGACACCAGCAAGAAACAATACAGATATCAAGCGTTATTTGAAATAACTCATTATTAAGGAGGGCAAGAATATGTCAACAGCTGCAAATGTTAGCGCTGGAAAGCCTAAAATTGGCGGTGCAATATTCACAGCACCTGTTGGAACACCTCTCCCAACTAATGCAATTGATCCTCTTGATTCCAGATTCAGAGGTCTTGGCTATGTCTCAGAAGATGGCACAACCAATGGCACTGCAATTGAGTCAGAAAAAATCAAGGCATGGGGAGGTGACACAGTCCTTGTTATTCAGAAATCCAAAGAGGACACATTCAAGTATAAGCTCATAGAGGCTCTCAACAAGGATGTAGTTGGATATGTATATGGAGAGGACAATGTATCTGGAGACGTTGACACAGGACTCACAATCCATGTCAACAGCTCAGATGTACCTGAGAGGTCAATTGTCATTGACATGATCCTGAGGGGCAATGTTCTCAAAAGGATCGTCATCCCGGACTGCAAGATATCAGATGTTGCTGAGATTGTATACAACGACTCTGACCCTATTGGATATGAGACAACTGTGGATTGCATGCCGGATGAGAATGGTGATACTCACATAGAGTATCTCCAGAAAGTTGGCAGTGTGCCATCAGCATAAGAGAGGTAAATGTGTATGAAAATCAAGACAAAGAGCGGATTTGTCTGTGATGTTGACGAAAGAATGGCAGCGGATTGGGATTTCGTGGATGCTCTTGTGGACTGTGAGTCTGATGATGCAACAAAAAGAGTCATTGCATCACGAAACTGCATCAAAATGCTCCTTGGTAAAGAGGGAGCATCTGCCTTGGCGGAGCACGTCAAAGATGAACATGGAGTCAAGTCAATTGCCAAAATGCTCTCTGAGTTCAGAGAGATCATGACACTAATTGGAGAAAAGCAAAAAAAATCCTCATCCTCGCCAAATTAATCTCAATTGGCGAGGATGAAATCATCTGTGACCTTGCAGAAGTTTATCACATATATGACATGAGGTCTTTTTCATGTTCATTGATTGCAAAGCTTGTGTATGGCCTCAGAGATACATCAAGAATCAAAATGAAGATGTCCGGGCTGACTGTTGACATTGACAGACTGCTCCTTGCCCGGATCGCTGACAATACTGCAATCAATTGGTGGATTCAAACAGAGGACGCAAGAAAAGGCAAAAATCAGCCAAAATCTTGTGTCAAGGCTCTCACAGGCAAGGTTGATGATGCATCAAAAACTGTGCCTTTTGAGAGTGCGGAGGCATTTGAAAGAGAAAGAGAGAGGCTGATTAATGAGTGCTGAACTTGGAAAAGCGTATGTCCAAATAATTCCATCTGCTGAGGGCATAAGTGGCTCAATTTCATCTGTGCTTGATCCAGAGGCAACAAGCGCTGGTCAATCAGCCGGATTGAACATTGCCGGGGGAATCGGTACAGCACTAAAAGGAGCAACAACTGTCATTGCAGCATCAACAGCAGCAGTCACAGGAGCAGTTATCAAGGGCACATCTGACCTTGCAGCATATGGTGATAACATTGACAAAATGAGTCAAAAGATGGGCATGAGCGCTGAGGCATATCAGGAATGGGATGCAGTCATGCAGCACTCAGGGACATCCATGGAAACAATGAAAGCCTCCATGAAAACTCTTGCCAATGCAGCAGAAACAGGATCAGATGCTTTTGATGCTCTGGGAATCTCTCAAGAGCAGATTGCAAATATGTCTCAGGAGCAGCTCTTTGAGGCAACCATTGCAGCGCTCCAAGGAGTTGAAGATGAGACCCAGAGAACATATCTGGCTGGGCAGACTCTTGGAAGAGGTGCCACAGAGCTTGGAGCACTCCTCAACACATCTGCTGAGGATACACAGGCAATGAGGGACAGAGTCCATGAGCTTGGCGGTGTCCTCTCTGATGAAGCTGTCAAGAATGCAGCTGCATTCCAAGATAATCTGCAAGACATGCAGACAGCCATCTCAGGTGTTGGACGTGGTCTTGTCAGTGAATTATTGCCCGGTATGAATCTAATCATGGAGGGGTTCACCTCTCTGATCATAGGTGAAGAGGGAGCAACTGAGACAATGAGTGCCGGATTTGCATCCTTGTTTGAGTCAATTGGCGGTATATCCGAGACAATTGTGTCAATGCTCTCAGAGATGCTCCCGGGCATCATAACAGGAATAACCGAAATGTTGCCACAGCTCATCGAAATGGCAACATCTTTGCTCATATCTTTGGCTGAGGCTCTTGTGGGAGCTCTGCCAATGTTCATCACAACTGTTATCCCATCACTGCTTGGGGCAGCAGTTGACATTGTTTTTGCTCTTGGTCAGGCACTCATCACAGCTGGTCCTCAGCTTGTCAGTGCTGGATTATCACTCATTGAAACGCTGAAAAGCTCATTCAATGGGAGTGAAATGCTCACCAAAGGCACTGAAACTATCACTGCAATCCTTGACGGAATCACTCAAGGTCTTCCTAGTCTGTTAGCAGAGGGTGTTGAGATCATAACCAATATTGCAACAGGAATCCTTGATTCTCTGCCTCAGATGATCACAACAGCCGGTGAGCTGATAACAACATTTGCATCTTTTGTTCTTGAGAATCTCCCAACAATACTTGATGCCGGAGTCCAGCTCCTTGGCAGCCTTGTTGAGGGAATCATCAATTCACTCCCGGAAATAGTCACATCTGTTGCTGAGGTCATTGCTGAGTTTGTGGCAACAATTGGAGAGCATCTGCCTGAGATCCTTGAACAGGGAATCACGCTCCTTGGTGAGCTTGTTGCTGGAATCATCGAGGCACTCCCTGACCTTGTTGTTGGTGTTGGTGAGCTTATTCTGACGTTTGTTGACACGATTGGAGAATATGACTGGCTGTCAATAGGAGCTGACATTGTACAAGGCATCATCAATGGTCTCATGAACATGATTGGCTCGCTTGTCGATGCAGTCCAAGAGCTTGCATCTGCTATCTGGGACGGAATCCTTGATTTCTTTGACATTGGATCACCATCCAAATTGGCAGCATGGGCTGGTCAGATGATTGATGAGGGTTTTGCTGGAGGAATTACAGACAATTCTGATCTTGTTGACGATGCCATCACAGATCTTGGACAGTCGGCAGCAGCACAGCTTGAGATGACTCCTCAATTTGGTGATATCACTCCTGTGACACAGACATCAACTCAGCAGTCAAGCCTTGACAGACTCCTTGCCCTTATGGAGGAATATCTGCCACAGCTTGCAGATGGATCAAATGTCAATGTCACTCTTGAGGGTGATGCTGAGGGTCTTTTCAACGTAATGAGGGACCAGAACAGAGTTTATAGAAGAATGAACGGAGAAAGTGCATTCGCATAGAGAGGTGCATCATGGCAATCTCTTTACTTTTCAAGATAGGCACCACTGATCTCACTGGTCATGTGGTGCAGAATACATGGAAAATCAATAATTTGCCTGTCTATAAGACATATAAGGATGCAAATGAGCAGACTCACAAGAGATTCCTGAGGAATAAGATTTCCGGGACATTCAAGCTGGTATTTGCTGATGTTGCAGACTTTGCATCTTTTCAGGACCTTGTTGAGGAGAACAGATCAGCGACAAATTTTACTGTTCCTTGCACTGTTTATGACAATATGTCAGGAGAGGTTTCAACAATCAACGCTTTTTTGGATTATCAGCCACAGATCATGCAGACAGATGGGCTCTTTGAATACATTGAGCCCTTTGATGTAAAGCTAGAGGAAAAGTGATGTATAAAGTATCACAAGAGACCAAAAATGCATATAAGAGTGATGCATCACACAAAGAGATTGTGATCAGAATCCCTGATGCAAACATCACTCTGACAAATGAGGACATTGTCTCAGATTCTCTGGAGCTAAAAGAGGCGATTGAATCAAGCGAGAATCTCTCATTCCAAGGCTGCATATCATCGTCCCTGAAAATCGAGGTTTTCACCTTGGTTGATGATACGCTGGAGGGGATGTGGATTGAGGCTGATATTAAAGCAGATCAGACTGAGACAATTCCTCTTTTTAGGGGGTATATTTCAGAAGTTACAAATCAGACTCATGAGGAATACACCGCAGTTATACGTGCATATGATGCTCTGTATAAGATCAACAAAACAGATGTCACATCATGGTATAACTCATTGACATTCCCCATGACAGTCCAAGCATTCAGGAACAGCTTTTTCCAGCGAGTTGGAGTCACTCAGGTTGCAGATTATCTGACAAATGATGGTGTGACCATCCAAAAGACCATTGAGGACAAGGTCATCATGGGGGCAAAGATCATCAAATCAATCTGTCAGATTAATGGGCGCTTTGGTAGGATCTCAAGGACAGGGCGCTTTGAATATGTCCACCTCACCGAGGCAGCAGAGGCATTATATCCGGCAGAGGATCTATATCCGGCAGAGGATATATATCCCTCTGATGAGAATGCTGTGGACAATGTTCTCAAAGCGCATTATACAAAGATTAAGTTTGAAAATTACAGAGTTGCATCAATCAACAAAGTGCAGATTGTAGCCAAGAGCGGTGCAATTGTGGCAACAGCCGGGTCAGGGTCAAATGTCTTTACTCTAAAAGATAACCCACTTGTGTGGGGACTGGCACAGGCAAGCCTCAATGCTGTTGCTCGTAACTTATACAACGCAATCCAAGGCCTTTGGTATACACCATCAAATGTCAACTGTGTGGGACTGCCTTATGTTGAGTGTGGTGATTTTGTCCTGATGACAGCACGATTGTCCATCATCAGAGCTTATGTGCTATCAAGGACCCTCAAGGGAATACAAGCAATCACTGATGCATATAAGGCTCCGGGAGACAAAAATCAACCTGTTTATGTTCCCGACTTGCAAGCTCAGACCAATGCAAATGCTCAGAATATCACGAATGAGGCAAGCACACGACAGTCTCAAATCAATGCTGAGGCGAGCACACGACAGTCTCAAATCAATGCTGAGGCAAGCACAAGGCAGTCTCAGATAAACGGAGTCAATTCAAGATGTGACAGCTTGCAAGCAAAGGATGCACAAATTGAGAGTTTGGTTGCAACAAAGGCAAGTATCACGGACTTAAATGCAGCTAATGCAAATATACAAAATCTATATGCAAAGGATGCACAGATTGAGAGTTTGGTTGCAACAAAGGCCAATATAAGAGATTTACAAGCAACAAATGCCACCATTGCTCATGTCAATTCTCAATTGGTTAATACAAATCAGTTGGTTGCACAAAAGGCAAGTATCACGGATTTGAATGCAGTCAGAGCAACAGTCAATTATATCAATGCAAGATATATCACAGCCTCTCAGGTAACAACAGCAGTCAACAATGCTCTACAAGGGCAGATCACCTGTGGATCACTCAGGACAGGATCAATATCAATCTATGATGGTTCTGGATATACCAATTTGTACACGTTACTAGATAGGCGATATGTCACAAGGTATTAAAACCAAAAAAGGGGAATTATGGAATTATGGATTTAAAGATCAGACAGTTTTTGGATGAGATAATCGCAACAGTCAACAGATATGATGACATCCCTCTGGAGGCAAGGCGTTTGGCGCTTGAGTCTGCAATGTATAACTGTGAGAGGGCTGCAAATAAGGCTATTCAGCAGCAAAATGAGGAAGAGGCTCAGAAGATAACAGCAGAGCTTGCCCAAATGTCAGATTCAAATGAGAGCTCAGTGGGAATCCCGGATGAGGTCCCATTCCAGAATGAGGTCAAAGTTAGCGTAGAATAAAAGCATGGAGGGAACGAAATGCAAAAGGTATATTCCAGAGTAAACTGGGAAAATTATCCGAGTGAAAATACACCACTAAATGAGAGCAATCTCAACAGGATGGATTTTGCCATTAACGAGATTGATGACAGGGTCATTGATCTGGACACACAAAAGGCAAGTGTGTCTGTGGTTGATAACTTGATTGCCGGCATTGCTGTTGACGATGAGACAGGTGTGATCACAATCACCAAGCAAAATGGTGCACAGGTCACGATTCAGACAACACTTGGAAAGCTTGCTATCAATTTTGATTATGACTACGCAACACAGGATCTCCTCTTGTATCTCAATGATGGAACTGTGGCAAGGGTCAGCCTCTCATCTCTCATTCAAAACAACGAATTTGAGAACACAGCAACAGTTGCTATATCAGTCTCACAATCTGGAGTAGTCACAGCATCAATTGTCAGTCATTCAATTGGTGAGGAACAGCTTAGGACAGACTATCTTGCAGAAATAAGGCTGTCAGAGGCACATGCAAATCAGTATCAACAGGATTCTCAAAACTTTTCATTTGATTCTGAGGCTTGGGCAAAAGGAACAAGAGCAACCTTGCCAGTCACAGAGGGTCAGGATGGATTTCAAGACAACTCAAAATACTACAAAGGGCGCTCTGAGGCTTGGGCAACAGGTCAGATTGAGGGCATCACAGTCCCAACAAGTGATGTCACTCATGAGAATAACTCAAAATACTATGTTGGACGTTCTGAGGCTTGGGCTGTTGGACAGATTCAAGGTGAACCTGCTCTCCCGGGTGATCCAGCTTATGAGAATAACTCGAAATATTACTCAGAAGTTGCACAGTCAATCAAGGATGCCACAAACAGCATAAAAGAACAGGCAGCAGAGCTCTTGCAATCAGCCACAGATAGATTGACAGGACTCAATATTATGATCAATTACACTGATGGCTGCATGTATTATGATATTAATTCAGGCATCAGGCTTGAGATAGATTCAACATCAGGGAATCTCTTGTATGAAGTTGTAACCTAAAAATGAGAATGCATTGAATAGTAGGAGGATATCATGGTTAATGCCGGCAGAGTTTTGATCATACCACAAGGAGACTGGTCAAGCCTTGAACCATATCAGATGCTGGATCTTGTCACTTATGACAAAACTGCATATCTTGCAAGAAAAGCGTCAGTTGGAGTCAATCCCCAAACGGATGTTCAAAAAGTATATTGGCAGCCTTTTGGAACAGCTGTTGAGATAGCAACAACAGAAAAGCCCGGAATTGTAATGCCTGATGGTACCACAATCACTATATCTCAAGCAGGCGTTATTGAGGCACATCTAATCTTAGGCGAGGCAGAAGATGTTGCCATTGTAAACCCTCAAAATGGACAGGTCCTTGCATATAGTTCAATTCTTGATGCTTGGCAAAATAAATCACTAGGGACTGCTGCATCTAAAGACTCAACATCAGAAATCACAGAGGATAATGAAGATCTCATTGAGTCAGGAGCAGTTTATTCTCTAAAGCAGACTTTAGAGAACGATGTTGATTCTCTTGATAGCTCAAAAGCTGGCAAGTCAGACCTTGCATCTATCAGTATTACAGGATCGACTAATAATACAGGTTCGACTATTACTAAGGGTACATATTTCTATAAATCTGGTACTCTTGTAAGAGCAAAAGTTGATATTGCGAATGGAGCTACACTGACTCAAAATACCAACTATGAAGTGATTACAGCTGGAGCACTTAACGTTTTAAACGCAGCTGGTGAATCTGTTTCATTAGGAAACGCAAGCGGCAACGGAACCAAAACAGTGTCGCTTAGTTCAGATTTGAATAATTTTAAGTATTTAGAGTTTATATTCACGACAGGAGGATCCTTTTATCTGTTAGATAGCATTATAATTCCGATAAGTCTGTTTAAGATAACAACGGCATCTAATCTTATAAGACTTAAATATGATTCATTTTCCAGCGATGTGTACTATGAGAGCGATACAACCATAAAAGTTACGAACAATAATGCTAGTTGTATTTGTATGATTTACGGAATCAAATAAAAGTATTCAATATTAGGAGGTAAAGTATGAAATACGCAATTGTAAAGGTAATTAACGGGAATTACAGTATTCATGCCGAGGGTTACACAGATAAGAACGCTGCCAAAACAGTATATCATCAAGTTTGCGCATCTCTTTGGAATGCACCCGATGTTCAGACAGCTTGCATTAAGATAGTTGACGAGAATCTTGATGCAGTTGATGGCTATACAGAGCTTATCAACAAGATTGAGCCTGAACCTGAATCTGAGATTTGATACGCAAAAGCAGAAATTTACGAACCAAAGGAGTCATCAGTTTGATGGCTCCTTTTTTCATAGGAGGCGGAAATGATCCAAACAATTCAATCCATTTTGACCCTAATTTTGTCTGGGGCAAATCTATGTGTGCTTGGATATGCCCTTTTTAGGTTCACCAAAAAGCCTCATGACACACTTGACCAGCGTGTCACAGCACTTGAGGTTGAGGTCAAGAACATCAAAGAATCCCTCAATCATGGTCAAGATAAGTTCAGGAAACATGATGAGTCAATCAAAGTGCTGCTTCATTCAACGCTGGCACTAATTGAGTTTGAGATCCAATACTGCTTGATAGAACACAAGGAAATGTCTGACAGCCTTAAAAAGGCCAAAGAAGATCTCCATAATTTCTTATCTGATAAATAAGGAGGAAAAAAATGACATTATCACTTTTTTTATTTCTTTTTGCAATTTGTTCAACAGTTGCCTCTCTTTTCACAGAAGCGCTCAAAAAGGCATTTGGTGAGATATCATCAAATATTTTGGCGCTGGTCAGCGCCGGGGTTACAGGAATTGGTGGGACAATCATTGCATACATTTTTTTGAGTTTGCCATTTGACGCTCCCAATATTATGTGTATAATATTAATGGCTTTTTCCATCTGGATTGGTTCAATGGTTGGTTATGACAAAGTCACTCAAACCCTTGAGCAGATCAAAGGAGGGAAAATGCCATGAGTCATGTCTTTGGGATTGACGTTTCACATTACCAAGGCAAGATTGATTGGAAAAAAGTCGCAGCTGATTCCAAGAAATTTTGCATCATGAAATGCCAATATGAGGCACAGTCCCACAGGATTGATGAGACATTTGAGCGAAACTATATGCATTGCGAATTGTATGGGATTTCAAGAGGTGTATATATTTTCGTTGGGAGCAAATCCATAGCTGATCCTGTAGCAGATGCCAAGGCTCTCCTTGGACATCTGAATGGGAGGCATTTGGAATATGGCATCTGGCTTGATTATGAATCTGAAAGCCTGAGAGCGCTTGGCAAGAATCGTATCAAGCAGATAACAGATATCTATGCAGATTTATTCAAAAATGCCGGGTATTATGTCGGCATTTATTGTAATAAAACATGGTATGAAAATCTGATCCATGAGAATCTGAAAAAGGATTATGACTTTTGGATCGCCAGATATCCCAAAAACGACATCGGAGAATATCATGCAACCTCAAAACTAAAGCCAAGCTACTCTCAAGCGGTAGCTTGGCAATATTCATCAAAAGGCCATGTCAATGGCATAACAGGCAATGTTGACCTTGATGTGGATTTTGATGGTATTGTGAATCTGATTGCTAAGGATTCACACAGAAAAACAAACAAGGAAATTGCAGAGGAGGTGATCAAAGGACTTTGGGGAACCAAGAGCACCAAGCCGACAAGGAAAGAGCTCCTGAGTCGTGCCGGTTATGACTATGACAGCATTCAAAAGATTGTAAATGAAATAATATACAAATAGCAAGGAATTGAAAAATGGAATACCGAAAGATGATTACTGGCTCAGGGCTGACTGTATCGGAGATAGAGAACCTGATCGAGGAATGGATATTCTCGGAAAGAGACAGGTTCATCCTAAAAAGGTTATTACTCGATGGAATCAGCTATGAGCAGATAAGTGAGGAGGTCGGGCTATCAACAAGATACACCAAAACAGTTGCAGCCAATCAAATGAAAATCCTCTCTGAGCACACGAAAAAAGCACCATAATGTCATTTATTAAGCCCTCAAACATCATTGTTTGAGGGCTTTTTCTATTTTATTCTAAAGATATGAAATCCCCAACAATCCAATCATATGTGAGCAGACTGACAAGCTGCGGAATCCCCAAGCATGAAGCTTTGAGGACAGTCTGCTCATTCCTCAAGGAATTTGACGAGACGGAGCTCAGAAAATACGTTGAATCAATTGAAAAGGACATGAATCATGTGGATCAAATACAATGCCAATCCTGTGGCAAATCGTGTGGAGGACTGTGCCATCAGAGCTGTGGCTGTTGCTCTGGACATAACATGGGATGAAGCTTTTGACCAAATTGCAGAGATGGCAAAATCAATGGGAGCAGTCATGCACCAAAATGCTGCATTTGGCGCTGTATTAAGGAAACATGGATTCAGGCGCTACATAATCCCGAACACATGCCCGGATTGTTATACAATCAAAGATTTTTGCCATGATCATCCATATGGGACATTTGTTGTCGGGACGGATTCTCATGTTGTCGCAGTAAGAGACGGGAATTGGATCGACACATTCAATTCAGGGGCTGAGATTTGTATATATTACTGGGAGGACATGAGAAATGGCATATAACAACGGATTTCCCATTGGATATGGTCAAGTATATCCAAATATTTCAACTTTTCAGCCTCAAATGATGCCTCAGCAGACTCCAGATCAGACAGGGCCCATTTGGGTGCAAGGTGAAGCTGGAGCAAAAAGCTTTTTGGTGGGTCCGGGCAGAACAGTTCCTCTTTGGGATTCTGAGGCACAGATCATTTATATGAAGTCAGCAGATGCCTCAGGGATGCCATCAATGAAAGTTCTTGACTATACAGTCCGGGAGAATCCAAGCATCCCATCAAAAGGACCTGTGAGCACTCAAGAATATGCAACCAAGAATGAGGTTGATGATATAAAGGACAAGATGGAAAAGGTCAAAGATAACCTAACTCATGAGATTGATGCAATAAAGGAGAGCCTTGGCATTGAATAAGCTATATGAGGAAATGAGACCACAAAATCCATATCAAAACATGATGAGACAGTTTGAGGAATTCAAAAAGAATTTTCAAGGAGATCCTCAGGCTAAAATTCAGCAGATGCTCAATTCTGGGCAAATTTCTCAACAACAATATAATATGGCAGTACAAAAGGCCAATATGATCAAATCCTTTTTCGGTATGTAGGCGCAAGCCCTCATATATGAAACTATCAACCGGCTCATCAAAAGTGATGAGTCGCTGACCGCACACAATTAGCGGTAGAAAGGACAATCTATGGGATTAACAGATGACAATGGTGTAAATGCCACAATGTTAGTCAGTCCAGCATCAACTCCATACGCTCAGGGCGGTGGCTTTGGCAATGCCTTTGGCGGTGATGGATGGTGGATTCTGTTGCTGTTCCTTTTGATAGGGAATGGTGGCTGGGGCGGCATGGGCTTTGGTGGCTGGGGAGGAGCTGGTGAGCTCTATCCTTGGATGAACCAGTCCAATCAGATCAACTCAGGTTTCAGAGATCAGATGATCAATGACAATGTGACAGAGATCAGGTCAGGTGTCAACAGTCTCCAGACACAGCTTTGCAATTGCTGTGGAGACATTCAGACAAGCCTCTGCAACGGATTTGCTGGTGTCAATGCCACAGTCAACAGCGGTTTTGCAAACGCTGAAACAGCAGCAAATGCTCGTCAGATGGCAAACATGCAACAGGCCTTTGCAGCACAGACAGCAGTGACTCAGGGCATGAATGATATTGGCATGGGTCTCCAGAATTGCTGCTGTGAGAATCGTGCAAACATTGCTGATCTCAAGTACACAGTCGCAACTGAGAACTGTGCTGACAGAGCAGCTCTGTCAGATGGCATCAGAGATGTCATTCAGGCAACACAGGCTCAGACTCAGACCATTCTCAACCAGCTCAATCAGGACAAGCTAGATGCCAAAAATGACACAATCAATCAGCTCAGACAGGAGCTCATTTATGCAAGAGGACAGGCCTCACAGGATGTCCAGACAGCTCAGATTCTTGCCGGACAGAATGCTCAGACTGACAGCATTTATGCAAGATTCAAAGACTGTCCTGTTGGCACAACTCCTGTCTATGGCAATCAGCCGATTTTCACATGTCCTCAGACTTTTAATGGTTGTGGATGCAATGGTGGATGTGGCTGTGGAATGTAAGGAGGTGTGACGACAATGGGAGCCGAGTATTCAGCCAACGCTGTGCAGACTGTGCAGCCGAGTGCTAGTGTGATTTTCGATGAGTCACCTGTCCCTTGCAATAGAGGCCTTGTGTATCATAGGGACGGATCAGGACTTTTCCGACTCGCAAACAGATTTCTACGGCAGAACGTTATGAACTGCTGGAGGCGCAACTCCAATTATGCTGTGGCTTTTCATGCCAACATAGCTATTCCTGAGGGACAGACAGCACCAGATGAGGGCATTCAGCTTGCAGTTGTCATTGATGGTGAAATTGATCCGTCAAGCATCATGATTTCTGATGTGACTGTTGTTGGAGATTTCGACAATGTCGGTGCTGAGGTCATTGTCACAGTGCCATATCTGTGCGGATGTTCAACAGTATCAATCAGGAACACAAGCAGCATTCCTGTGCTGGTACAGAATGCAAATATAATATTCAATTGAGGGAGGAGAGAAGATGCACAAGCTAATTGATTATATATGTGATGAGCTCGATAAGATTGAGCAGCAGTCCGGCAATGGCAAGTTGTCAATTGCTGAGATTGAGTATGCAGACAAGCTTGCACACCTCAAAAAGAATCTCCTGAGAGCTGATGAGCTTATGGATGCCGGTTATTCTGGAGACATGAGGAGGTATCCCTCGTCATACAGAGCTGGAACCTCTTATGACAGAGGCTCATCCTATGATGACAGAGGAAGAGGCTCAAGAGCCCAAAGAGATTCAAGAGGCAGATATTCCTCAGGCAGAGGCTACTCCAGATACGTGAGAGACGATTATTCAATGGCAGCCGATGAGGTTGTGGAAGATCTCACAGAATTAATGGAGCAAGCTCCAAACGAGATGATGAGGAAAGAGATCCAGAAGATCAAGAAAAAGGTTGAGGAAATGGATGATTGATTGATGTGGACACGAAAGTGGACACGAAAAATCAAGAACCGCATGAACACTATACTTTGAGCCAAAAGGTCACGTGTTCGATTCCCGTCAGCAGCTTATTTTTAAAAAATCAGCAATCATGTGGGTTGAGACCTCAAAACCGCATGGTTGCTGATTTTCTTTTGCTTTTTATTAGATTTATAAGTCTATATTTTAGACTTAAAAATATGAATGAAAGACATTGAAGTGGACACGAAGTGGACACGACCATTTAACGCTATTCAGTTTTTGGGGAAATGTCATTCCGTATTAAATAAGCGTTCGCTTAATTCTGTTGTTTTTTTTCTCACTTTTTATCAAAAAAGAAACCGGGCACATATAATGCCCGGTCATCATCAACTAGAGAGTTGATCACCATAATCCTCAATAATCTTATTATTGATTTTCTTTGAATAATCTTGCCTTGAGTCTTGAAATGGCTTATCGTAAATAGTCTTTAAAACTTTGGAGTCGGGTTTCCAGCCACCATCAGCCTCAACATATTTTGCCGGCATTATCTCAGATCGGATTGACGCTGCATATTTACGGAGGTCATGGAATCGACATTTTACACATGCCTTGGCTCTGAGTTTCTCGAATCTCCTTGTGATAGCATCAGGAGTCAGCTCAATCACATAATCCTTGGGTCCGACATGGGGGATCATGTCCATGACCTCAGGTGCAAGTTCAATTCTGCGGATTGATTGAGCTGTTTTGGGCATCTCTTTTCTGACCCATTCCCTGTCTTTATTCTTGACTCTGTCAGTATGCACAAAAATAGATCGCATATCCCAAAGGACATCCTCACCGCAAAGTCCAGCAATCTCACCTCTGCGGAGAGTATAAAGGCCAGCCAAAACAATGAAAAGCTTTTCCTCAGGTCTTGCCATCTCCAGAAGTCTTTTAAATTCTTTGTGCTGAGGTGGGTCAAGTTTTGGTGGAGCGTATTTGGGATATTTAATCTTGAACACTGTGTCATTGCCAGCAAGCGCAAGAGCCCCTTTTAAAAAATTGATTCTGTTGGCAATGGTTTTTTTGGACAGTCCATCCAAAGTCCATTGGTTGATTATCTGCTGGAGAGTCATGGAGTCAACATCCATGCAGTCCATATGTTTGATATTATTAAAGAATTTGGGCATCTTGACATAGTCAGCCAATGTTGACGGGCTCCACACAGCAGAGTGTGATTCAAGGTGGATCTGCATTGCCTTTTCAACTGATGTGTGCAGCTGTTCCTCTCTAGCATCAAAAAGCCAGTTCTGAGCCATTGACTCTGATTTTGCTTTTGCTTGCCTCCAATCTCCGCCACATTCATCCGGGTGAACAGTGAATGATTTTCGCACCTGTTTTCCATCAATAATCTTGGTGGCTCTTGTCCTCCAAGCTCCAGATGGTAATTTTTTTGCACTAGCCATTTATTACTCCTTTTCAAGAATGCATTTTACTCCACCACATGAAAATGTGATTCTATCAATGGGGCTATTCTGGATTTTATTTAACATTTGATTGAAGAAATCACCATAAGAGAGCTCATTTTTGTCTGGTTCACTAACGTCAACCAGCTTTTCATTATCAAGATTTTTGGGAAAAATTCTATGACATCTGGGTCCGGCAATAAAATCTAATGAGTCAAAGCTACAATCAACAAGGCTGCAAAGCTTTTGAAGATCGTGCATCTCGCCATATTTTCTTTTTTTAACGCCTTGATACCATCCATAATCGTGATCCTTATATGTGTCCTTTAAGAATGATTTAATAGTGCATCCTTTTTTTACGCATGTATCAATAACTGCGTCATGTAATTTTTTTGAATTAAATGTGCCATAGATACCTTTTAATTTTTTTGACATAATAAAACCTCCTTTGAAATCCAAATAATAGCATTGTCAGATCCAAGGCCTAAAAGCCAATCAGTCCTGACTCCTGTTGCCTTTGCAATCTTGACCAAGGCATCAGCATGAGGGATTCTGTCACCTTTGATGTAGTGACACATTGCAGACTCTGTGAGTCCTGATCTATGGGCAAGCTCCCTCTGGCTTATCCCAAGGAAATCAATTAGCAAGGCCAATCTCTTTGAAATGTCGTTTTGATTCATTTTTTGCCTCCTCTCAAAATTTGTTTATCACTTTGACAATACACAAAAATTATCATTATGTCAAATTTGTGATAATGATTTGAAAAGAGCAAAAAAAATAAACCGCAAGGATTATTTCTTGCGATTTATCTTTTGACTATAGGTTTTTAGTTGTTTTTCAATTTCTCTTTTTTGCTTTTTAAGTTCCTCGACTTTGCTGACAAGGTTTTCAGTTTGATCAATATATGCTTGAAGCTCTGGACATTCATCTGTCCCCAAAATCTGATTTGGTGTTACCTCAAACATGTCACAGAGTTTCAAAAGATCATCAACGGATGGACTTGTGTTGCCCAGCTCCCAGTTAGAAACAGCATTTGGAGACTTTTCCAGTTTGTCAGCAATAGATTTTTGAGAATATCCTCTCATCATCCTGAGCATATGTATGTTATAACCTAAAAGCCGTTGGACCTTTTTCTGGATATTATTCGATTCAATGTCAATGTTCATCATGTCTCCTTTGATAATATAAAAGTTACATAGATTTGGTTTTACGCAACTATATAAAAATTAAAAAAATAATAGTATACATCCCATATTTTAACAAAAAAACACAGGTGTGTCGATAATACATAAACTTATGCTTGCAATCACAATTAATGAGTGTTAGCATTAATACATAAGTTTTCTGCACACACCAAAAAATGGGAGGTGATAATCATTGGAAGCCACGACAACAAGAGGCTTGGAAGCTCAGAGGGCGCTGAGCGAGTGGATTGATTCACATGGGATCAAGCAATCTGCAATTGCAAGTGCAGCTGGCATCCGCAAGCACAGAATGTCCGAAATCATGCGAATGAAAACCGAAATGAAAGCAAGTGAATTTCTAGCCATTTGCGATTTCATCGATAAAAAGCCTAATGATTTTGTATCAACTGAATAGGGAGGAAATTAGATGCATAAAAAATGGCATCCTCTGCCAAGGGAGACACATCCCTCAGGATGTGGAGGCAGATCCAAAAGGGTTTTATGTTTAATCTTATGTTGGGGACTTTTCTTTTTAGGACAATCTGTCCAGTCCATCACCGCACAGGCCAAGCAAACAAAGGCCACTATATCATATGATGATGGAATCCCTGATGAGTATCGAGAGTATTTTGACGAGATCGGAGCGGAGTTTGGACTCTGTCCCGAGTTGCTTGAATCTATCGCTTATCACGAATCAAGATTTTTTCCAGATGTAAAAAATAAAAGCTGTTACGGACTGATGCAAGTCAATGTCAAGGTCCATGCAGAACGAATGAAGAAATATGGATATACAGAGGAAGACATGTTGACTGCATATCCAAACATCAAAGTGGCAGCAGATCTCCTTGCAGAGCTCTTTGAAAATTATGGTGATGATGATCCAATCATCTTGCTATTGTATTCAGGAGCCGGGTGGGATGCTGTTGACAGGTACAAGGAAAATGGATTCATAACAGATTATGTTGATGACGTACTGACCAAAAGCGCAGAATATGAGCGCATTCATGGCAAATGAAAAGACCTGTGTTGGCGCACAAGTCTTTTCGGGGCTGAGATTAACTTTGACAGAGTCCAATCTCAGCCCACAGTATAGCAGATTGTGGGCATTCTGACAATCTATTTCAGATACATTCTGTCTGTTTTTCCTCGCTCTGGGAAAGCCATGGAGCAGACTTGAGTGAGGGAGAATCTCAAACAATTCACAACTACATAACAAGGGGACACATTATGAGTAAGGCACAGACCAAAAAAGGTGTCATCTTTGAGGCGGAGCTTTGCAGATATATGAAGCTGAGGAACATCACCTCAAAAGAAAAGCTCAGATCACTCACAACAATCGGGTCTCATGCAACAATCATCAATTATTTTGACAACCCAGAGCTGATCCCGATGGGCAAAATGAGTGAGATCATGGTGGCACTAAGAATTCCAAAAGATGAGCGTGTCAGAATCATCAACATGCTCATAGATGGGTAAAAAAAAGCAGCTTGTTGGGGGCAAGCTGCATGGGAGTGTAACGATTGTTTTTTTAGAGGGAGAAACCTCTATGCATATTATAACACACTCCCACTCTGAAAACCAATAAAAAGGGCTATTTGAGAGACTTTTTTTGGAGCGATTAAAAATATTATAGTTATCGACAACGTGAATTAATACCAAAAAAATATGACAGGAGTGTGCGACATGTATGTCAATAAGCTGACAATAGCTGGTGATGTTGTGCTCGTGTCTAATTATGCACCAAGAGCCTTTGGAGCTCCGGGAAAAAGGAGAAAACAAAAACTCAAAGAGACTCCAGAAGCTATGGCTAAATATAACAGGCGCAAAAGAGCAGAAAAGCTCCAGCTATTGATGATTCTCAATTTTGATCTTGGATATCACATTACGCTTGATTATCCCAAGGATAACAGGCCACAGACCTATGAAGAGGCAGAAAAGAACCTCACAACATTCCTCCACAAGATGACAAGGAGGATCAGGAAAGTCAAAAAGTTCAAGTATATAGCTATAACAGAGCGAGGCAAGAAAAGAGAAGCGCTCCATCATCACATGGTTGTTGAGGGTGATCCGCTGCTCCTCAGGGAGATCACCAAAGTCTGGGGCAATCATATCAAGATATCCCAGATGTATGAGGAGGGTGAATACAAGGACCTTGCAGACTATTTCACAAAAGTGGAGACCAAGGAAGAACAGACCAAGGGGCGCTCAAAATACCACAGATCACGCAACCTCAAGGAGCCTGTGGTCAAGTCAAGGATTGTGACAGGCAAGATTGATGATGACCCATATGTGCCCAAAGGCTATGACCTCATTGAGGACTCTGTGGTCAATGGATTCAATGATTTTATTTTCATGAAGTATCAAAGCTACATGATCAGGAAAAGGAAAAAGCCGGAACCGCCAAAGCGTCCTGAGCCTATATCTGAGCAAAAAGGCAGCAGACATGTTGGCATCTGGGAGTCAATCAAGAAGATTTTTAGAAAAAAAGGAGCCAGATGAATGCTAACAGAAATCTATATCAAAGGGCAGACCAAGAATCCGGCAAGGCTCAAAACAGCACAGGCCAAATGGTCAATTGTGTGTGTGCAAAACAATGGGACCATACAGAGAAGAGATGGCACTGTTTGTATCAACAATTCCACAATAAAGAGGGCTGTCCTCACTGCCTTGAGTCAAGCTCTGGGGAGATTCAACAGGCCAGCGGTCATCAAAATATACATCTCAGATGATTTTGTCAGGAACAGTCTTGCCAACGGATGGACGCAGAGATGGAAAAATAACAACTGGCACAAGATCAGACTCAATGGAGAGCTGATCCATGAGGATCTATGGAGACAGATTCAAGGTCAGCTGTCAGGGCATGCAGTGACATTTGCCGGGCAGACTGAGGTTGAAAATAAAACACAAAAGGAGATATCAAATGGAAAATGACAAAGAGTTTGAGGCTCAGGGATTCTGCCCATATTGTGGTCAAGGAGTCATGATCAAGACTGCCAATCCTGACTTGTCACAGGATGAACTTGACCAGATAGCAGCAGACAGATGCAGCTGCCAAAAAGCCTCAGAGGAAAGACGCAAGAAAACACGTAGGCAAAAAATTGATGAGTACATCAAAAAGCACTTTGATGAAAACATCAGAGATTTTATTCGAGAGGCAATTTATCTTGTGGAGGGATATGACATTGACAGGGCATCTTTTACTCTTGGAGCAAGGAATGTGTCCATCTGGATGGATGCTGATGCTTATCTCCATGTCAAGATCAAGCACAAGTCAGATGATGAGCTCAAGGTGTGATCATGCACAAAAGGACAAAAGCATGTGCAATCCCAAAAGAGGTCAAGCTGATTGTCTATGAAAGAGACCATGAAAGATGCATATTTTGCGGCGCTCCGGGACTCCCTGAGGCTCATGTCATCCCAAGATCTCATGGGGGACTTGGAGTCCCTCAGAACATCATCACTGTGTGCCGGCCTTGTCACGACAAATTGGACAATTCCACAGATAGGCAGCAGATGCTTGATGTGGCTGTGGCATATCTTGGGAGCTATTATCCCGACATATCCCAAACAGATGTTATTTATCAAAAATGGGATAAAGACAAAGCAAAGAGACTTATCAAAGAGGCAAAAGACAGGAAAGCTGATGCTCTAATGGATTTGGAAGCTCAAAAAGCTGATAAAGACAGAGGGAAACTGCCACAAGGATTTGAGTATTTATGACGCAACCAAATTACCTCTCAGGTAATTTATATCACGGGAAATAAGCCTCAGGGCTAGTCCCTGAGGCAGAGAGGAGGGAGATGGACAGACCAAAAGCACAAGCATCAAAGCTGAAACACAGCCACAATTTGGCTTTTGACCAGCTCTTATGGGAGGCAGATCATGAAAGACTGCCAAGAGGACTGTCAAAAGCCATGACTAGGCCAGCATATAAATCAACATCACTTGAGCAAAAGACTATATATACAAGGTGTGACAGGTGTGGATATTACAAGATGAGCGAAACAGGCAAGATGAGATGTCAATTTCCTTGGTTTGATCCTCAGGAATATGACAGGGTCTTATATGACTATCTGCCATGCAAGGAGGGTGAAGATGAAAAGGACTGACAAGATATTATCTGATGATGACTGCAAGAAAATCCTCAAGTCTATCATCCAGATAATCATTGATGAGTACAGATACCCTTTGAATCCTAACACCAAGGAATCAGGGTCAAGAGCCGGCAGCGCTGGATATAAGATCATACAGTTTCTTTTCCAAGAGGAGATTATATCACCGGGTCAGCCCGGACAGGAGAGGCTCAATGTATGAAAAAACTATATCAAATACAACTCATAAGCTCCGGGAATCACCGCACAGTGTACATCAGAGCGGATGACATGCTCCAATCTGTGAGGATGATCCAGAGGAGGATGAATGGAATCAAGATCCTAAAAATCAAACCTATAGGGGGAGATGGTCACATGACAGATCAGAACATCATAATTGTGTGCCCAAATATGATGCAAGCAGACTGGGCATGGAATGATTTTTGCAAAAGATATTGGAGCATTATTAATAAAGCTCAAAGGCATCCATTAAGAGTGATTCTGTTCAATGGATGCACTGTCTATTTTAAATCGGAGAAGCTAGGCGAGAGGTATGATTTAGGGCTCAAGGCTAAAGTCATAACAATGGATGAATTTGAAATGTGGGAGGTGAGTGATGGCACTAATATTTGACATACCAATGATCAAAGATTGCCAGAGATGTCCAATTAAGCAGTATGCTTTTAAGGATGACAATGGCAGATATAGATGGGCATGTGGCAGATATTGGCTATACCTAAGAAATTGGCATGAGAAAACACCTCCCAAGCCATTTTGCCGAGGTTGTAAGCTCGTTGGAGAATTCAATCCGGGCAAAACGACCATCACATTGTCAACTTTGACAGGGACATGCAAGCTCAGAGGTGAACCTATACGGGGAGGTGAGTGATGGATAAAAATGACAGGATATTCAGACAGGATGCAATCACTGCTCTGAATTGTGACATGGATATAACAGGAAAGGAGAATGCTCAAAAAGTTGTGGATTATATAAATGGAGCATATTCCAAGATAAAGAAATTGCAAACTGCTGAGGTCAAAGCAAAATGGATATATGTTGACTATACTTGGAGATGTTCCAATTGCAACCACAGTCCAACACAATTCACAGGATGTGTGCTCTCTAAGGAGGAATTGAAAGATTATCATTTTTGCAGATTCTGCGGAGCCACAATGATTGGAATAGTCGGAGGTGTCTGATGAGTGATGAGCTGGTTGTGTGCCTGACAATATTGGCGTTATCAATTATATTTGCTGCTGTGTCACTCGGTTATGTATTTGCAATTATAGCAATCACGAAAATGGAGGATTATCAGAAAAATGATGAAAAAGATGGACCTGAAAAAGGGTGATGTAATCAAGTGTAACGACATGGATGAGCTGTCCAAGACCCTCAACCAGATGGCAGTTGAGAGATATGATGCAGTAGTTGATGAGGTGACTCTCACCATCACAGTCAGGGGCAGATTTGGCAAGAACGGAGAGAGGGAGTCTGTCCAATAAAACGGACAGAAAAAAGGAGGAAAAATGAGCAGATTTGAAGAAAATAATAAGCTGGTCGAAACACTGAAAGACCTTGAGTACAAAGGCATTAAATATGACAGAACTGTTGTTCTTTTAGATATCGCAAAGTCCTTGGCGATAATAGCAGACAAGTTGAGTGACAGGAGCGAAAGACGACAGGCATTAAACGCTCTTAAAAAGTAATGAAAAAGGAGGCAACAGATGGACAAGGTCAAGATTGAAAAGTTGAAAATCGGAGATGTATTGCAAGATGACAAAGGTGTTCGCTATTTGGTTTCAAAAATAAACTGGGGAGAAAGCTGGATGATGGCTATTGATAGTCATTTTCGAAACCAATTTATTAGCCACGATTATGCAAAAGTGTTTTTGTATTATGTTGAATCACTCGACATAAAAAAGGTTATATGTTTTTTACAAGGTCATGAGTGGTGGAATGATGTTGATAAGGAGGCAGCAGATGACTAATGAGGAGAAATTGAGAGAGGTTTTTCCAAAAACCATGTTCATCCAAAAAAAAGAAGAGGACAAGACCACAGCGCTGATGATATCAGATGAATGGCTAGAGTCAGAGTATATTGACCCAAGCCATAAGGAGGTCAAGATCATCAACAATATGAGACGCAACAATCCATTTGACATGACCATCAAGGAACAGATTGAAAAGGCCAAAGAGGATTGTTGTGAGGAAAATTGCAAGCACCTTGAAAAGGCAAGGAGTGGACATATAAACAATGAAGAGCTTCAGGCAATCTGTGAAGATTGTCCGCTTAGCAAATTATAAGGAGGGCAAAAATGTCAATTGAGTGTATGTCTTTTGCTGCTGGATTTGTAATTGGAGCGTTTGTCAGCATTTTCGCTCTGTGCTGTTGGTATCAAGAAAAGATGCCCAAGAATAGAAAACCCAAAACGTCCACAATAACACCTGTGATTGCCAAAAGTGATCTCCAGATAAATGTTGTCAGGACTGCAATCCAAAGGGACAGGCTCATGCTTGAGGACAGTGATCAAGTTTATAAATATGCAGCAAAAAAGCTATTGAGGCAGATTGCATCAGTTATTCAAGAGCAATTAATGGATAATATCGAGGTCAGCAGTGATTATAAAACAAATTGCATGATATTGGAATTCACATTCTGGACAAGGAGGAGCCCAAGGAAGAAAGTGAGGAATAAGGAATGACCAGAGAAGAAAGAGAAAATGCAATAGACATTATTCAATCAATATTAGACAAATACGAAGAGGATGAATGTCTAGTTACTGAAATAACTATTGGGGATGAAGATATTAAGGCTTTTAAAATGGCAATCAAAGCACTTGAACAAGAGCCTATTCTTGACAAGATAAGAGCCGAGATAGACAACGCTTTATCTGATGGCATGATACACAAAAAGACAGTTCTTGGAATTATCGACAAGTACAAGGCAGAAAGTGAGGAGGCAGCAGATGAGTGATGAAAAGGAAATAAAAATGATATTAGGTGATGATGGTATTTTCAGAGAATATAAAGACGATTATGACATCACAATTCACTGCAAAACAAAGGCTGAGGCTGACATTGTTATGCTAATGCTCAACCAGTCAAATCAAAGAATTAGATGTTTGGTTGACATCCTTGTGGCACATATGAGGGCATATGTTGGCAGCTCAAATTGCCCGTATAAATACAATTTGTTAATGGCTGATGACATTGAAAAGCCTGATTGCCCATCAAGAAGCTGCGAAGATTGCAAGGATGAGTTTTTCGAAAAGCTAACCAACAAATTGGTTAATCATTATGTTATAAAGTGAGGAGGGCAGCAGATGAGCAATTGTAAGTATTGCAGTTTTACAGAGCAAAGTGGAAACGAGAGCTCATATATGGACAAAAACTTGATAGATAGTGTTATTGATTTAAAAATTGCAACTCCAAGAATCAGATCAGGAATATGGATGGATGATGGCGATTTTTATTTATATGTTCACATCAATGATAATTATGAAGATGGTGAATGGTATAGCAAAAAAATCAAATTTTGTCCTATATGTGGTAGAAAATTGAGGCAGCAGATGAGCAAAATCAGTAAGGAAAAAAGGCATCAAATATATATGTTGAGGCTTGCATGTATGCCACTAAAAGGCATAAGAGAAGAGACAGGAGCCTCAATCTCAACAATACGCAAGATATTTAAAGATGAAAGCATATTATCCCATGTCAAGATAGGGGACAGAATAACCTTGAGAGGGAAAAATTGTTATGAGCTGAGTTGCAACCTTGATAAAGGAGGCTTTAAGTATTCAATTGATTTCAAAGGTGAAAAGCCAGTGTATACAATATACGCTCGGGACATAACAAAAGAATGTTTTGGATTGTTGGAGGAGGGCAGCAGATGAGCAAGATTAAACTTTTGATCACAGCCATGATTATTGCATCCATCATCTGTGGATGCAGCTATTTTGAAGTCAGCAAAAAGACGCTGATTGACTATAGGCACGATGCAGCGCATCAGGAGATCAATACCACAGGATTTGGTGATGACAAAGAGGTCAATTCTTATTATTACCCAGAACAGTGGTCACTGCTCTATGAGATAACATATGAGGATGGTCACATTGAAAGAAAATGGGAGGATTGCACGAGATTTGAGTATAAAAAGGCTGTGGAGGAGCTTGGAGAATGATAAAAAGCCTATCAATCATAATTCCATATTACAACGCTATGCCATACACAAAGGAGCTCCTTGATGTGCTCGCTCCTCAGATCACAGATGAGATTGAGGTCATTGTTGTTGATGATGGCAGCAGAGAACTATTTGAGACCGATTATCCATGGGTCAAGGTCATCCACAAGTCCAATGGTGGCTGTGCATCAGCACGAAATGTGGGACTTGACCATGCTCATGGTGAGTATATCTCATTCATTGATGCTGATGATATGGTTTCAAGAGATTTCATTCAAAAAGTATTGGAAAAGACAAAGCAGTCACCTCAGCCGGATGTGATTGACCTGTCATGGAAATCTCTGGACAATCAGGGTACGCAGCATGACCACAGACTCACATCAGATTCTGATTTTCTGACCAATCCCTCTGTGTGTACAAGAGTTTTTAAAGCTGATTTTATTGATGACAACAGATTCAATGAGCTTAAAGATTCAACCGAGGATGAGGACTTTTCTCGGAAAGTCGGTTATCTTGACAGAGATAATTGGATAATACATGCATCTGTGACTGATTATGTGTATTTTTACAGAACATCGGTGCCCAACTCCAAAATTAAGAGGTTCAAGCTTGGCCTTATGCACACAAAACGCATTGTCTATTATGTGCCAGAAGTGGCAGCAGATAATCTTGACCTCTTGGAGCAGGTCAAAAAAGACGATGAGCAAAATGAGGTGTGGCTCCTGACACATAAATGTGACATGCCAGAGCTCAAAAGATATTGCCAGATAGCAAAACCATTCAGGATATGGGCGCATAAAGCTAAAGGGGAATATTGCTCCCTGATCGAGATTATCCGAGAGCCCATAAAAGCACAGGTTGTGATTTATTGCCAATTTGCTGCCAAAGTGGGAGGAATCACAACATTTATCCGCAATTTCTGCAAGCTCTTAAAAGACCATTATGACATTATTTTTGTGTATGAGAAAATCGACTTTTTCCAGCTCAAGGAAATTTCAAAAATTGTCAAATGTGTGGAATATGAGCCATATTACACCATAGTTTGTGACACTCTGATCTTGAACCGGCTCACAGACCACATCCAGCCCAACATTTTTTGCAAAAAAACTGTTCAGGTGATCCATTGCTGCAAGCAGATCTCAATGAGAGTGCCTGAGGGTAGAGATGTATATATAAATGTCTCCCAAGCAGCCAAGGACTCATGGGGAGATGCTTGCAAGGATGCTCTTGTGATTCATAATCCGCTAATTGACAAAGGAGACAGGCTTTTTTTGATCTCTGCCACAAGGATTGGAGCCGGAGACAAGGGAGACAATGACAAGAGGATGAAGATTCTTGCAAACATGCTAAATGACAAAGAAATCCCATTCATTTGGCTCAATTTTTCTGATAGAAGTCTTGAAAAGCCGCCGAAAAACTTTTACAACATGCCGGCAATCCCGGATGTCACAAGACTCATCAGGGCAGCAGACTATCTTGTGCAGCTATCAGATGAGGAGGCGTATTCATATGCAATCCTTGAGGCACTCTCCTGTCACACAGCAGTCCTTGCCACTCCTTTTGATTCACTATTTGAGCAAGGCTTTGAGGATGGCAAGACAGGCTATCTGATCCCAAAGGACATGGATTTTGATGTTGAGAAGCTCAAAAAAGTGCCTTGTTTTTCGTATTATCAGGACAATGAAAACAAAAAGATCCTGTCAAGGTGGTTGGACGTGCTGGGAGAGCCTCATCCGACTGAGGATTATTATCACAGTCTTGATGTACCTGTGGAGTGCATAACGACATATTATGATATGGACCTTGGGAGAACCATTGAAAAGGGTGAACATCTGATGATGTCAAAGGACAGAGCAATTCACATAGAGTCAACATATGGATATATACAGATTGTGGGGGACTGATATGAGCAAAATAAGGATACCAAGCGAGAAATCAAAATACTACATTCCCAAAGAGGACTATCTGACAGCCATCCACTACAGTCTCAGATATCCTCTCTGGAAAGAAGAGGTTGAGCAGATGGCAGACACGTCAAAGGCCATTGCATACGATAAAGACAAAGTGCAAGTGTCATGTGACTTTGATTCAACTATGGAGAGAGCCATCAAGATTGCAGAGTCCAACAAGCAGCACAAGATGCAGATAATTGATGACACAATCACCAATGTTGGCGGTGATCTTGGATATTGGCTGAGGCTTGGGGTGTGCTATGGCCTGACCTTTGACCAGCTCAAAGGAAAAGGGATGCCCTGTGAGCGTGATGCATATTACCTCATGAGGCGCAAATATTATTTTGAACTGGTCAAAAGAATATGAAAAGCGCACCATGACAAAGCAAAGAATAAAAATGCCATACTCAGGGGACGCTTTTATGTGATATTTTTATATTGTGAAAGGGTGCTAAAGAGGTGCCATTTTTTCATACCTTGCTATCAAAAGCCATCAAGTCTGCGAATCTTGATGGCTTTTGTGTTGTCAAAAATACCCGGAGGGAGTGATGATCATGACCGGGAGGGGTAGTTATCACAATAGACCCACCGCCATGCAAAGACCCGAGAGGGACCCAGCACGTGCTCAGATTTTCAAGAAGAATAAAAAAATAATTTTAGCAACCCAGTCTGTTTGTGGGATATGCGGTCAGCCTGTTGACAAGACTCTGAAATATCCTGATCCAATGAGTCCCACAGTAGACCATATAATTCCATGTGCCCGAGGTGGGTCTGATGAGCTGGACAATCTGCAACTTGCTCATCGTTATTGCAACAGAAATAAGAGTGACAATATGCCAGAAGATAAAAAGCCGGGAGCCTCTGTCATAATCAATGATTTCCCTCAATCTTGTAACTGGAGAACGACCTGAGAGGGTGGGGGGAATCCAACCGAGACGGGTTGGCTTTGGAGG
>JAEIGA010001830.1_pt1 | contig 33771 bp, 21 predicted proteins | sample 9270691 | NCBI WGS metagenome assembly JAEIGA01 (sample SAMN17057246, study PRJNA624740) | gut metagenome | biome: biome; isolation source: fecal sample | host: Bos grunniens | place: China: Xizang | collected 2019 | reverse complement strand
TGGCGACCGCAGCAGCGAGGCCGATGTAGCCTTGCTCAACGGTAAGGGCAAGGGCACGGTAGAGAGTGCCGAGCTGGGCGCCTTCGGCGTAGAGTTGGGTGCCGGCCTTTCCATCCCGCTGGGCGATGAGGATGCCGGAACTCTGTTCTTCGACGTATCCGCTGAGCTTCGCAGTGGCTACACGAACGTGAACGGCACGGTCGGCTACCGCATCAACTTCTAATAGAAGGTTAGAGATAACAACCAAGGGGCGCAATCGGCAACGGTTGCGCCCCTTTTGATGAAGTTGAATGTTGGATATTGAATGTTGAAAGTGATGTGCGAGGTTAGAGTAAAAATATAGCTGTAGCCAAACGAACCCTTTCCTACATCCGAAATTCAACAGGCGACCACACAATAGAATTGACACTCTAGGTGCAATATGTTACAATTTTCGCACTTATGAGCACACCCACAAAGAGCTATAAAGACACCATCTTCCTGCCGGACACCACGTTCCCCATGCGTGGTGACCTCACGACTAAGGAGCCGGCTCGTTTGGAGAAATGGGAATCAGAGAAGCTTTACGAGCGAATTACCGGCCGCCGTAAAGCCCAGGGTGCGCCTACATTCATATTGCATGACGGCCCTCCCTTCGCTAACGGCGATGTTCACATGGGTACGGGTCTGAACAAGATTCTCAAGGATTTTATCGTTAAGAGCAAGACCATGAGCGGTTACTATGCCCCGTTTATTCCGGGCTGGGACTGCCACGGTCTGCCGATTGAGGCCAAGGTGGTGAAGGAGTTCCAGGGCTTGGAGCCTGCCGAAATCCGCCGCCGTTGCACAGAGTTTGCTTTGGGTTATATCGACCAGCAGCGCGCTTCCTTCCGCCGTTTGGGCGTGTTTGGCGACTGGTTTAACCCCTACATCACCATGCTGCCCAAGTATGAGGCCGGCATTTTGCGTGTGTTTGCCAAGTTGGTAGACAGCGGCGCCGTGTACCAGTCCATGAAGCCCGTGCAGTGGAGCTATGCTCACCACACTGCTTTGGCTGAGGCTGAGGTTGAGTACATGGAGGACACCTCCACCGCCATTTATGTCGGCTTCAAGATGGATGGTGCCGTGAAGGGTATTGAGGATTGCGAGATGGTCATCTGGACCACCACACCCTGGACCCTGCCGAGCAATCTTGCTATTGCCCTGAACCCCGAGTTTACCTACGTTGTCGGCCGCTACGCAAAGGATGGCGCCGAGCGCAAGTTTATCGTGGTTCGAGAGCTGATTGAAACCTTCACTGCTAAGACCGGGTGGACTCTGCAGGAGGAGTTTGCCACATTTGTTGGTAGTGAGTTGGAGAAACGCACCGCCCGCCATCCCTTCTTGGACCGCGAGTCTCTCATCATTAATGCCGCATACGTTACCACGGATGCCGGTACGGGTGCTGTGCACATTGCTCCCGGCCACGGTGCAGACGACTACATTGCCGGTATGGCTTACGGATTGCCGGTGCTGTCTCCGGTGGATGATGACGGCAATTACACGGCCGAATGCGGTTTGCCGCACTTGGTGGGCAAGCATGTATTCAAGTGCAATGAGGACATCATTACGCTGCTTGTGGAGGGCAATCGTCTGTTGGGGCGTGAGGAGTTCACCCACCAATACCCGCACTGCTGGCGCTCTAAGACCCCCATCATTTTCCGCGCGGTTAAGCAGTTCTTCATCAGCATGGAGAAGCTTCGCGGCCAGGCTCTGGAGCAGATTGACAAGACCGAGTGGCTGCCTGCTTGGGGCCGCAACCGCATTTACAGCACGGTGGAGGCTCGCCCGGACTGGTGTATCTCTCGCCAGCGTACATGGGGTGTGCCGCTGCCTGTCTTCTTTGATGAGAACGACAAGCCGGTGCTGACGGCTGAAATCGTAAACAAGGTGGCTGATTTGGTGGCCGAGCACGGTACCAACATTTGGTTTGAGCTGACGGATGCCGAGCTTTGCGAGAAGCTGGGCCTGCCCACCAACCTCAAGAAGGGCAAGGATACGCTCGACGTGTGGATTGACTCCGGTTGCTCCCATGTTTCCGTGCTGGAGGAGCACCCCGAGCTGCATGCCCCCTGCGACGTGTACTTGGAGGCAACGGACCAGCACCGCGGTTGGTTCCAAAGCTCGCTGATGCTTTCCTGCGCATGGCGTGGGGCTGCTCCGTACAAGAAGGTGCTCACCCATGCCTTCGTGGTCAACCAGGACCGCTCCAAGCTTTCCAAGAGCGCTCAGGGCACCTACACCAAGCCCACCAATGCCAAGTATTTCTACGAGAAGTACGGTGCCGATATTGTGCGCTTGTGGGTAAGCTCTGTAGACTGGCAGAACGAGGTTCCCTTCGGTGAGGACCTCTTTAAGCAGGTGACAGATCCCTACCGCCGTTTGCGCAACACGCTGCGCATTCTGTTGGCTAACCTCAAGGGTTACAACGGCGAGAAACCCGAGACGCTGGATGCTCTCGACGGCTGGATTTTGGAGCGCAGCAATGCCCTTATTAACGAGGTGCGCGCCGCTTACGATGCTTACGAGTTCCGCAAGGTGTTCATGGCTATCAACCAGTTCTGCACCAATGACCTCTCCGCTTTGTACATCGATATCACTAAGGATAGCTTGTACTGCGATGCCGCTGACAGCTGCCGCCGCTTGAGCCGCCAGTATGCTATCGCCCGCGTGTTTGATGTGCTGGTACGCCTGTTGGCTCCCATTTTGGCCTACACGGCAGAAGAGGCTTGGGAGCACGCCGGCCACACGGATTCCGTGCACGAGCAGGACTTCCCCACCGCCGACCCCGCCTTTGAGCAGGGCTACACCGCCACCTTTGCTCGCTTGCAGCAGATTAAGGGGGCCATCCAGATTGCCATTGAGGCTCAAATTAAGGCCAAGGCTTTCAATAAAAACAATGAGGCTGTGGTAACGCTTACGCTGCCGCAGAACGAGCCCGCCGAGGTAGTGGCCCTTCTGCAGGATGCAGAGTTTGCCAAGACCTTCTTCATTGTATCCGGTCTCAACGTGGTAAGCGGCGAGGAGCTTGCTGCCACGGCAGAGAAAACGCAGCATGGCATGTGCCCGCGCTGCCGCCGTTACGAGCCCGCCGTGAACGAGGATGGCTTGTGCGAGCGCTGCGCTCAGGTTTGCCACTGATAGCTCACTCCTTGCTCCCCCATCTTGATGCTCAGGATGGGGGAGCCCATTCTACTTACACCCATCATGCCGAAAAACCGAATCACTCTTGTTCTCATCCTTATTGTTGCCGCCCTTTATGTGCTGGATCAGGTAACAAAGTGGTGGGTTGTATTTAATTTTGCGGAGCCGCAGCCCCCGTTTTTTATGGATATAACGCCGGTGGTGACGGATTGTCCGCTGTTTCACTTCAATTTGGTGCGTGCGCATAACCAAGGTGTGGCCTTTGGTATGGGCGATGGCACCGTTTGGGCCCCCTTCGTCTTTTTGGGCGTGCAGGTGGCCGCGCTCGTGGCGCTCATTGTATTCTATTGCCGCGGGTTCTTCCACAACCGTTTGCTCAAGGCTGCTTGGGTGTGCATTATGGCCGGTGTGTTGGGCAACATGACGGACCGCCTTCTGCAGGGCTTTTACCTCAAGGGGGCAGAGGCGCTGAGCTTCTTCGAGAACTTTGCCAACGGCTATGTGGTGGACTTCTTGGACTTCTCCTTCCCGTGGATACAGACAGAGATGTTCCCCTACGGCTACCACTGGCCGGCCTTCAACGTGGCAGATTCCTGCGTGTGCATTGCCGCCGGTCTTTTTGTGATTGCCTCTTTCTTTGAGCCCAAGGCTGTGAAGGAAAAACTGAAGGATTAAGATTTTACCTTTCCCCGTACGTCTCGGTATGAAGAATCGTTGTTGCATGGCTTTATGGTTGGCGGGTGCTTTGCCGCTGTTTGCCGGTTTTGCTCAGCCCACACAGAGTATCGCATTGGAGTATGGGCAAAAGGAAACCACCGTTGTCTTTGTGGCGGATTGCGCCGTTAAGAAAGCCAAGGCTCATTGCGACTGCACTACCTTGTCCGTGAGCGGCAACACCATCACGGCCAAAGTGGATACATCCTTGTTCGATGCCTCGGTCGACAAAACAATCTCCGCCACGACGGCAGATGGCAAGCAAACGACCCTCACCATGAAGTTTGATGTGCCGCAGGCCGTTATCTTTACCCCCGCCGCACTCATTTGGAAAGTGGGCGAGGCTCCCACCCCCAAGGTGCTGCGCATTACCGTGCCCCAAGGCTCCCCGGTTAAAGCACTCAAGCAAGCCGGACTGGAAGGCGAGGATTTTGTGTACGATGCCGCCAAGGGCAAGCGCCCCGGCGAGTATAGCGTCACCGTTACCCCTAAATCCACCGCCAAGCGCCTGCGCAATCGTTTGGTCATTAAAATGGAATCTGCAGACCCCCGCTTCTCCCAGCGCATTATTTATCTTCGTGTCAATAAGTAAGCGCGCCGGCCAACTCTTAACGCACCGGTAGTGTGTGTTTGCTCCCATTGCGCCCTATCTTTTTGCCGCCATTTTTCGGGATGATTTTCAACATTCCCTCAAGTTTTGTGTAATTTTGGAGTAATATTCCCTCAAGTTTTGTGTGTAGAAAGTTGTAATTAACGTAAAATAAATATGTAACCGCGACAAGGGTGCTCGGGGAGTATATCTCGTACTTCTGATGTTAAAGAAGGAGTTGTCGTATGCCTAAATCAAAAATCCAATATCAAAAATCTAAAATCATAATAGTTAGTTGATAGAATTGACGCGGGCGGGGGAGGGGTGATTATAATGGGCAGGTATGAAACTACATCTGCCCTTATCTTTGCTTATCTATGTGTGTGCCGTGTATCAAGCCTCTGCCGGGGTGGGAGACACCGGTTCGGTCTGGGACCCTAACTGGGGTGCTGCCGGTTTGACCGGTGCGCCCGATGCCGCCGCCCCCGAGTACCAAGCCCATATCACCACCGCGGGTGTAACGGCACTGGTGCAACCGGTGGGAGAGCCTGCGCCCTACGACTTCGGCCCCTACACCGCCATCACCCTTGTGGGCGCAGGAAACGCTGCGGCACAAATTGTGGGCGGAGCCTCTGCAACCGATGCCGCTACGACGGGGGCGGTAGACCTTTCCTCCTGGATAGCCGCCGAGGAAGGGCAATACGCCCTGCTGGTGGGTGGTAGCTATGCCGATAACTGGAACAGTGGCGTGCCCTTCCACTTTACCGGCGATTCGCATATTCTGGTAAACGGTGCCACGGTAGCGAACGTGATGGGCGGTAATTACAAAGACGGCCAATCGGCGCAGTTCACGGGGGATTCCTACATCTCCGTGCTGCAAGGGAATGTAACAGGTGCCATTGTGGGGGCCGGTGTGGTAGCGCATAATAGGTCTGTATCGTTTGTGGGTGATACACATGTGTTTGTCTACGTTCCTTTGGCAGACAACGGCGGCCCCGCGCTCCACAGCGTGCCCACCAATATGGTAATGGGTGGCTTTGCTTGGGGAACCAATACATGGAAGACACAAACACTCACAGGCAGCACCCATGTGACGGTGGATTTGAGCGCCTATAACGGCACAACCTTTGCCAAGCATATTGTTGGCGGCGGATTCAGCGGTGCCAGTGGCAATTCACAGCTTATTACCGGCGATACCCACGTATCTGTCAACCTGGGCACGGTAACTGCTGCCGATACGGTGCGCGTGGTTGGCGGCCACTGGGTCAATTCCGGCGGCGGACGCGTGGAAGGCACAGCCAATCTAAGCCTGAGCGGCGGCTCGTTTTCCGATTGGATTGTCGGCGGTGCGTGGACGGATGTGTCCAATACCAACACCTACCTCGGCGCGGTGGAGGTAGCCCTGAGCGGCGGCAGTACCTCCGGCAATGTGTTGGGTGGCACCTATATGGCAGCCGGTGTGGGTAGCGCAGAGGTAGGCACTATCAATATGCAGATAAGCGATACTGCCACCGTGCAGGGCACCTTATACGGTGGCTGCTACATCAACGGTACCGGCGCGGATTCCTTCAGCGTTTCCGTGGGCGATGTGCAGATTGTGCTTACGGGCGGAACCCTAGGCACCGTGGTGGGCGGTAGCTATGTTGCCCGCAATCATGCGGATGCTGTGGTTCAGCAGGGGCATATCTTGCTCTCGCTGCAAGGCGGGGCGCTTTCCGGCAATCTCTATGCCGCCGGTCAGCAGGAGGGTGCCTCATCCCTGCAAACACTCAGCACCACGGTGCAGATTGCGGAAGAAGCGGCTTTGGCCCCCGGTATCACTATCTCCGGTGGCTATGCCGGCACCGCTCCAAGCTCCACGGTGCAGGGCGAGCGCAGCCTCGTGCTCAGCTCTGCGGCGGAGTACAGCGATACATCTGCCGTCACTTTTGCTGACTTTGATGCCATTGAGGTAGCCGCCGGAGGTAGCGCCACGCTGGGCGCCTTGCAGGGGAGCACAACCCTCACCAAACGCGGCGCCGGACAATTAGAGATACAGGGGGCCACCGGCCTGAGTTCTCTTATTTTGCAGGGTGGTTCTTTAAGCTTAACCGAGGCGTTAGCCGGTGCCTCCGTGCAGTCTCTGCACATGCAGGCCGGCACGCAGCTGCAAGGCATTACGGGCACTGTGTTCGCCGGTTCTACGGGGCAAACAGACCTTTTGCTCACGGTGGATGAATCCAATATCGGTGCCGACTCTGCGGCCACCCCCATGCTCTCCGGCAGTAATTTTACCCTTAGTATCACCGGGGCACAGAATGCGCAAATTGACCTCTCTGCGGATGCTGTTGTATCTGTGTTGGAATCACACCGCGATGCCGGAGCCACCTCGTGGATAACCCTGACGGATGGCCTGCTGGAGTGGGCACAGGAGGCGGATTCCGCCATTACACCCACGCTTTCTGCATACGGCATACGGGTGAGCGGTACCAACGGCGGTAGCCTCCTCCTCAGCGGGCAGGCGCAAGGTGTGTATTTCGTCACAAATAATCCGGCAACAAGCAATCCGCACACCATCACCACATACCCCACGCTCGGCATGTACCAAGGCGTGGTGATAGAAGGCGGCGAAACGCTCACCCTACAATTACCCGGCGATACCTCAGCGTCTGCCCGAGCCGTAGTGCGTAACTTGGTGGGCGGCACAGAGAGCGCCTTGCTGCTGCAAAACAGCAGCGGCAGTGGCGTGGCGCAGGTAGAGCTGCAACAAAATGCAGATACGGTGATGGCCGGCTCTATCACGGCCGGGGACGGCACACAGGTGCTGAAAACCGGCAGCGGCACCCTCACTGTGCAGGGGGCTTTTACGGCACCGAGTGTCGAAATCGCGGGTGGCGAGCTGCAATACAACGGCAGCGGTAATATGCTGGAATACATCATGGGGCAGGGCTCCCTCACCTTGGGCAGCGATTCCGCCACAAGTTTCATGCTTCATACAGATGAGCCGCAGCCCATCCTCAGCCTAGCGCGCTTGGTGATTCAAAGCGGCGCTTCGCTCACCTTGGAAGCAGTGGGCACAGAGTACCTGAGTCCCGGTGAATATGTGCTGGGTGAGCTGGACGAGCTGGCTGCGGGCGACTACCAATTAACGCTGAGCGGTACCCCCTTTTTTCGCACCGACGCCTCGCGGAGCTTTCTCTTGCAGGAGGACGGTCGGCTATATCTCTTTTTGGTGGAAACCGGCGGAAATCCGTTGGCCGACGTGGCAACGTCTGCTAATGCGGGCGCCGGAGCAGAGTTGCTATGGAATGGGGCGCCGGCTGCCGGAGCAGATGTTCAATCCGTCTATAATGAGGTGATGCAGTGGCTGCACGAGGGCAATACCGCTGCAATCAATCAGGCTATGGCCGCTGTTGCCGGTGCCTCGTACTCGGCGCTGGGCATGGTTTTGCAGCAAGATGTGCAGCAGCGCCTGTATGCCATGCGCAACCGCGCCGTTCAACTGAGTTTGCCCGATTGCTATGAATATGATATCCCCTTGCTGCAAGCCTGGGTGCAGGCAGAGGGAGCCCGCACCGAGCTGCACAGGCAAGGCACAGCTGCCGGCTACACCCTCAGCTCATGGGGCGGCACGCTGGGGATGGATGCCGCGGTGTCGGACTCCTGGACGCTGGGGGTAGCGCTCACCGCCCTGTACGGCGATTTTCAATCGCGTGCGGCAGACGTGCTCCGCGGCGATGTGGACCGCTACGCCCTTTCTCTCGTGGGGCACTACGACCACTGCGGCTGGAACCACTCCGTGATTGTTGCCGGCACTTGGGCAGAGGCAGACCTGCACCGCTTTGTTCCCTTTGGCAACGGTTATAGCACCGCCGGGCGTACCCACGGTTATGGCTTGGGGGTGATGTATGAGGTAGGCTACCGCTTCACCTCTGCCGAGCAACCGCTTAACTACGTGCAGCCCTTTGCCTATGCTCTATATTCCTACTCGTCCCTGCGTGGATTGACCGAGACGGGCTCGGATGCCGCTCTGCATGTGGGCTCGCAGGTGCAGCAGGCGTGTGTATTGGGCCTTGGTGTGCGTGGGCAAACGGCAATTGCCGAATCTTCTGCAGACCGCACTGCCACGTTGCACGGGCGAGTCGTGCTCAATGCCCATGCCGGCGACCGCCGTGGCGAGGCCTCGGTCTCTTGGGCTGAGGTCGGAAGCGCCGGCGCCTCCGTTATCTCTGCTACGGCCGGAGTGCTGGGCGCAGAGTTGGGCGCAGGGCTGAACATACCCGTGGGGGTAGGCAGCGGCGAGCTCTATATGGATGCCTCTGCCGAATTACGCGCCCACAGCGTGGAGATTTTCGGCAACATCGGCTACCGTTGCCGTTTTTGATGCTGCTTGAGAAAAGGGGCACCTCCCCCTATCCTCCGCATGCCATGTGGCATTTTCGTCACATGGCATGTGGCTGAATCGTCACCGTAGAGAACTTGCAAAACACGAGGCGGCACGCTTAAATATAGGTGTCGGCAGGCTTAAAGCTAACCGACGTTCACAAGAAACAACATATCATGAACAAACACATAATTACGATGTTGGCCCTCACGGTAGGTGCCGCCGGTCTCTCCCATGCAGATAATGCTCAATCAGATTTCTCTTTCTGCTCTTGGGCAAAAGACAGCTTTACGCTGTTTAACGCAAAGAGAGACGGCGCAGAAAATCCCTATATTCAGGAATTTTCCGTTAAGCTGCGTGGTCAATTTCAGGGTGCTTGGATGGACCCTGCCGGTGGCAGCGACCGCTTAAAAGGAGGCTCCTCCGGGGCTGATAACAATGAGTGGCGCCGTTTCCGTTTAGGAGCCCAGGCAAAAATGTTCAATAACTTTACAGTAAAGGGTGTGTGGAATGTAGGCGGCTTAGATGGCCGCTACAAATACAGCCGCGCCAGTTGGGTGCGCTCCACCACCTCTGCTTCGCTGGATGAATTGTATGTAGCCGGCAAGTTTGCTCCGGTTCTTGTCAATATCGGTAAGCATAAGCCCGCCTACATGGGCGAATACCGCACCTCCAGCGCCAAAATCCTTACGATGGAGCGCTCCGGTATTGTGAATCAGCTTAAGGCGGAAAAACTTTACGGCCTTTCCTTGGCTTCTTCTGATTCTAAGGCTGCGTTGCAATGGAACTCCGGTATTTGGGTGAACGGGCAGCGCGATGGCAATACATGGTTAGAGCCCTCCTTTAACTCGGAGGACGGATACACCTTTGGTGCTTCGGTAAGCTATGCCACAGGCGAGAAAAGCCGCTTGTATTTGGATTACATGCACAGCTTCCATGATGATGGCGACTCCCGCCCGGGCACGGAATACGCCGGTGCCGGTGCGCAGGATGTCGTGGCACTCACCTGGGAAGGTAAGCGCGGTAATTTGAGCATGATGGCAGAAGGTATTGCCGGTTTTAATGTGTATGATGCCGATTCCGGGGCAGATAACGTGTACGGCTTGGTGCTGATGCCCTCGTACCGTTTCAGTCCGCATTGGGAAGGCGTGGTGCGCTACCAATTGGCCGCCGGTAGCAACGCCGTAGCTACGGATAGTCGCTACTACACCACGAACTCTACTTACTCCGGTACTTGCGATTTGCAGCACGGGCTCTACATTGGTGCCAACTATTATGTTTGCCCGGAAAACCCGCACATGATGAAACTCATGTTTGGTGCAGAGTACCTCAACTCTCACGGTGCCGACAGCCAAGGTAATAAAGGCTATACCGGTTGGCAGCTGAATGCCGGCGCCCGATTCGATTTCTAATCCCCTAGCCGTTAACTTCAACCCAAAACATGATCCTATTATGTTAAAAAAATTATTTATTCTCGCGTTGGGCCTCTCCTCGATGAGCCAGGCAAATGACAGTACGTTTACCGGTGCCGGTGCCTCCTTTCCTGCCCCCGTCTATAGGCAGTGGACATATTCGTACAGTAATGCACACCCCGGTACGCAAATTACTTACCAGAGCTTGGGCTCCGGCGCAGGGCTTAATCAAATTAAGGCAGGCACGGTCGATTTTGCGGGTACCGATAATCCGCTGACCTTGGAGCAGCAAGAGGAATTCGGGCTCATCCAGTTCCCCATGCTTACCGGGGGCGTGGTGGTTATTGTGAATATACCCGGCGTGAAAGATGGCCAGCTTAAGCTGAGCAAAGACGTATTGGCCCGCATTTATTTGGGAGAAATCACCTATTGGAATGATGCAGCCATTCGTGCCTTGAATCCGAAACTGCGTTTGCCTAAGTTAAAGATTACTGTGGTGCGCCGCTCGGATTCCAGTGGTACCTCCTTCATTTTCACCAACTATTTGTCCAAAATCTCACAGAAATGGAAGAACACCGTCGGGCAGGGCTCTTCCGTGAAGTGGCCGGTCGGCATCGGCGGACAAAAGAATCCGGGGGTATGCAATAACGTGGCCAAAATTAAAGGCTCCATTGGTTATACGGAGTACACGTATGCTGTAGAGGCGCACTTGCCTTGCGCCTGTTTGGAAAATGCCGATGGCCAATTTATTGTGCCGTCGCAAGAGAGCTTCTCTGCCGCCGCCGCTTGTGCGGATTGGCAGAATGCTCCGGGCTTTTACATGGAATTAACCAATGTGCCCGGTGCTAAAAGTTGGCCGATTACGGGTGTAACCTACATTCTGATGCGCAAAGATACGCCAAGCGCAGAGCGCGCTGCCCTCAAGGATTACTTCATCTGGTGCTACACGGATGGTGCCGCCAAGGCCACCGAGCTTAATTACGTGGCCTTGCCGCAAGAGGTAGTTAAATTCATAGAGCCTACCCTGTAACACCTTGTGCGGCTCATGCGCGTACTCGCTCCCGCTGCCTAAGATAGGTTGGCGGGAGCTTTTTTGGCGCCCATCGATCAAACACCCTCTCGCCTGCTCCTTGTGCCGCTCGTTTTCCGCAGCCCGCGCGCTTACGGGGCGCATCTTTAGGCTGCTAACGCCACGGGGGCCGTGCCTCCTTTCTCCCCCCCACTGCAAAAAGGCCACCTCCGTTATCGGAGGTGGCCGGTGTGTTATGGATATGAGTACAGGGGAGGGGTAATTACATGCTATGGCGAATAATAGAAGCGGTGCGCAGGTAGATGATGTGCTCGCATATATCCGTGCATAGGTCGGCAATGCGCTCCAGGTCTCTGGCTAAGCCATGGCAATCCATAAAATAGTCTGCGTGGTGGGGGCAGCGTGCCAGTGATTGGCGCACATGGTTACGGTGCTCGCTGCGCATTGAATCGACGGTGTTGTCCTGTTCAATCACGCGGTATGCCACATCCACATCGGAGCGGCTAATGACGGTAAGCGTATCATGCAGCATGCTCTGCACCACTTTGTGCATGGGGGTAAAATCAAACATCTCGTTATGGGGAGGTGCAGCATGGGCGGTAATATCAATGGCGCGCTCTGCTATATGGCCGGCAAAATCTGCCATGCGTTCCAGCGAGGTGTTGATTTTAAGAATGCTGACCAACGTACGCAAATCAATAGCCACCGGTTGGTAGAGCGCCATGAGTTTCAGGCATTCTTCTTCAATGCAAATTTCCTCGCGATCAATAAACTTATCGCATTCAATAATCGAGCGGGCCGTATCCGCATCTTTGTTGCAGAATGTCTGGAAGGCGCGGTCCGTTGCTTCGGCCACGCGCGAGCCTTGTAAATTGAGTCTGTTAAGAAGCGTGTTAAGCTCTTTGGTAAAGTGGTTTTTCATCATTGGTTGAAGCATAAGGGTTGATAGTTACATGGAGTTAACCGAATCTGCCGGTAATATAGTCCTCCGTTTTTTGCTGTTGCGGGTTAGTAAAGATTTGAGCCGTAGGGCCAACCTCCACAATACGCCCCTTGTAAAAGAAGGCAGTTTGGTCGGAGATACGCGAGGCCTGTTGCATGTTGTGGGTAACAATCACGATGGTGATACGCTTTTTAAGCTCTAGGGTGAGCTCTTCGATATGGCGCGTGGCGATGGGGTCAATCGCGCTGGTGGGTTCATCCATCAACAGAATCTCCGGTTCGGCGGCTAGGGTGCGCGCTATACAGAGGCGTTGCTGCTGCCCGCCGGATAAAGCCATGCCACCGGAGTGGAGCTTGTCTTTTACCTCGTGCCACAGCCCGGCATCTTGCAAGGCCTTTTCTACCTTATCCGCTATTTCTGATTTGCTTAACTTATAGTGCAAGCGCAACGGGTAGGCTACGTTATCAAAAATACTCATCGGAAACGGCGTGGGTTTTTGAAAAATCATCCCCACGCGCCTGCGCAGGGAGAGTAGGTCTGTTCCCGGGGCGAGAATATTCTCGCCATCCAGCAGAATTTCACCTTCGGCGCGCTGATTGCCATACAACCGGTAAATACCGTTGTAAATGCGTAAGTGCGTGGACTTGCCACAGCCACTGGGGCCGATAACCGCTGTAATTTGGTGAGCGGGTATATCAAGGTTATTCTCAAAAAGAGCCTGCGTTTTGCCGTAAAAGAAATTGAGATTACGGGCTGATAGTTTAATGTTTGTGTTCATGAAAGAAAATACGGGTTAAAAGGTTGATGGCTAAGATGCCGAAGGCCATGATGAGGGCGGCGCCCCAGCCCATGCTGTGCATGGATTCAAACGGTGAGTTGTTGGTGTATTCGGTAATGAGCACCGGGATAGAGGCCGTAGGTTGCTCAAAAAAGTGGCTCGGCCACGAATCTGCAAACAGAGCCGTGAACAGGAGTGGGGCTGTTTCGCCGCTCACTCGGGCCAATGCCAGCAATACGCCGGTGATGAGACCGTTTTTTGCACTGCGGGCAATGATGCAAAGTGTGGCTCGCATGCGGGTCATGCCCAAGGCTAGGGCGGATTCCCTCAAGGTGTCGGGCACCATCAGCAGAATATCTTCTGTCGTTCGCATTACCACCGGAAACATAATCATGCTCAGCGCTATGGCTCCGGCCCACCCGGAGAAATTTCCCGTAGGAACCACGATAATAATGTAAACGAACAACCCGATGATGATGCTAGGAATGCCCATCAGCACATTGCCGCAAAAGCGTATGGCGGTGGCTAAGCGGTTGTTTTTACCGAACTCTGCCAAATAAATACCCGCAGCCATAGCCGGTGGTACCGCAAGCAGTGTTGCGCCAAGGGTCATGTAAATGGTGCCCAAGAGGGCGTTGGCTATGCCGGAATGCGGCTCGCCGTAGGGTTTGCTGGGCTCGGTTAGAAACTCAAAGCTAAGGGCATGCGCTCCCTGTGCCCATACGGTGCGCAGTATCCAAAACATGGCAAACAGTGCTATGCCTATGGAGAGTATGCAAAAGAGATTAACCAAAGTGTTTTTTGCTTTGCGATAATGTATGTTGCGTTGCTTTATCATCTGTGTGTGAAATTGGGTTAGGGTTATGCGCGCGCTTCTCCTCGCTTGGCTGCCGAGAGATTCAGCAACTTGTGGGCTATCATTTGTATGCAGAAACATATCAGCAGCAGAATGAATCCCAGTGCAAATAGCGCACAGCGCTCTGTATCCGCCGCCTCGCCGAAACTGTTGGCCAGCGTGGCTGATATTGTGGTGCCGAAGGAGTAGAGCCCATCCGGCATTTGCACCAGGTTACCGATAACAAACAGCACAGCCATCGTTTCTCCTAATGCTCGCCCCATGCCGATAAAGACGGCGCCCATCAGCCCGCGCGCTCCGTACCGGGTTACGATGTCCTTCATTGCCTCCCAGCGTGTACAGCCTATGCCGTAGGCGGACTCTTTTAGCATGGCGGGGGTCATGCGCAGTACATCGCGCATCACCGCGCACATGTACGGTAGAATCATCAGCGCTAGGATTATGCCCGCCGTTAAAAAGCCGAATCCGCACCCGTAGCCATCTTCTCCCAAAAGCCATTCGCCGCCGGGCAAGTGGATGAGCCCCAGCCCCTCTGCTAAAAAGGGCTGCACGCTCTCCTGCATAATGGGTACCAAAACAAATAAGCCCCACATGCCGTAAATAACGGAGGGGATAGCCGCCAGCAAATCAACGCAGGGACTGAGTATCCTTTCCAACCACGAAGGGCATTCCGTAAGAAAAAGTGCCGTCGCAAATGCCAGCGGTATGGACGGCACCAATGCTAAAAGCGTTGTCAGGAGCGTGCCCGCAATGTGGGGGAGTGCCCCGTACTTGTTTTCGTAGGGATTCCATTCCGTACTCCATATAAATTCCCATCCGTATCGGTGCCAAGCTTCCGCAGAGTTAATCAACAGCTGCAAGAGTAGCCCGCTCATCAGCAAACCAACCAATATGGCGCAGCCTAAGCAGAAATAACGAAAAAATCTATCAATTCGTTGCATGGTGTTCATGTATTTGGTGGTTTCACGGTAGCAGCTTATGTGGCCATGTGCAAGTTTGCTACCGTGAAGTTATCGCCACGTTTCATGTGGCGATTTTGTCACATTCTTTATCGCCCCATTGCATCCGGCGCCTCCTCTTTCTCCCCCCCCTCTCGGGCCGGTTGAAAAGAGGGCGGGTAATATTCAAATAACAAAAAGTCCTCAAGAAAATGTGGGAGAAATAGGCAAAAGTCGTCAAGAAAATGTGGTGAAAATATCCAAAAGTCCTCAAGAAAATGTGGAAAAAATAGGCGAAAGTCCTCAAGAAAATGTGAATTGGGCTTGATTATCAATAAGATTATGTTACAATTTTTGTGTCTGAGATAATCGCATGAAACGTGACGCTATAGAACAACTCCGAAAATGGAAGAATAACCCTCTCAGAAAGCCACTACTGCTGCTTGGGGCCAGACAGGTAGGTAAGACGTGGCTGATGCAGGAATTCGGCCGGCTTCACTTCAAAAAAGTGGCCTACATCAGCTTTGATGCAGATGAGCGCATGCGCCGTAGCTTTGAGCAGGATTATGATGTGGAGCGTTTGTTGAATGCTATTCAGTTGGCTGCCGGATTTAAGATAACGCCGACTGATACGCTTATTATTTTGGATGAGATACAGGAGTGCCCGCGTGCCATCACATCCCTCAAGTATTTTTGTGAATCTGCGAGAGAATACTATATTATTGCGGCCGGTTCTTTGTTGGGGCTTTTCGAGCATACGGGAACGGGGTTTCCGGTGGGTAAGGTGGATATGATGCACTTGTATCCGATGTCGTTCAGAGAGTTTTTGAGTGCCACCGGTAACGAACTGTACAGGGATGCCTTGGAGGAAAAAGATTGGCGCCTGATAACGGATTTTGCTTCGAAATATGAGGAATTGTTGAAATTGTATTACGTTGTGGGTGGTATGCCTGAAGCCGTATACACGTATACAAGAACTAATGATTTTTCCATGGTGCGCACGGTGCAAGATAGCATCCTGCTAGGGTATCAACGTGATTTTAGCAAACATGCACCTGCTGAGGATACGGCTCGCATTTCATTAATTTGGGAGTCTATTCCGGTGCAACTGGCACGAGAGAACAAAAAATTCATGTGTAGCTCCGTTCAATCCGGCTTGCGGATGCGCGATTTGGAGCCACCCATGCAGTGGTTGCTTGATGCAGGCTTGATTTACAAAGTAAATCGCATCAGTAAGCCGGCATTCCCTCCGGATGCGTATCGGGATGCAGCATTCAAAGTGTTTTTCATTGACGTGGGGTTACTTGGTGCTAAAACACGTTTGCCCGTGGACGTGATTTTGGATGGCAACCGTATTTTTACGGAATTTAAGGGAGCTTTGGCAGAGCAGTATGTTCAGCAGCAGTTACGGAGTGTCTGTTCTATAGAACCTTATTATTGGTCTACGGCGAATTCGCAGAATGAAATAGATTTTTTAGTGCAATCCGGTTTGGATATGGTGCCGATTGAGGTTAAGGCCGAAAAGAACTTGCAGGCGAAGAGCCTAAAAAGTTTTTGTAAAAAATACCATGTAACTAAGGCGGTGCGGGTATCTATGGCCGCATGGTGTGAACAGGATATGCCTATAGCTGATGATGGCAGCTCTTGCAGGCTGATAAATCTGCCTCTTTATGCCGTTCATTTGCTCCCTCATATTTAACCTGAAAAGGAACCGGTGACGATGACTCCCAAAGCCCGATTATTATGTGCCGCTGCCCATGGAGACAGAGCAGGGGTGCAGGCCATGTTGCAGCATGGGGTGCCGGTGGATGTGCGCGACGGCAAAGGCCGCACACCGCTGATGCTGGCCGTGCAGAGTGGCTCTGTACCCACGGCTCAGTTGTTGTATGCAGCCGGGGCAGATTGCATGGTGGTGAACAATGGACACCGCCCCTTAATTGATTACGCTGAAAGTGCCGAGATGGCACGGTGGGTGTTAAGTGTTACCCCGCCGCCCCACCAAGAGCAGGTGGCTACACGGCTTTTGTTCCGCTGTTGTGCGCCCGTAGAGCGCTTGCAGACGGCGCTGGACTATGGCGCCCGCGTCAATGCGCGCGATAAGCGTGGCTCTACCCCGCTGCATTACCATGCCATTTGTGGTCGCCCGCACTGCGTGCGCCTGTTGCTGGCAGCCGGCGCTCACCCCGATGTGCGCAACTGCCATGGCTGCACCCCGCTGTATATGGCAACCTTCTTTACCAATGCAGAGGTTATGCGCCTGTTGATAGCCGCCGGGGCAGATGTGCACACCACGAACCAAGAAGGCCGCAGCTTGCGCGATTTGCTGTATCCGCAATATGACACCCACCGCGCATGCCTCCGCGTGTTGGAGGAGATGGCCCCCCTGCAAAAGTGAAGACGAAAGCGTTGCTTGTTTTCACCTAGCAAGGCTATCAGCTTTCATTTTCGTGTTTTTAGCGCTTTCCACCCCCCAAATCAAACATCAAAAATCCAAAATCAAACCTCCTTAATTGTTCTAACACACCGTGTTTTTGCTTTACACGCGGGGGGAAGGAGTGTATGCTATGCGTATACGATAATTTTCTCTAACAACATCTGACACGTTGATATGATGACCGCCGCGCAGATTCGCCAGAGCTTCCTGGACTTTTTCCACGAGAAGCAGCACGCCGTTGTGCCTTCCGCCTCCCTCATGCCGCAGAGCCCCGGCCTGCTGTTTACCAACGCCGGTATGAACCAGTTTGTGCCCTACTTCCTGGGCGTATGGACTCCCCCGTGGAAGCCTGCCCGCGCCACCGATACGCAGAAGTGCATTCGCGCCGGCGGCAAGCATAACGACTTGGAGGATGTGGGCCAAGACAGCTACCACCACACCATGTTCGAGATGCTGGGCAACTGGTCCTTTGGCGACTACTTCAAGAAAGAGGCCATCGCCTGGGCTTGGGAGCTGGTGGTAGAGCGCTGGGGTTTCCCCGCAGAGCGCCTGTATGCCACCGTGTATTGCCCGGACAAATCCAAGGGCGACCCCGGCGAGTTCGACCAAGAGGCTTGGGACACCTGGGCCCCCCTCTTCGCCGCTAAGGGCCTGGACCCCAAAGTGCACATTGTGAACGGCGGCGTAAAAGATAACTTCTGGATGATGGGCGAAACCGGCCCCTGCGGCCCGTGCTCCGAGCTGCATGTGGACCTCACCCCCGAAGGCAAAACCGAGGGCAGCTTGGTGAACAAAGACAGCGACAAGTGCATTGAAATTTGGAACCTCGTGTTCATTCAGTACAATGCCGAGAGCGACGGCACCTTCCGCAACCTGCCCGCCTGCCACGTAGATACCGGCATGGGCTTTGAGCGTGCCTGCGCCATGATGCAGTGCACCAACGGCTTCACGGATTTCTCCCGCCGCGTCTCCAACTACAGCACAGACGTCTTCCGCCCCATCTTCCGCAAGATTGAGGAAATCTCCGGCCGCACCTATGTGGACATTTACCCGCAGGACGCTACCGAGGAGAACAAAGCCGTGCTCAAGGAGAGCATCGCCTTCCGCGTCATTGCAGACCACATCCGCACCCTCAGCTTCTCCATTGCAGACGGCATTTTGCCCGGCAACAATGGCCGCAACTATGTGCTGCGCCGCATTCTGCGCCGCGCCGTGCGCTATGGCCGCACCCTTGGGCTGGAGAAACCCTTCCTCTCTCAATTGGTAGACACCTTGGCTGCAGAAATGGGCCGCGTCTTCCCGGAAATCATCGGCCGCTCTGCCACCATCAAAGACGTGCTGCTGCGCGAGGAAACCAGCTTCAACGAAACGCTGGACCGCGGCCTCGAGCTCTTTGATAAAGAAGTAGCCGCCACCGGCACCGTCTCCGGCGATTTCGCCTTCAAGCTGTACGATACCTACGGCTTCCCCATCGACCTCACCGCCCTCATGGCCCGCGAGCGTGGCCTGAGCGTGGACACCGAGCGCTTTGAAACCCTGATGGAAGAGCAGCGCCAGCGCGCCAAAGCCGCCCAAAAGAAGCAGGTGGTGCGTGCCCTCGACCTTAAGACCGAGAAGGTAACAGAATTTACCGGCTACACAGAGGATGCCACCACCGCCACCGTAACAGAGGTGCACGAGGCAGAGGGCATGCTCTTTGTCATTACAGATAAAACCCCGTTCTATGCAGAAATGGGCGGCCAGCTCAGCGATGGCGGCACCCTCTCCCTCGGTGGCGATAGCGCCCCCGTGCTGGGCGTGCAGCAGGTAGGCCAAGCCCGCGCCCACCTCATTGCCGTGGCAGATGGCGTAGCCCCCGCCGTGGGTGATACCGTGCAGCTGGCTTTGGACACCGACCGCCGCCGTGCTCTGGAATCTCACCACAGCGCCACTCACTTGCTGCACAAAGCCTTGCGCGCCTTGGTGAGCGAGGATATTGCCCAGCAGGGCTCCTTGGTGGATGCCGACCGCCTGCGCTTCGACGTAAACAGCGCCGCAATCTCTAAGGACGACCTCCGCCGCGTGGAAGAGCTCGTCAACCAGTGGATTGAGGAGGATTTGCCCGTGGTAGCCAAAGAATACCCCATGACGGAGATTAAGAAGCACCCGGAAATCTGCCAGTTCTTCGGCGACAAGTACGGCGACATCGTGCGCCTTGTGCAGGTAGGTGGCCAAGAGGACGGCTTTAACGGTGTATCCATGGAGCTGTGCGGCGGCACACACGCTGCCACCACAGGCCAAATCAAATTCTTCAAGATACGCAGCGAGGGCGCCATTGCCAGCGGCGTGCGCCGTATTGAGGCCGCCGTGGGTGCTGCCGGCTACGCCGTGGTAAAAGACATGGTGGAAACCCGCTTGCCCGAGTGCAAGGAAATGCTCGAGAAACTCTCCCTCGCCAACAGCAAGCTCGAGAAACTGGGCCAACCCACCGTTGCTGTGCCCGCCAACGATTCACACCCGGCCCAAAAGGCCCTGCAAGCACGCGAAATCCGCGTTATCAACGCCTTGCTCGACGAGTACAACGCCTATTGCGACCGCCTCAAGGAAGCCGCACTGGAGGCCGACAAGCGCCTCAAGAAGGCCCTGAGCGCCGCCGCCGCCTCTCAGGCAGATGCCATGCTGGCAGAGCAGCTCGGCGAGGGCAACATTGTACTTTGTGCAGAGGGTGGCAACGACTTGCTCACAGAGCTCTTCAACGGCCTGCGCAAGCGCCACTTTGCCGCCGCCGCCTTCTTGGTGGTAGACGACGGCTCCACTCTTTCCCTGGGCGCCTACTGTGGTGAAACCGCCCAGGCTGCCGGCCTCAAGGCCGGGGACTTGATTCGCACGCTGGCCCCGATTGTGGGCGGCAAGGGCGGTGGCAAGGCCGATATGGCCCGCGGCTCCGGCAAAGACCTTGCTGCCAAGGACACCCTTGTGGCAGAGGCCCGCAAGCAGCTGGCGTGATGTATCCCTCACACTCTCTCAAAACGCTTTAACCAAACATCACCTACTGAATATGTCAAAACACCAACCGCCGGTATACCCGGATGAACCCAAGATTCCGCTGTTGCCCAACATGCTTACAGCCGGCAATCTGCTCTGCGGTTTCTTTGCCATTCTCACCATCTTCAAAGGCATGGCCTTTGTGGATGGCTCCCCCCAGGCATTCGACTACTACCAGCAAGCCACCTACCTCATCTTTGCAGCCTGCATTTTTGACCTGTTGGATGGCCGCGTAGCCCGCATGTGCAAGGCAGACGGCCCCTTCGGCCGCGAGTTCGACTCCATTGCCGACGTCGTCTCCTTCGGCATAGCCCCGGCCATGTTGCTGGCCCGTGCCGTGCTCTTCGACCTGCCGGACGTCTTTGGCATGGGCATAGCCGTGCTCTACCTGCTGTGCGCCTCCCTGCGCCTGGCACGCTTTAACTGCATGGCCGCCGAGCCCAAGAAACCCAACCAGAGCATGGACTTTGTAGGCCTGCCGGTGCCCATGGCCGCCGGTGCCGTAGTAAGCACCATGTACTTGGTGATAGATGTAACCACCCACCACAACTTGGTGATTGCCACCCCCTGGCTCTACACCATGGCCGGCATGATGGCCATCGTTTCCCTCCTCATGATGAGCCGCGTGATTTACCCCAGCTTTAAGCACGTGAACTTCGAGAAGCGAGGCACCGTCACCGCCATCCTCCTGTTGGTAGCAGCCGTTTGCGCCTTTGTCTGCCTCCCCTGGATTGCCCCCGCCATCATCTTCCTCTGCTACCTGGGCTACGGCCTAGTCGTGCGTCCCTTCCTCACCCGCCGCCTCCGCCGCATCATTGAGGTCGACGACAGCGAGGACGACGAAGACACCCCGCAGAGCTAAGCCCCCGCGCGGCCCCACGCAACCACATTTGCTTTTACCTCCCCCGAGTTTCCCCGCGAAGCTCGGGGGAGATTGCTATGCATACGTATATCATTTTAGACTTGAAAAACATGCATCGTTAAATTAGTATTAAGTGGCGGGAGTCCCGCATGGACAAGACCCTGTATTGATATCTACGTTTACCAGCAAACAAGAGCGGGTGGTGTTGCACCGCGCCTTGATGAAGAAACAGAGTATTATTCACGTATGCCCGCAGGGCATACCCCTTGCGCAAGAGTTATCCCTGGAGCTGCAACTTGCCTTGGCTGAGCGCCGATTATTGTTTATTTCTCCTCAGCCGAGTGGCTCTACGCTGAATAAAAAAGTAGCAACTTGGTGCAATGAATATCTGCTACGGCAGGCTCAGGAGATATGGGTGGGCGATATTTCCCCCAATGGCATGCTGGATGTATTGATTAACGCTTTGAGACCGGAATAAAGAGGCATATTCGTTGAACCGCTACAAAAGCGCGAAAAATTCGATAATTTCTTGCAAAAATGCCAAAAAATGGTAGAATTTGCTGGAGTTCAGAGCCTTTCTGTGCTCGGTTTTAGCATACAATGGTAACAACAAGTATTTTCTCACAGACTGATATCAGCGGTACTACTCGTGTGGATTCCGCTACGGGGGCGTTTACACTGGCTGCGTATGCCTATTTGCCGAAACAACTTGTTGATGCTACATGGCGAATCGTGATGCCGGAATCTGCCTTGGAGGACTGGGGAATACTCAATGCAGAAGAAGAGAGATCTCTTCATAATACGCTTTTAACTCAGTCATGGGCTCGTGATTGTTGCAACTGGATTCAGTCAGGGAAGGCTGATATTCGTTGCACGGGGGTACACATGGAAAGTATGGTATTCTTCAACGAGGACATCATAACGGGCGGATTAATGGGTGGCTGCTCATTTAATGCCCGGGGCTTTGGCCTGTTGCCGAATATAGACGGCTTTTCCGGCTGTGTACCGATGTTCCCCATGCAATGCCAGTCTATTAAAGGCATGTTCAACTCTGCTTGGAACTCAGCCACAGCTTCTTCTGTGGTCGGAGAAAAACTGAATTTCCTATCGCAGACGCACCCCGCAGCTTGGGTATACTATAAGTCCTGCTACAAGCTGCTGGATAATGCCAAACTTCCTAAGGATTACATCCAAGGCGAAACAGGCTTCTATGATTCTCTCATCTGGAAAAAGCTGTTCTCTTACCAGCGAGATGGCGTAGAGAGTCTGCTGGAGATGCTGGAGCGTTTCGGCGGCTGCATTCTGGCGGATAGTGTTGGCTTAGGTAAAACATACGAGGCTCTTGCTGTCATCCGTTATTACCAGCTCATGAACAAGAAGGTGCTGGTACTTTGTCCCAAGCGTTTACGCGAGAACTGGGACGCCTACCGCTACAACAGCAAATTCAATGAGTTTGCAGAGCAACCTTTTTATTACGACTTATTCCACCATACAGATTTGGGCCGTTCCGGTGGCATGAGCCACGGGCGAGCTCTGGACACGGTGGAATGGGGTAATTACGACCTTGTGGTCATAGATGAATCCCACAATTTCCGCAATCGCTCCACCAAGGCGGACAAAACAACCTCTCGCTACGATTTCTTGATGCGCAAGGTTGTACAGGCCGGTATCAAGACAAAAATCCTGCTCCTTTCCGCTACTCCGGTCAACAATAAAGCCAGTGACCTGCGCAACCAGATTCTGCTGATTTCCGGAGATAAGGATGATTTCCTGCATGAACAGGGTATTGAAAGCATCAGCAATACCACGCGCATGGCGCAAGCGACCTTCACCAACTGGACCCACTTGCCGGAGGAAGAACGCACCTCGCAGAATCTTCTCGATTCTCTGGGACTGGACTATTTCCAACTGCTCAACCTGCTGACCATAGGACGCTCCCGCAAACACATCAAAACATGGTACCCACATGATGCTGAGGGGGTTAATCTCTTCCCGGAACAGCTCCCCGTGCGCAATACCTACGCAGAAGCACAGCACGGCATCGTGCTGCCGGTGGAGGAAATCAATGACCTGTTGGCTCAACTCAACATGGCTTCCTATCGACCGATTGAGTACCTGCACGAGGAATACAAAGAGGTGTATGCCGGATACGACCAGCAGATAGAAGGCAACCGTACCTTCAAACAAGCAGACCGAGAAAACAGTCTTTCCGCACTCATGATGATGAACCTCCTCAAGCGCATGGAGAGTTCCGTCTGTTCGTTCGATCTCACCCTCTCCAAACAGATAGCCACCGCCGAGGACCTGCTGGCCAAGTTGGATTTGTACAGAGAAAATCAGGACTTTCTGCTCGCCGCTGCCGAGGAGGATTTGGATGATGAAGACGTGGAAGAATTCTCCACCGTCATTGGCCAGCGCATCAAGGTTGATTTAAGGCATATTCAGCGTGACCGCTGGCGCAACGATATTGCCGCAGACCTGAAGGTCCTGCGAGAAGTAAAAGCGCTTTGCGGCAATGCCTCACCGGAGAATGATGCCAAGCTGGGCCTGCTGCGCAGCCTTATCCGCGAGAAAATGCAGCTGCCCCTCAACATGGTGGATGGCCGCCCCAATCACAAAATCATCATCTTCACTGCTTTTGCCGATACAGCGCAATACCTGTTTGATGCTCTCAATGAAGAACTACTTTCACAATACGGCGTATATACTGCCTTGCTTTCCGGCAGCAAGCGAGACACGAACTTGGATGGCGTGAAAAAGCGTCAAGAGGACCTGCTGGCAGCTTTCTCCCCCAAATCTAAAAAAGGCTTTGAGGCTGAATCTACCGGCGGGCGCGAAATCGACATCCTGATTGCAACCGACTGTATCTCCGAAGGGCAGAACCTACAAGGCTGCGATTATCTCATCAACTACGATATTCATTGGAACCCGGTGCGTATCATTCAGCGATTCGGCCGTATCGACCGTATCGGCAGCCCCAACAAGCAGATTCAGCTGGTCAATATCTGGCCCATGCCGGATTTGGATGCCTACATCAACCTAGAGCGCCGTGTGCTCGGGCGCATGACCTTCCTCAAAATCTCTGCTACAGATGCCGACTTCCGCGATAAGCAGCTCAAATCCCTGCGCTCCGGCAAGTTGGATATTGACTCCATCGACCAAAATTGCGCCATCTCCGACCTGAGCATGCACCAGTACCGCGCGGATTTTGCCAACTTCCGTAAGAAACACCGCAAGCTCATTGAACAGCTGCCGTCTTATTTTACCGCTACGCTGGATGTCACCCATACAGATATTCCTGCCGGGGCGTTCTTCCTGCTGTGTTCGCATACGTCCTTGGCCATGGCTTCCCGCCAATACCCCTTCATGCCTTATTTCCTGCTACATGTGGCGGAGGACGGCACCGTGACACACAGCTACACGCACGTCAAGAAGTGTCTGGATATGCTCAAATCCCTCGCTATGCCTCACGAGAAAGTTGTGCCGGAGGCTGAGGCTCAGTATATGCAGCAGACGGATAACGCTCGCAAGATGAATCGCTACACGGATTTACTCTCCGCCGCTGTGCGCTCCATTACCGGGCAGGCGGAGGAATCTCAGGCCGCTAGTATTTTCACACCCGGTGGCACCACCATTGCCAAGGGCGGCAAAACGCGTGGTGTGGATGATTTTGAAGTGCTGGCTATGTTAACTCTCACGCGACAGGATGGCTGATTTTCCGACAGTGTTGGCCGACATGCTGCCGCAGTCTGCGTTAAGCGTTGGGGTGCGTCTCTCCAAGGAGTTACTCCGCAAGCACGCTGCACGCGTTAAGGGGGATAAGGCTCTTATTGATGCCGCCGTTTCTTCTGCTTGGGTGACAAGCTTGAGGCATGATACCTGCGGCGTAGCTCCTTATAGAAGCGAGCAAGAGGGGGATTTCACCGAGCTGGTGGTTATAGGCATGCATCTGTATTCCGAAGTAACTCCTGAACAGGTAAGCCGCTTGCAGCAGATGATTCACATAGCCGTGCAATACCCACTACTTTTGGCTGTAGATGTCGGGAATGCGGTATATCTGTCCCTTCTCCCGCAGGGGGCTCCGCTGGAGGCTCTGGTGCGTGCTCAGGTGTTACCCTTCGTTTCAGATTTCTTCTGCTATGTTGCTTGGTTGCAGGAAGCTCGCCCGACTCACCTTATGGCCCTGTTCAATCGCTGGGCCTGCGCTCTGCACGCCCTTGCGCTCATGCAGAACAAGCCAGCCGTTTGCGCGGATTTGCCTTTCATTCCGCTCGATTCTCCGCAGGTTGCCGCTCAGCTTGTGGCTGATTTGCATCGTCTGAATCAGGAATGGAAATCTGTCTCTCAGGAACTCAAAAAGACGACGAATCCGCAACAGCGCATCACGCTATCCAAGAAACGCCGACACCTTAGTACCCAAATCTGTCAACTTCTCCAAACTCACAACATCATCACCTAAGCTATGCCGTACGAAAAATCCTCCCCCTCTTCTCCGGAAGCACAATCCTCGTCCCCTGTTCAGGATAATCTCAAGGCTCTCGCTTCTCTGTTCCCCTCCGTGGTGCGGGATGGTCAGGTGGATGTAGACGCTCTCCGTCAACTTTGTGGCGAGGCCGTTGTGAAAGAGGATGAGCTATTCGGGCTTAATTGGCGCGGTAAAGCGGAAGCCCGCCGCGCGGCGCTTACGCCATCTCTCGGTACGCTTCGCCCCTGCAAGGAAGAGAGTAAGGATTGGGATACAACTCAGAATCTGTATATCGAAGGAGATAATCTTGAAGTGCTCAAGCTGCTCCGCAAATCCTATGGCGGCAAGGTAAAGATGATTTATATCGACCCGCCTTACAATACGGGTAAAGAGTTTGTATACCCCGATGATTACCAGAACGGCATCGAGAATTACAAGAAATTGACGGGGCAGGAAGGTAAGTATGCGGCCAATGTAGAAACTTCTGGGCGATATCATACCACTTGGCTTAATATGATGTATCCCAGATTAATACTTGCTCGAGACCTACTGAGTGAGGATGGTGTTATATTTATTAGCATAGATGAAAATGAAATGGTTAATCTTCAAAAATTGTGTCGTGAAATTTTTGGAGAACAAAATTACGCTGGGGAAATTGTGTGGAAGAACAGCAGTAAGAATGATGAGGATTATATTTCAATTCAGCACGAATATATAGTTGCATATGTAAAAAGCAAAGATAGCAACATTGGAGACTGGACAGAAAAAAAGGAAGGGACGGACGAAATTTTTAAAGCATTTGAAGGTTTTCGAAGAAAACACGGAAATGATTGGCAAGCTATACACAAAGACGCTCTTCATTGGTATAAACAATTTCCTGAATCCAATCCTATAAGTAATAGTAAGCATTACTCTTGGATGGATGAAAGAGGCGTATATTTTCCTGACAATATTTCTGGCCCAAATTTTGGGCAATATGTCTATAATGTAACCCATCCTACAACTGGCAAAATATGCAAAGCTCCAGCAAGTGGCTGGCGTTTTCCTGAAACAACTATGCAGGAAAGAATTGCGGCAGGATTGGTACACTTTGGCATAGATGAAACAACTGTCCCAAACAACAAAACATATTTAAAGGATACTTTATACCAAAGCATAGCCAGCGTGAAATACAAAGACGGTCGTGTTGCATCTAAAAAGCTAGCGGCCTTATTAGGGGCAAACATTTTCAATAATCCCAAAGATAAAGGGATTATTCAAGGCTTAATATCATCATGTGCAAAAGCGGAAGAAGCTATTATTCTTGACTTTTTCTCGGGATCCGCAACAACTGCCCATGCTGTAATGAAGCTTAATGCAGAAGATGGAGAAAATCGTCGTTTTATCATGGTACAACTTCCTGAATCCTGCGAAGAGAAAAGCGAAGCCTACAAAGCCGGTTACAAAAACATCTGTGAAATCGGCAAAGAGCGCATTCGACGGGCAGGTGAGAAAGTAAAAGAAGAAGCCGGGCTAGCTGGGCAGCATCTGGACATTGGCTTCCGAGTCTACAAGCTGGATAGCAGCAACGTGAAAGTGTGGAATCCGCAAGCCGAAGACCTAGCGACAGCCGTGAACAACTATGCTGAGCACTTGGTCGGAGGACGTACGGAAGACGACTTCCTGACCGAAATCATGTTGAAGAGTGGCATTGATTTGGTGGAAGAAGTGGAAGAGCGAAAGATAGCGGGGCACCGCGTGCAGAGTCTGGGCTATGGCCAGTATTACGCCTGCATGGCTGCGGATTTGGCGAACGATGCGGAAGAGGTTGCTCTGGGCATCGCCGCATGGCACGAAGAGGATTGCGCTTTTGCGGGTGGAGAGCAGCAGGATACCTGTACGGTATTTGTATCTGACCGAGCTTTCGCCTCTAACGATGCCGCCAAGATGAACTTTGTGGCCATACTGGAGCAGCACGGCATCTGCAACATCAAAGCCCTGTAAGCCGCCATGAGCAAGATACGACTGCATTTTGAGCCGAATCTGGAGTACCAGCACGGCGCCATTGAAGCCGTGTGCGGATTGTTCGAGGGCACAGAGATCGGCAATCATGCGTTCAGCGTCAGCTTACCCGTGGCCCTTAAAGCTGGCGAGCAAAAACTGGGGCTGGAATTGAGTGTCCACAAAAATAGCACCAAGCTCTCCGGCAATGAACTGCTGCGCAACCTGCAAGCTATCCAAGAGCGCAACGGCATCGAGATGTCCGGCGAAGTAAAGCCGGATGGCTGGCATTTTACCGTGGAAATGGAGACCGGCACGGGCAAGACCTACGTTTACCTGCGCACCATCTACGAGCTGAACAAACGCTATGGTTTCAGCAAGTTTGTGATTGTGGTGCCGTCCATCGCTATTAAAGAGGGTGTGGATAAATCCATCAGCATCATGAGGGAACACTTCCGCACGCTGTATGACGGCGTGGAGATGAACAGTTTTACCTATGATTCCTCTCGCTTGCAGGAGGTGCGCAACTTCGGCAATTCCGACAAGCTGCAAATCATGATTTGCACCATTCAATCCATCACGGATATCGGTAAGGAAGCGGAAGAAGAATTCCAGGACACTGCCAAGCGCAAGGGCGGCAGACGAGCCAAGCGCGTGATGTACACCGTGAGCGAAAAGACGGATGACCGCAAGCCCATTGAGTTCATACGCGAATGCCACCCTATCGTCATTATTGACGAGCCGCAGAACATCGGCACCAAAGGCGAGGAAAAGGGCATTGCTTGCCTGCATCCACTCTGCACGCTGCGTTACTCCGCCACGCACAAGAATCTGTTTCACCCGGTGTATGCGCTGAATGCGGTGGATGCCAGTGCGCAGAAACTGGTCAAAGGCATTGAGGTAGCCAGTATACAATCCGACATCACGCATGTAGAGCCGTATATCAAGCTGTTAAGCACCTCCCCCAAGAAAGGCGGCAGTGCCAAGCTGGAGGTGCTCTGCAAGACAGAGTGCGGCGACTATGGGCGCGAACAGGTGGAGGTGCAGCCCGGCACGCTGCTGGGTATGTGTACTCATTGCGACGGTGTCTATGACAACGTGGTGGTGCAGGAAGTACACGAGGACTATATCGTGTGCAACCACTTGGAAAGCCCGCTCTTTATCGAGCAATCGACCGGAGGTATGGACGAGGAGCAGATTACCCGCGCCATGATTCGCGCCACCATTGAGGAGCACATGAAGAAGGAGGTGAAACTGCGCCCCAAGGGAATCAAGGTGTTGAGCCTGTTCTTCATTGACCAGGTGGCGGATTATCGCCAATATGATGCATCTCGCAATCGTAAACCGGGCCCGCTGGTTCAGATATTTGAACAGGAGTATGAGAAGATTATGCGCATGCCGCAATATCGTAGCTTGTATGTCGAAGGTCAGCTACCGGCTGCAAGTGATGTGCATGACGGGTACTTCTCCATCGATAAAGGTAAGAAAGGGCAAGCTGACATCTGGACTGATACGGAGGACAACTCCAAAGGTAAAGAAGCTGCGCAGCGAGCCTATAATCTTATTATGCGAGACAAGGAAGAACTGCTCAGATTGGATAAATCGTTGAAGTTCATCTTCTCGCACTCAGCTCTCCGCGAAGGCTGGGACAACCCGAATGTGTTTCAGGTGTGCGTGCTGCGCGATATGAGCAGCATTGTGTCACGCCGTCAGGCACTGGGGCGTGGCCTGCGCCTGTGTGTGAATCAGGAAGGTGTGCGCGTGCGCGAAAGCGGCGTGAATACACTGACTGTCATTGCCCGTGAGGATTTCAAAACCTATGCTGCTCAGTTGCAGAAGGAATATGAGGCTGACGGCGTCCGCTTCGGCATTATTACCAGAGCCCGCTTGGGGGTGCTGGAATATACGGATAATGAGGGCAACACTGTGCGACTGGGGCAGGAATTGGCTCAGGTGGTACTGGATGACCTGCAGAGCAAAAAGCTCATTACCAAGGACGGCAAACCTACCGAGGAGCTCAAAAAGCAGTTGGATGCCGGGACATATAAGGTACCGGAAGCCTGCCGTTGTGCACAGCTGCAAATCCTCGGTCGCTTGCGTCAACTCACCCGCCCGATAGAGATTAAGGACGCCCGCGAACGTCAGGCCGTTACCAGCCGCTATGAGAAAATGCGATTGGATAAGGATTTCCTCGAGCTCTGGAACCGAATCAAGAAGAAAACGACCTATCGCGTGCAGTTCGATTCGGAGGAGCTGATACGCAATGTCATTGGTGTGCTGGATATTGAGCTTGCCAAAATTAAAGCCCCGCTTATCACTAAGACTGTAACAGAAACCGTGATGGACATCAACGGTATTCAGGCGGGTGTTCAGAAGACAACAGCCACAGTGATGGATACCTCCCATGTTCCGGTGGGGGATATCCTGACTTCTTTGGAGGCTACCACGCACCTGACACGCAAGACACTCAGCCGCATTCTGACCGGGATTCGGCACCTGCAAGCGATACGATTTAATGGCCCGCTGTTCGAGAAAACCGTGCTGCGTGTGATACGCGCCGAGATGAAGAATCTGATGGTGAAAGGTGTGAGCTATAAGCCCGTGACGATTGGCGAAAAAGAATACAATGCTCAGGAACTGTTCAAGGACACAGAGGGGTATCTGGACAAGATGGTGAAAGCGGGCGAAAAATGCGTGCTGGACCATGTTATCTGGGACTCCGAGATAGAGAAACAATTTGCCTTGGACGCAGAGGCCAGCGAGCAGGTGAAAATGTATGTGAAACTGCCCAGCACTTTCCGCATTCATACGCCGCTCGGCCCCTACAATCCGGACTGGGCTCTTGTGCTTGACGTGGAGGGCAAGAATCATCTGTACTTCATTGTGGAGACAAAAGGCACTGATTTGCTGGGTGAGCTCCGCGATACGGAAAGCGGTAAAATCCACTGCGCTGAGCAGCATTTCAATACCATTGCAGATGGTCAAGAATGTCCTGCGCGCTATCTGGCTCCGGTTGCTACACTGGCGGAGGTGATTGGAAAAGCTTAATCGCTTCATATTAATATGTCTCTAGAAATACCAAATCGTTGTGCTAGTCGCGTTTTTTTTGGCTTGGCTTTTCAAGTGGATGCGGCAATATTGCTCATGCTGCGCCACATCTGTGAACTTCAAGGGATTCGATTGGAAGGAAAGAGAGAAGATATAGAGTTGACCTTGGCAAATGACAAAAAAATCTACGCTCAGGCAAAAGCTGTAGTTAAAGCAAATAATGATTTTCGTAGTGTTCGAAGAAATTTGTGTAAATCGTTGAAAACATTAGCAGAAGCAGCTAAGAATAGTACAGAAAAAGACGCTAGGTACATATATGTGACAAATTCACCCAATCCTTTGAAAGAAGAAACTCTGATGAGGTTGATAAAAGACGAAACTTTGTTGCCTTTTGATTCTCTGCCTGCCGAATCTCAAAATACGTTACTGCAATTGATGTTGCGGCCAGAATATCAGGTTCCTTTAGATAGATTTAGCATTTATTACTTCCCATACGTTACAGATGATGATAAAGAGAGGGAAAAGATTGTGAGAAACGAAGTGGAGAAGTTTGTAAACAAAATATCAGAATATGCTAAAGCTGGGATGGGGGAAGATTTGCTCAAGCGTTGGCAAAAGGAACTGTTTGATTCTGCAATGATATATAACAAAGGTGTAATAGTGTCCAAAAAAGATGTGATATGGCCTTTGATTATGATATTGACCCAATTTCCAGATTCAGACATGTATGAAGATATAGAAGAGGAGATTTTGGACGTGATTGAGCAAATTTACTCTGAGACACTTAATCAATGTGTAGAGAGATGGGAATTCATAACTCAAATTCTCTATGACTACAATACTTTTACATATAAAGGTCCCCCAAGGACGAGACATATAGCATTTTCTCAACAAAAATGGCCTGATTACATTGACAGGTTCAAACCTATTATAAAAGATAATGAAATTTGTGAAGCATTTACGAAGGTGGTATTAATGAACGTATTACGTAGAAGACGCGCAATAACATCAATAAAACAAAAATTGCACATATGATTATTAATTCATTGTATATAGAGGATGGGTTAGAAAACCGTAAGTTTTTATTTGCGGAAGGGGTTAATCTTATCCACAGTCAGGAAAATTCGGTTGGAAAGACAACTTTGATGAGGCTGTTGCTGTATTCATTAGGTTTTTCGATTCCTGGAACGAAAAAAATGAGGTTTGACAAGGTTTACACTTCTTGTAATTTGACTGTGCAAAATGGTGAAATCATAAGGTTGGATAGAAAATGTGGTGATTGCATAGAGATACTGCAGGGGGGAAAGAAACGCACATACATTTTGCCAGATGATATTTTTAAACTTCACCATATTTTATTCCAAACCGAAAACTCAGATATTATTAATAATATACTGGGCGTTATCTATACAGATCAGGAGAAGGGGTGGACATTACTGAATCGAGGTGTAGTAATTGGAAAGAATACGTTTAATATAGAATCGTTAATAAGAGGTTTATCTGATATTGATTGCAAGAAATTACTTGACTTAGAAAGTAAGTTGAGCCGTCATATTGAACGATTAGATTACATGATGAATGTATATGAATGTCAGCAGCAAATTATCTCCGCTTCTGGTGATATGGCCACACGTACAAAAGACGAAGAAATCGACGCACAAGAAGCCAGATTGCTACTTTTGAAAGAAAATTATGTAAAACAACTCTCGTCAATTGATCGAGCATTAAATGACAATAAGCTTGCTGCTGATTTTGTCGAGGAGATGAAGATATTAGTGGCGTTGCCAAATGGTGAATTTGTAAACCTCACTAAAGATAACATTTGTGGATTGACTGAAGCAATTGAATTTTTAGTAGCTAAACGAAAACATTTAACTATTAATATTAAACAAGTAACTCGAGAATTGGATAGACTATACTCCTCAAAACAAAAAGATGATGAACAAATGGAGCTTTTTGCTTCTGAATCACTGGTTGACAATTTTGAATGTTCGATAATGAGGGTTCCGGTAAATGTGGTTGCAGTTAGAGAAAAAAAAGAGCATTTGATGAAAGAAAGAGGACGTATACGGCAAGAGATTTCATACCAAACGCGTTCTAAATCATCTGTTATTTTTTCTATGCATAATAATGTGATTAAATACCTGAAAGAGCTTGGAATTACTGATGAAACCGCGGCAAATTATTTGTTTACATCGAATTTAAAGGAATTGTCAGGGGCTGTTTTGCACAAAACTGTTTTTGCATTTAAGTTGGCATATATTTTGGAACTCGAGAAAAAATTGAATATAAAGCTTCCTATTCTTTTAGATTCACCAAGAGGAAGGGAAGTCGACGAGAAGAATTCCGAAATTATGATGCATATTTTGAAGAGGGATTTTCCCGATAATCAAATCATCATAGCTTCTATTTATCAGTATGATTTCGTAGCGCCTATGCTTATTGAAATAAAAAATCGCCTTATGGAAATATGTTAAAAAAAGAATTTGTTTTATATTGGTTGACAGAGATAAAATAAGTATGTACATATTAAGAAAAAGACTCCTCTTAATACGACTGCGCACGGGCTGTACAAGTTGATTTAAATATGTTATCATGAAGATGTAGTTATGGAAACTCCCATCAATGCAGAAAAGTTACTTGTCGAGTTGCTGAAGCACCCCGAGAATGAGGTCGTGGAATTTAAGAAGGCCGATAAAGGCAAAGATTTTGATGACGTAGGCAAATATTTTTCAGCACTGAGCAATGAAGCAAATCTCAGGGGGCGCCATTACGCATGGCTTATATTTGGGATAGATGATAAAACACATGCCGCTACCGGAACCCGAGTTCAATTCGCTAAAGATTACAAGCAACAAATTGGGCATCATACAATAAATGGGCTCACTTTCAGAGAGATATATGAGATTGAGCTAAACGGTAAGAGAGTTGTTATGCTGCAGATACCGGCAGCACCGCCAGCCATGCCCATTGCATGGAAAGGTCATTGGTATGGTAGAAGAGGTGAAAGTCTGGGGCCTTTGGATTTAGAAAAATTAGAAAAGATACGTTCACAAACCGGTTTAGCGGATTGGTCTGCAGAAGTGATTCATTCTGCGACAATGGCAGATATTGATAATCACGCCGTTTCTATATTGAAAAAGCGGTACGCCAAAAAGCAAAATAACGATAAT
>JAEIGA010001829.1_pt1 | contig 33773 bp, 51 predicted proteins | sample 9270691 | NCBI WGS metagenome assembly JAEIGA01 (sample SAMN17057246, study PRJNA624740) | gut metagenome | biome: biome; isolation source: fecal sample | host: Bos grunniens | place: China: Xizang | collected 2019 | reverse complement strand
TACTGAAGCTTCAGCGTTTCCTCGTCAAGCTTGACGATTGCCGCAAGGCTATTTTCAGCGAGCAAAGCGTCTGTATAGGTCAGCAGATTCTCATTGATGACCTGTTTTTGCGCTGCAGCTCCGCTCTCGTCAACGATGATTTCGGACGATCCAGAAAACGGGCCCAAAACAAGTTCGGGCATATTTCGACTTTCATCGAAGGCGCAAGCGATAGCGTTATCAGAGACAAGCTTCCGCGCATTGTCCTCAACGTTGCCGCTGAGGACTGTCGCAGAATTGCTATTTCCCGAAAGTGTGTAAATGATACGGCGATCAAGAATCGACTTTGCAAAGCGACCGCTCGCAACGATCATTTCGCCGTCTTGCAGATTGTCGGCAACGCCGACGTGCTCGATGATGCCGACTTCTTCGTTCTCGACGCGCGTCACGTATCGCCCTTCCCGTAACAGATCAACGTGTTCAGGCGTGACGGGAGCGTATATCTCGAAGTCACCGACGCCGAAGCAGATAGAATGCCAGATTATCGATTTCGCAGTGTCGACGATGCCGATAAGCTCGCGATTTTCATCTCTGATTTCAACGTATTCAATCATCACAAATACCTCTGTTTATACGTGATAGTGAAATTCATGTTTGTTTTGTCAACGTCGTCGCTGTTGATCGTGAACGCGTTGTCGCCCGTCTCGAGCTGTAACCACTTGCTCTGCGGTTTGACCTTGTGCATAACATTCGCGCCGTTGAGCGTTGCCGTTTTTTTGCCCTTCAGAGTCGAAATGACGATCACGTCGCCCGATTTCATTGTCACCTTTCGAGCGCCTTCACCGTAGCCGACGCCAAGAAAGCCGCCTTCGTTGTCGTAAATGATCGGATTGTTTACCGTTCCGAGCGCGACGATCGTGATCTCGAGCCCGACAGCGACATCGCCTGCATTGTAGAACTCTTTCGTGCGTCTTGCGTCGAACTCTCCGAGAACGATGCCCTCTGCGGGGAAATAAAGCATTCCGTAGGGATTTTCTTCGAAATAATGAACGTCGATCGCTTCGCTGATCTCTCGGACGATTGTCTCGGCATCTTCCCAGAACGGCTGCGAACAATGTAACGTGACTTGCATCACGACGCCCTTGCCCCAGCGCGGCATCTCTGCCGATTCAACCGTTCCAGAAATAATGATCGTGCGATCGTCCTGCTCCCATTCGAGCGTTCCGATCTGCTTCAGCTTGATAACCTTCAGAATCTCACGCTTTGCCGTTTCGACTTCGATTCCGCTCTTTACTCGCAGATCAAAAATGATCGTTCTCGGCTGAGCCTGCACGTTGTTTACTGTGTCGCCGTCCACGCCGCCGACGGTGCTGCTCGAAAGACTCGCAGAGCCTTCCGTCATTCCGTCGACGTGTGTCAAGCTGAAATATTGATTGTTGAGCAGAGAGAGAACATCTCCGCGTTTGTTTATAAAATCAAGTCGTTTCAATGCTCTCACCCCTCTGCTATTGCAAGACGAACAGCTGCTGCTGTTTCCTGCTTAGATTTATACAGCTCATAGCGGCTGTGCGCTTGCGAGTAATAGTTGTTTTGATTGACGGTTACGCCACCGCGAGGACGCTTCGGATTCTTGCCGTTCGGATTGTCGAAATCGAAAGCATCTTCAAGCTCTGCGTTTACGTCGTCGATATTCTCTTCGAAGCCCTCTCCGATTCCAAGTGCCATATTCTTTCCGACCTCGTCTGCAAGAACGTCAGACGGCGAATGAATACCGAAGAAATCTTTCAAGCCGTCGAGCGCATCCTGACCGAACGAGCTCAGCTTTTCGCCAAGCCAATCGCCCATACTCGTGATGCCTTCCCAGAGTCCTTCGACGATGTCTTTTCCAACTTCAGTTATATCAGGTATACCGTCGATCAATCCTTCGACGATTGCCGAGATGATATCAGGGATAGCCGCTACCAGCTCGGGAATTATTTCGGGAATTGCTTTCACGAGCGCCATAAACAGCTGAACCGCACCCGCGATCATCTGCGGATAAGCTTCGACGATTCCAGATATGATCGTCGAGATGATGCTCGGCAGATTTTCGATCAGAGCGTCGATAATAACGGGGATCGCGTCAACGATTGCCATTAACAGCTGAATAGCAGCATTGATCAAGATCGGGATATTCGCAAGCAATGCTTCGATTATCGTTTCTATGATCGAAGGCAAAGCGTTGAGCAGTTCTACGATGATGACGGGGATCGCATCAACGATCGCCATTAACAACTGAACCGCCGCTTCGAGCAGCTGAGGAATAGCAGCGATTAGAGAATTGATCAGCTGCGGCAATACGTCCATGATCGCCGCGACAATGTCAGGCAACATCGCAGCCAGCGCGTTGATGACCTGAACTACCATTGTGATTAGGGCGTTCAGGATCGTCGGAAGCTGAGCAAGCAACGCCGATATCAGCTGCGGCACGATTGAAACAATCGTTTCGATCACGAACGGGATCATCTCGATGATTCTGTCAAGCAACGACGTGACGATTCCCGTCAGTCCTTCTGCGAGCATATCAGCCGCACCATCTGCGCCTTCGAGTGCGCCCGTCAGTCCTTCGCCGACCAATTCAACAAACGGCGTTATCGTTTCGAGCAAGTCGGTCGCTAAAGTCTTGATCGTTGTCATGATCGGCTCTGCGATCGCACCGAGATCGTTCAGCGCTTGATTGAGTCCTGCTTGCGCTTCCTGCGAAGCGATAATGTCGGCGTTGACTTCCTTGTATCTGTCAGCCGATTCGCCGTAAAGCTCATTGAGCGTTGCAGTGATCAGAGCTTCACGCTCTTGTTCATCTGCGCACGCCGCCAGCTTTGCGTTAAATTCGTCAAGATTGACGCCTTGCCATTCCAACGCGTCGGCGAGGACGCCTTGCGTTTCTGACATTGCAATGGTGGCAGCAATTCCTTCGGCGAGCCCTTCGGTCGGGATGCTTTCGCCGTACTCCGCAAAAACGCCCGTGAGGATTCTCGTCTGCTCGGCAAGCTGCTTCTCATCGTCAGCATATTTCGCAAGGAAAGACGCCGTCTCGACTGCTCGCCCTTCGTCGCCGAGTATGCCGAACAGCTCGGTGAAGGTGTCTTCGGCGTCCTGAGCGGAAAGCTCCGCGCTCGCGAAAGCTGTTTCGAGCTTTGCCATTTCGTTTCGGCTTTCTCTTGTGCTTTCAGCGAGTCCGAGGAAAGCACCAACCGCCGCGATGCAAGCAGCTGCAACAGCTGCAACGGCTTTGACAGCGATGCCGCCCGCGCCCTTCAGACCTTCGAAGCTGCCGCCGAGATCGTCTGTCGATTCGCTTGTTTCGTCAGTCTCTTTGCCGAGCTCTTCGAGCGCCTGCGTCTGCTTTTTGAGTTCCTTCTCGTTCTTGTTTAACGCCGCTGTTTCATTGTTGATCTTCGTGCGAAGCTCGGTCGCTTCTCTGCTCGCAGGATCGAGACCTTCGGAAACGAGTCGGTCGTATTCCGCTTGCAAAGCATTGACTTTCTTTCTCTGAATGTCGGTGATGTTATTCAGTGAAGATATTTTCGCGCTGAGTCCTTCTTCACTCTGCGTCCAATCGTCCATACCAGCAGCAGCAGCACGGAACTCGCTCTCGCTTTCGCGGATCAATCTGTTTGCCTGATTTATACCAGCCTTTAGATCGGTGATATCAATTCCAAAACTCGCACCTAACGTTTCATTGTTTGGCATTTGTCTTCACCTCCTACAAAGCGGACCAGAAATCTCTGTCTCGGTCTTTTTCCGACAAAGATTCATTGGCATTGTTTGTTTCTGCGCGTCCGAGATAATGATTGATGACCATTATCACCCAATCGAGATCCTGCGCCATTATGTCAAACGGCGTCGTACCGAGTTTCTGGGCGAAAGTGAAAGTCATCTGCATCAATCCTTCGTATGCGCTCGTCGTCGCGGCGGTTACTTCCCCGCCGCCTGCGCGTTTTTTGAGCCACCGATCGCACGCGCCTTGCTCATGAGCTGTTTGAACACGTTCATCACGTCGTCGCCCGACGCACGGGAAAGCTCATCGTCGGTGAGACCGATAAACATTCTCTTAACGAAACCGTTGATCAATCCGAACTGCTCGACGACAGTCATTCCCTGCATTTCGTCGTAAGCCTTCACAGCTTCAAGGTAGAATCCCCACGGAATATTGTCCGTGCCGTAGGTCTTTTCGATTTCGTTGTTTTCTTTGTAAATGTTGAGCTCGTACTTTGCCATAATTCCAGTCCTCTTTTCGTAATTTTTATTTTATAAAAGCGGGACAGCGAAACCGCCGCCCCGCCGTAAATTATTCAGCTGCCGCTTCAGTAACCTTTTCGCAAACTGTCGCAAGGTTGTCAGGCGTAACGACCTGCGCCGTCCAGCTCTGATCAGCCAAGAGCTTTGTGTTCGCCGTGTCGATGCGGATGACCTTTCTGTGCTTGCCGTCCTTGAACTTGTGCAAGGTCGGGAACGCCGTAAAGGGAAGAGTCATGCCCTTTGCATCGGTAGACGCGTCTTTGGTCTTTGCTGCTTCCTCAGCGCCGCCGAAAGAAGCCTTCAAGAACCAGAAATGCTCGCTTGTGCCGTCGGTGTAGTTCTTTGTTCCAGAGATCGCAAAGAACTTGCTGTGCCAATCGCCGTCATCGAGGATCGCTCCCGTTGCCGCGTCGACATCCTTGCCTTCAATCCACGCAAGGAAAGCAGCGCGAACAGCTGCGCCGATCACGCTCATCTCGGAGGGAGCTTCCTGACCGACCTCATCCCACATGGAGTTGTCGAAATAAAACTGCTGCTTCTCGATCGACTTCGAAACGGTCATCTCACCAGCGGGGATCAGCTGCTCAGGAGTACCGATTTCCTTGTACTCTGCAACGGTGTCGCTGATTTCACAAATGAAAATATCGGAAAGACCGCGAAGCAGACCGAACTTTTTCTTTTCACTCATATTCGTTTACCTCTCTTAAAAATTGTTTTGCTCGGTGTAGATGTACTCTATTACCCAGCCCGTGTGCGAGGGTTCGTCGCTCATAATGTCTTGCCCCTTGCCCTGCGGGATGAACCCTGCTTCCCTCAGAGCTTCCATAATTTCAAACGGCTTCGTGTTTACCGCCGCCGCGTCGCTCGAATAAAAGATCACGCTGAATGACCAATCGACCGACTGCGTCTTGTTGTCAAAATGCGCGTTGTCGTCGGTGTAGTCTGTCCAGAACGTCACAAAGCTCTCGGGATAGCTTTCGTCGGGATTGAGCGTACCCTGCAAGCAAAGCGTTTCGCCTTCGATAAAACCGAACTTTGCGATAATTTCGATTAAAATCTGCTTTGGATTTTTCATCCCTTCAACCTCCCGAGAATTTCATTCAGCGTTTGTTCTTGCTGCTTTTTGATCTTCGTCGCAGCCTTCTTCTTTGCTCGTTGGATAAACCCGCGAGCTTTGAGTTTTCCGTGCTTCTTTCGCTTCGGCGTGCCGTAATTCAAGAAAACAATCTTGAACCCGTCAGACAGATTTTTCGGATCGTATGCGCCTTTTTTATAGCCTACGCGCGCCGTCAGACGATTGCCGTCCTTTTCGATCGTAGGAGACGGCATACGATTGATCAGATCGCTTCCGACCCCCGATTTTTCCATCTGCGTCTTCAGCTCGTCTTGCATTATCTGCGCAGACTTTTCGATGCAAGCTTCAGCAGCATCGTCGATCGTGCCGCCTGCTTGCTCGATTCGTGCCAGCAGATCGTCGAATCCTTCGAGCTTGATCTTGATAGACATATCAAGCACCGCCTTTGACGCGCTTGATCTTGAACTTCAAGAACTGATTGCGCATCTCGATGTTTTCTGGCTCTCCGAGGATCTCGTAAGCTGCGCCGTCGACCAATCTGATCAGACGACAATTGCCCTTGATGTCAGGACGATACCAGCAGACAATCTGCGCGGTATCTTCCACGGAGACGACTCCGTTTTTGTTTGTTTCGGTGCCGCCGTAGGACTTGAAATTTGCCCACACGACGCCTTCAACATCTTGCCAGCCCTTTTGACTGACTCCGAAGCTTGCAGAGCTCGTAGGAACTTGCAAGCGCATCGGAGTGGTCATTTGTGCTGCTTCGCTCGGTCTAAACATCACGCATCTCCTTTCATCCCCGAAAGCTGTATCAATCGACGATTAAAGTATTCGCTGTGCTTGACGCTGCCGCTCGAATAATTCCAGAGATCGTTGACGCCGATCACAATGCAACCGACAGCCGCTTCACTCTCTGCGACGGTTTTCTCCACCCCTGCGGCGATCAGCTCTGCAAGAACTTCGTCGATGTATATTTTCAAAACTTCGTCCTGATAGTTAGTGCCGATGCCTAAAGCGAGTTTGACTTTCGCAAGGCGTTCTTCAGCTGTCAGTTGTTTCATTGCGAACCTCCGTGAACGCTTCGCCCGATTGTTTCGAGCGAAGCATTATAGTTTGATTTGTTTCGAAGCGTCACATTAGTTAGCGGCGCCCTTCTTGACGATTACAACGCCGTTAGGATCGATGAGCTTACCGTCAGCGATGAGGATGAGGTTGTTCTTGATCTCGTGTGTATCGTGATCAACCCACTTCTCAGCCTTCATCTCGAGGTTGCTGTTGATACCGTAATCGTTGGGCTTAAGGAATACAGCAACAACGTCGCCGACCTCTGCGTCATCGTATGCTGCGATCACGTCGTCCTCAACGGTCTCAACAGTCTTGCCGCCGAAGCGATAAGTCTCTGCACCGTCGATGCCGTAGTTCACGCGACCGATAGGCTGATCGTTCTTGTCGACCATGCCGTCGATGTAGCCGTCGAAGGTGCCCTGCGCCATGTAGAAGTTACCGTTGCGGTAAGACTTCTTCATCTTGCTGAATACCTTCTTCTTCCATGCGCTCCAAGATGCGAACTCGGCAGCAGTGAGAGTGATCACGTTGCCTGCAGGAACGCGAGTGTCAACAGTTACGCCGAGAGGTTCGCCAGTGCCAGAGCCCTTGATGATCGCGATGTCGAGTGCCTTTGCCATTGCTTCAGTAGCAAGGGGAACGAACATCTGCTGGAACATCTCGAGAGTGGTCACGGATGCGAGAAGAGTCTGAGAAATCTTGCACTCGAGTCCGTAGTAGTTGAATACAACGGAAGTGTTCGCCTGAAGCTTCTGAGCGTCGCTCTCGGAAGTGCCAGAGTTCGCGGTGATCCATGTTGCAGTAGGCTTCAAGGAAAGGACGGGGATCTGAACGCCGCCCTGAACGTTGAGCTTTCTGACAGCTGCGTAAAGGTTGCCGTAGGACTTTACTTCCTTGACGATCTCTTTGAGGATAGTCGTAGGAATTACAGCCGAAACGTCGGTTGTTGCGGTGGTTGCGCGAAGGTTCGCGGGAATAACAGCGCCGCGGCAAACAAAGTTCATAAACGCGGTGCGATACTCGTCGGTATCGTACTGATCAGCTGCAGGAGCTGCAGGAGCTGCACCTCTCATCTGCATACCAGCGATAATGTTCATCGCTCTTGCGCCTTCGCCTTCGCCTTCGCCAGCGCCTGCTGCGGGCTCGTCGATCTCTGCGAGCATTGCTTCGAGGTCTGCAATCTCCTGACCGAGTGCGGAAAGGGTCTCGCCGATTGCTGCACGCTCTTCTCTTGTCTCTGCCTCAATCATAGAAGTGTTGAGGGCATCTCTCTGATTCTTCTTTGCTTCAAGAAGCTTTTCAAGTCTCTTTTTCATGGTGTTTACTTTCCTTTCTTATACATAGTAATTATTGTTTTTGCTCTGTAGTCGATTTTTTTTGCTCCGTTATCCAACGCAGCGCGAGCACTCTCCAGCGCTCGGCGATCACTATCCAGCGATCTTGAATCTATCGAAGTTCCCTCGTAAGCAGGGAAATTGACAGCTGATACTTCGATGACCTTGTCAACTTTGAGAATTTCTCTCTTGACAACGCCATCTGCTTTGCTCCACCTCTGATTCTCTTCGGAAACATAGAAGCAGAAGCTCATTCCGTCCATATCGCCGCGGCTGATCGCGGAGTACAACGCGCGAGCTTGCTCGTTGTTCTCAGTGTCAAGGTCCGCTTTGATGTGAACGCCTTCTTTGTCAACGGTTAACTGCATTGTGTTCGGCTTGTCGCTCTTGTTGTTGCGACGGCTGCGAGCAAGTGCAATTCCGTTGAAGTCGTGATTGACAAGCAAGCGAACGTCCGAGAAGTCTGTCTCGTCGAACGCACCCGCGCGGATCACTTCGACGAACTCGCCGCAGCAGTCATTGATCCTTGTTTCCTGATCGTAGACAGCTGCAAGACCTTCGACGACGTGCCCTGTGTTTTCGCTGTCCGCGCCTGCTGCTCGGAGCTGCGCTGTGAAACCACGCTGCAAGAAGTAGTCGTTGCGTTTGTTTTTATTCATCTTTTTTCACTCCTTCGTCGTTATTTTTCGAACCGTCGAGATTGTTGAATCCTCTCGGTCTTATTTCGTCGCCGCCCTCGACGGGAGGGAAGCCGCCCATTTTCAAAATCTGATTGACAGACATCGCACCAGCAGGAACAGCGACTTGCATATAAGCGATCTTGTTTTCCATAGACATGAACTGAATGTCGTTCGGGAAGAATATGATCTCGTTTCCGAACGCGGCTTCGCGGTCCGTGAAGATGATCCTGCTGAACGCCTGCCCGAGCGTCTTGATGTCGCCTTCGAGCGCGTGCTCGTAGTAGGCTTCTTTCTGCGCTTTCGTGTAGTCGCCATTCAGAATCGGAAGGCTCGTGCCGTTTGCACGTCCGATCGCTTCATAGAAGAACTTCAACGTCTCAGCATCGACGAGCTTGACATCTCTCGGGAACTGTGTGTATTGCCACTTCAGATCGCCGAACAGAATGCCGCTCTTGTTCGCCTTGACATCTGCATCGAACTGCTCGCGTCTCTTCTTCATCGCTTCGTCTTCGTCGTACGTATTGTATTGAACCATACCGTTGATCTGACAGCTGCACTCGAGAGCCTTCGCGATCGACTGCGTGAGCTGATCGTAACGCTGAAGCATTTGGAGCAATCCGACGTTATCATCGCCGCCAAACATACCGCCGCCGAAATAGTCATTCACGCCGTAGTCCTTACGCCAATGGATCACGTCGCTCGCGGGAAGTATAACCTCATAATCTTTCTCGGGATATTTACCCGCGAATGTCAGCTTGATAAACAGCTCGCCTTTGTCAGTTATGAGATATTGCGCTTCTGACGGTTTCAACGGATAAAGCCCAGTGTAAAACCGCTCGCCGCCTTTTGTGATGTAATACGTCGGATAGATAAAGACGTTTTTGTTCAATTCCAGCAAGATCGTTATTTTTTCGAGCAGCTCTGACATCGACATCCACGCGTTAGGTCTTCGAAGCACCCTCGCGATGCTGCTGTCTCTGATCGTCGCTTGCCCCGTTTCCGTCAGCCTGATATGTTGAGGATCAAGCTTCTTGAACTCGTTTGCTTTGCAGCGGATCGACTGAACGACGATGTCGGATGCGTAGACGCTTTCACCGAACGCCGAGTAAAAAGGCAAGCCCCCCGTCATTGTCGGAGCGTTGCTCATCTGTGTCACGCTCTCTTTTTCCTTTGGTTTTAAAAAACTAAAAAGCCCCGTAGTTCTCACCCCTTTACTTTAAATATTTTTCAAACTCGCTCTTGAATTTGAGCAATGTTGCATAAAGAATAATCAACGTGATCGCTCCGTCGATTCGCTTGCTTGCTGTGACCTTGCGGCAGGAATAATTCTCGTGACCGTCAATGAAGCAGCACGCGTTTCCTAAGCACCACGCGTCGACGGGATTGTTCCCGTAGTTGATCAGACGCCCTGCGAAATCTCTCTCAACCCACTTCATCGGAGTTGACATCACCTTTTGATTGATCGGCTCGCGAATATCTTCGCTCAGCTCGTCGATCGCCTTTTCGAACTCTCGCGCGTATGCTTTGTCATATCCGCACTTGAACACCCTGATATCATACTGCTGCTTCAGCTTTGCAATATAATCAACGACTTGCGTCAGATCGATGATGCTTCCGCTGCATTTCGTCATGAAGCCTTTTTGCACCCACTCTTCGTATTGTGCGCCAGCCGCTTTATCATTGCTGTCCGTCAGTTTTGTCTCGGGAATCCAATAGTGCGAAAAAATGTATTTCGTATTATCGTTCGGTCGCATAAACAACAGTTTGAGATTTGTCAAGTCAGTTGTTTGCGAGCAGTCCAACGCCGCAAGACATCGACATCCGCGGAAGTTTTCAAGGCTCTTCTTGTCTTGAATGTACGCGAAATCTTCGGACCGTAACCAAGCTTCGGCCGAGTTCTGTTTGATGTTGAAATCCTTGCAAAGCAGATGCAATCGCGCCGCTTTGTCAGTCCTTGCGATCTCAACATCACGACGAAGCTTCGCGATCTTCTTGACTCCGTATCGAATTGCAGGATTGCTTTTTTCCCAGCTCGACTCATCGATCCAGATTTCCTGCTCACTGTCTTGTTCGAACAGAAAAGCCAAGAAGTGAGGATCGTCGATCTCGCCCTCGATAACGCCTTTCGCATAGGCGACCTTTTTGTCAAGGTAGCAACCGTCACGCGAGAAGCCTTGCGTCGTGCATTGAATGAAGAGCGGCTCGTCTTTGGTAGACATTCCACGCCAGCACGCTTCCGCGATCTCGCAGTTGCCGTTCTCTTCGTCGACGTCGTGGCTCTCGTCTTGATACGTTTTCGTATAGTTGCCGCCGTCCTTGTTTTGCGTCTTGCTTGACATTCTCGAAACGATAATGTTCTTCGAATCGTTCCTGATCTCTGTCAAGTTCTGAGACGTGAGCGCCTTTTTCGGATCAAGTCTCGCACGCATACCGCCGATCTCTCGCCAGATGTATTTCGCTTGCTTGTCATCATTCGACGCGCAGCAGATTTCCGAGCCGCCCTCTCCGATGAAGAGATCGGTGTTTCCATCTCCTGCAAGGAATGTGCTCTTGCCGTTCTTTCGTCCGATCTCGAGGATTGCTTCAACGAATCGGCGAAAGTTTGTGTCTGACATTTTGAAACCGTAAAGCGACTCAATGAATGCGAGCTGCCACGGCATCAGCTGCATCGGCTTGCCATAATAGGGATGCTTACTTTGCAAGCAGAGCGTCTGCATAAACTTGATGCGTTTGTGCGCCGTCGCGACGTCGTAGTAATAACGACCGTCCTGCAGATCGGCAACGAGATTTTCGATTTCTTTTTGAATCCAATAACCCGTTATAACGTGCCGACCTTTGATCAGATAATTATATTCTTCGAGGTATGTGCTCATTATTCAAACGCCTTCAGCACGTTCATCAGCTCGTCGGCTGCGGAGTTCTCGACGCGATACAAGATCATCAGAAGCGTCTTTCGCTTCGCGTCAATCGCTTGCGAATATTCTCTGATCAGCTTTGCCGCAGGAGTCAATTCTTGCCGCGCGGGGTTGTTTGGACTTACTCTGATATACGGCAGGTTTTTCAGCTCGGCGATCCGATCGATAAAAAACAGATATTCGTCGATCGCGTCGTGTGCAAACTGTCGCTTGTCTTCGTCGACGTTTTCAAAAAACGATTTCAGCTTCTCTGCTCGTTCCATATCGCTCCGCTCCTTTTTTTGAAATTTCTTTATATAAAAGAGGTTAGCAGCTAACGCCTTTTATATAAGCTTTTTTTACTTTTTTATTCGTCTGTTTTCTTTGTGATATTCTTAAACGCTTCCCATGCTCCCGTTGCGGCAAGACCTGACGCTGCGCCTACGATAACCGCAAGCCCCGCAGTGTCGACCACGACAATGCTCGGAGCGAAGAAGAACGTCGCAAGATACACGATACCGCCGACGCCTGCCGAGATGATCGGAAACCACTTCGGATTGAGCTTCGTCGTTTTCAATGCTTCGACAAAGGTATAACAGAACGCTGTCAATATCGGGATCGTAGTTATATCCATATTCTCACCTCTTTCACAACAATGCTTTCATTTCTTTTTGTCTGCCTGACAGATAAACGACGGGCGTATCTGTGCAGGACGGCTTGTATTCTTGTGCTTCTCCGTAGCCGCCATATTCAAGATTCGCAGCTGTATTGACGAACAGCTTTGTCGCCTTGATCACAGCGCGATTGTTTACGTCAACGCGGAAGAACGCTTCTTTCATCGTCATCGGAAGATGCGTGTGCGCGTGGAAGTAAATGTCGGCATCGATGATCCCCGCCATATCGGCGAGTCTGATCGCCTTCGCGCCCTCTTTTCGTCCACCGCCTGAGCCGTGATTGACATACATCGTGTAATGCACTTTGTCGTTCTTTCTGCCGTGCTTGTTCGGTGCGTGACCGAAGCTGAGAAAGATGAAGGCTGCAGTCGGAGAGTAAATGTCAACGAGCCCGAGTTGCATCGCGATCATCTTGCTGATGTCGATGCCTTCTTTGCGATAGCTGCGATTCTCGTGATTACCGTTTGTTATGCAAAGAATTTTTTCTTTGATCGGAGTGAAAAGCTCGATCGCTTTTTCAAGCTGACCCATGATGTTAAACTCGCGGGCTTCAATGTCGCCGATCGAAGTGCGGCTCGCGTAGTCGAGAATGTCGCCATTCAAGATGCAATACGCGTTCGGAGTGTTTGCAACGTATTCGATGCGCTCTTTAAGACGAGCCATATCGCAATGATCGTCGCCGATGTGTTCGTCCGCGAAAGTGTGTATCTCGATGTTTTGCAAAGTGTCGGAGAGTTCTGTTTTTATAACCTTCATACAGTCACCTCCGACGATCAAGCAATTGCGTTAAGAGAATCGCTGAGCTTCTTTACTTCATCAGCTGTCAACACGCCGCGCATCATACCGAAATAAGGAATCGTATATCCCGCCCAGTTCTGAGCTTTTGAACGTGTTATGCTATCACAGAAACATCTTATTATTCCGTCAGACGAATGCAGATTCAAATAGCCATAACTTGCAGTGGCGACCACCTCTCCGTCTACATATATCGTAAAGGTAGAAGTAGCACCCGACGAACCAGCCGTAACGATTACAGTCTTTCCGATAATGTCTTTTGCTCCACCAAAGAAGGCGAAATTAGTGCCATCAATGCTATAATCCGCGTCTGTTGCCGTCGCCATAACATAAGACCCGCCAGCAGTCCTTCGCACATAGCAGTGGTATGCTTCGTCAGCGTTGGAAGCACCGACTCCCAAGCTTGCCTTTGTTTCTGAATTCGGGGAAAGAATATGCGCGTTCACGCCAGCTTGCATCTCTGCCGCTGTCATCTTGAACGCTATTGTTTTCGGACCGTTCGCAAATGCTTGCTCAACGCCAAGCAGGTAGAATCCGCCCGAAGCTGGATAAGAAGTGCCAGCTCCACCGAGCTCCGCAACGAGTCCTTTTCCTGCCACCGTGGATACCTTACCATAGCTGCTTCCCGTTACCGCCTGAAGCGTGACGCTTGCGTCAGTTCCCTGATTTGCAAGTACAAATTGATTGTCATTGACAGAATTTGCATTGTTGCCGCAGGTCATAAAGTTGTAGAATACGTCCATCGTCGCGCTACCTATAACGACGTCGGCTTTCGTGTAATAGTTTCCGCTTGACTCAACGCTCGTCACCTCATTAGCGCAATCGATATCGCTATACCATTTGCAATTCGTGATTCGTTCGTCCGAATAGTCGGGCAAAGCTTCCCCTTTTTTGAGCTTCTGCTTTCCTACCACGTAAGAACTCCAATTCGATAAAGCACCGAAAGTCGCATAGGTCGCATACGCCTTCGCAGGAACAACGATTCGAAGCGGATTGCAACCCGACCTGAAAAAGTCTGTTCCGATTGTCGGAGGTGTAGTCGCTTCAAACTCAACCTCGACATTTGAAAGCGCACGTGCATACCCCTGATTTGATAAGCTCGTTCTTAGCTTGTAACTTGCGATCGCGTTGTTGCCTATTGATCTTACCGTTTTAGGAATGAATATTTTTCTGACGCCGCTGTAATAAGGGCTATAAGACTCGTCAAAGCAGGAGTTCAAGCCGTAATCACTTACGCCCACACAGAAATGATCGAGCGTGATTTCATAGGGCACAATGTCATCCCAAGTTCCGTATGCATAACCCTTGTCCATAAGTAGCGCGTATTGAAGGTCTGTCGTAAAGCCCGCAACCCACGGTCCAGCGTTCTGAATCGTAACCCAATAATCTCCACCAATTGTGATGCTGTGAACAGAATCCACATCACCCGCAGCCGTATAAGTTTCCGTCTGACCATTGCTCCAAGTGACGATACTCGGCGAATCATCGAGCTTTGTAAATCTAAGATGCGTCGACCTCGGTTCGCCTCGTGAGAAGCGTATCATTGTCACGCCCGCTTGCTCAGCCCCTAACTTACGGAAAGCAAAGCCGCCGATCGTCTCTACAATGTCGCCGACGCGAAGGTGTTTAAAAACCTTTTCCATCACTCAGCCACCTCTTCGACGATATATATTGCGCCCTGCTCATAAGTCTCGGTCGTTTCGCCCGTGAATTTATAAAGCTGTCCGACGCTATTTTCCGTTGCCGCTTCGAGAGCCGCATTCATTTCCTCGTCGGTCGCGCACTCGATAGGGAAGCCGCCAGCAGTCGGCGCTCCGACTTGCATCATCATCTTTTTGCCTTGATATCTTACTGCCATTTACGCTCCCCCTCTCAATAGTCGATGATTTTTATGTTTTGAATACGACATTCAGCGCCGCCGCCTGACGCGTTTATCGTCACCGAGTCGTGCAATGAATCATACTGAACGAATATGCGGCAAAATCCAACAGCGGTTCCTTCCGACGAAACGGGAATGAAAATCGCATCAGCAACGCCTGCGTGATCGGAGTCAAAGAGATTCATCTTGCCGCTACCACAACTCGTCACGACCTCAATTTCAGCTCTTGCCGTCGGCTTTATCGGAACGTGAATGGAACTCGTCAGCGTGTCACTCGTAGATGTGAGCACCTCCGAATAACCTGCATCGGTTAAATGCGTTACTCTCGGGTACTTGTCAACGTTCTCGCCGAACTTCGTCAGCTTCTCTATACCGTCAGCGACTGATTCTTGAATTCGCTTGTATTCCTCGTAGATGACCTCGTAATCGGTATCGGGATAGAAGTACAAGGTGTCGGGGTCGTATTCCCCTAAAGCGTTGTACTGCGCTTCCGTGCCGATCCACAGTTTGAGATTTGTGTTTTTGTTCTGATCAAGAATCATCGAAACGAACGCCTTGTCTGCAGGAGAGGGATCTACTCCCGTTGCGTCTGCGATCGCATTCATGATCTGTTCTTTTGTCATCGTTTCGTGCTTGCCCTTCGCATCGCACAACGCGTACACTTTAGGTGTTGCCATTTTGAGTGATCCTCCTATTCGCTTTTATATAAGCTTTTTTTAGAGTTTTCGATCTTTGCCCCGTTTTCGAAGTTTTTGAGATTTCGTTTTCGAAAATCTGAATTTTTTGCTCCGTGTGAAACAGAGGGGCTCAACACAGTATGAAAACGATTTTTTATTTTAACTTCGAGGGGGGGATATGTTTTTCACAAAAAAACTTATATAAAAGACATTAGCAGCAAAACTCAGCCGTAATGACTCTTATATAAACTTTTTTGCGGGAGTCGGCGACCTGAAAAACCTTTGCAGGAAACATAGCCGCCGTGCGTTGCCGATGTTTTTTGTCAGGAGGGAGTTATGGAAGGAAACCATAATCATGAGCACTGTTGCGCTCGTGATATCAATTGTGGTGGTGCAGATCGTCGATGCGTTGGTTCGTCGACTTGATCTCTTCTTCTTGCAGCGCGACTTTCTTCTCGAGCTTATACGTTCGCTCGATCAGCGTATTGTGCTTGTCTTGCTTTTCCTCGAGCTGCTTGATTCGATACAGCGTCAAGTTCGTCTGCTCTTGCATCGCCGCTTTCGTCGTCTGCTCGTTCTTCTTATTGCCCCATATAACCGTGACTATGACGCCTGCGAACGTGAATGCGCTTGTCACTAACGCGACTATTACTTCCGTGCTCATCTTGCTTCAAAATACCTTTCTATTAATTCACGCCACAACTCGACGTCTCGTCCGTCTGGATTGCTGTACAATCTTTCAAGGCAGGTCATCTTGTCCGTGTCGATCTCTATTATTTCCGCGCCGAGCTTTTCGGCTGTTCTTTGTCTCATGCTCTCCGTAGGCTCCGCAGATATTACCCACGCTTTTTCCCACTTGCCCGTTCTCGTCTTGATCATATCGTAAAGGCAATCGCGAAGAGCGAAGACGTTCTTCTTCAGCGCGTCGGGCTTTCTGTACTTGTCGCCGCCGTTTACCGATTGCCAGATCGCATCGATGTCGACGACTATATCAGAGTTCCCTCTGTTCTCTTGCACGAACGTATTCTTGCCGCTGCAGGGAGAACCGCAAACAAGATACACCTTGCGCTCCGTCACATAACCGAAGCGTGCGTGTATCTCATTGTGTGCTCGCTGCGATACGATCTTGATGTTATCGGGATTGAGCGAGACTGAATAATCGTTGACGTTTTGCATTGTGAGGTGTTGCACATGATGTAATACAATGTCATACGAATTGATCAACGGCTTTCCGCTGTGTTCACAGTAAAGGATGCCGTCTTCTTTATTTGTCCTCTGAGCGATGAGCATCTGACGAAACGCTCTCCACTCGGTACTGTTGTAAAACTGTGAAAGACTGTTGAACATATCGCACCGCCTTACTCGTCGCCGAAGTCAAGGTCGAAGTTGTTTGCTCCCGCGATCGCTTTCTTCAGTTCCATTTCCTGCTGTTTCAATGTCGTTGTTGCGTTGTCTTTGTCTTTCCAATCGTCGTCGTAGTTTCGCAAGAGCATTGCTGCAGCCGTTTCGCTCGGTGGCTGATGACGCTTTATACGTTCGAAGCTGACGATCTTATCGCCCGACTTGTCTTTTCGTCCGATCGTCTTCTCTTCCGTGTAATCATAGCCGAGCGCCTTTTTGAGCAGAGCCGCTTTGATATCTATCACGATTGCTGCTCTCCCGCGCGCAAAAGCCTTTGATAACTCCGAATACTTCTTTTTGTAATCGATCAACGTGCTCTCGGCAATTCCTAAAGCCTTTGCGATCTCGACGTTTGTCGCGCCTGCTTCGGACCATTTCTTTATATCATCCAAGAAGGGCTTTACGTGTGTAATGTATTTCGACGGTCGTGCCATTCCTTCACCGCCTTAACAATGATAAAAGAGAGGGCTGTTGCTGCCACGCGCAATTATCGGTCTACCAGCACAAGCTGCCTTTTTCGTAGCCATATCCGCACCCTCTCTTTCTATAATTATCTTATCTTACCATATTATACCACAATAATGTTTCGTTGTCAATACTTTTTTCGAAAAAAGTTTCAAATTGTCACATTTTTTTCTGCCTTTTGACCTGTCATCGTCTCCCAGCGTTTAATTATAACATCGCAATATTTCGGATCGAGCTCTATCATATAGCAAGAGCGATCGAGTTGTTCGCACGCAATCAAGGTCGAACCACTGCCACCGAATAGATCGAGAACAAGCTCGCCCTCTCGGCTTGACGTAACAATACCACGTTCGCAAATTTTGAGCGGCTTCGGCGTCGCGTGCTTGCCCGTTTCTTCTCTCTCTTTGTTCGACGTTATCGAGTTTCTCCAAACATCAGTTAGCGGCATATCGCCATCGTGAAACCAAGTGCAATCGAAGTACGGTTTCACGGGTTGCTTCTTGTCGTCTTCTTTTCCGATTAGCTCGCGGAGCTCTTCGTGCGATAAGAGAAAAGCACCGTCCTTGCTGTATTCATTCTGCAGGGCTTCGTAGTGCCATTTCGGGATTACTGTGAACTGACTTTGCGAGAACCAATGCCCCCACATTTGCACACCCGTCAACTCGTTCAGCCGTTTTGAATTAAGACCGACTTTTTTCGCTTCGCCATTTAAATAATCGAGTACGGGCTGGTACTTATGATTAAAGAATTCCTTGTTGTTATTATTCCAGTCTTTACCCTTGACTACGAACCAGCACTTCTCGGTTTCTTTCGGGTAAGAAAGCTGTAAACTTGACATCATTCCAAACGCGGAATGCTTCGCCCAAGTGATGTAATTGCGGAGAACAATTTCGTTCTTGCGTGCGAGTGGCTTAAGGATATGACTATAAATATCCATAAGCGGCTCATCAATCCCCCAGCAGTACCACGAGCCCATATCTTTCAAGAACTCAAAACTCAGCGGAATCCACTTTTTATTGAAGTCAAGCAAATCGTCGTAATTGAGATTGTCGTTAAGAACCCCGTCGCACTCTTTTTTCATTCCGTAAGGCGGGTCGGTAAATACGACGTCGGCGATCTTGCCGTCCATCAGTTTTGCAACAGTCTTGCGATCGGTGCTATCGCCGCAAATCAAACGATGCCGCCCGAGCTGCCAAACGTCGCCGAACTTCACTATCGGCTCGCTTTTCTCGTCAATCTCAGGCACATCGTCTTCGACTGTCTCGACTTCTTCGATTGCTTCATCTTCACCGAGCTCTTCCAATATATCAAAACCGAACAATGTCATGTCGAAATCAAAATCAGCAAGCTCTTCAAGTTCTTTTTCCAGCGCAGAGAAATCCCACTCCGCGATCTCGCCGACCTTGTTGTCAGCGATGCGAAACGCCTTGATCTGTTCTGGCGAGAGATCATCTGCGACGATGCACGGAACTTCGTTCAAGCCGAGACGACGCGCTGCTTTCGCTCTCGTATGCCCTGCAACGATGACATTGTCACAATCGATGATGATCGGAACCTTGAAACCGAATTGCTTTATACTCTCCGCGACGGCTTCGACTGCGTCGTCGTTGTCTCGCGGATTGTTTTTGTATTCTTGTAGTTCTGAAAGCTCTTTGTCTATAACGATCATTTTGCAATCCCGTCCGCAATAGCTCTCGCAATGTCTGTCGCTCCGATCTTGCGATATAGCTCGTGGTCCGATCGATTGTCAACGAAACACACTTCGACGAGAATCGCCGTCATCGTCGTCTTTTTGATCACATAGAAAGCACTGCCGTCTTTAATGCCGCGATCTCGAAAGCCCTCGCTTTTCAGGTTTTTGCAGATGTTGACCGCCTGCTTTACCTTCCCGCCCTTCCACGTGTAGCACTCGCAGCCGCGACCGCCGCCAGCGTTGAAATGAATCGAAACAAACAGATCAGCTTTCGCATTGTTTGCAATGTTCACAGCTCTTCTCAGATATTCCGTTTGTGACGTTGCTTTGTCGATCGTCGCGTCGATCACTTCATATCCTTTCGCTCGAAGCAGCGGGATCAGAGCCTTGACAACTTTTCGCGTCTCTCGGCTTTCGTCAAGGAATCCGATCGCGCCTGATCCTGCTCCTGATCGTGTATGTCCTGCATTGATTGCTATTTTTATCAAATGGATTCGCTCCCTTTCCTAATGCCTTTTATATAAACAATTTTATCAGATTTCGTGACATAATGACACAAAAAAAGAGAGCGGTTTCCCGTTCTCTTTTCAAAATGTTTCATTTCGTCGAGACATCCCGACGTTTTGCTTTCGCTTTCGTTTACAACGTTTCGAAGTGTCACTCAGAAAGGCAGATCGTCGTCAGGTCCGATCTCTTCGAAGTGTGCCGTCGACTCGTCAAAATACGAGACGGACTGATCCGTGTTCGTAGTGATCTGCTCCGTTTTCGAGACGTTCTCGCTCTCGCTCTTGCTTTCACCGAACTCGCAGCGATCACAAAGCACTTCGAAAGCCGTTCGCTTGTTCCCGTTGCCGTCTTCCCACTTGCGAGAAGTCAAGCACCCGCCGACCTCGATCGCCTTGCCCTTCGAGAAATAACGCGAGACGAACTCGGCTGTCTTTTCCCACGCAACGCAGTTGATGAAGTCCGTCGTGTTTCTTACGTTCGGACGCTTGACCGCGATGCAGAACGAACACACCGATTTTCCCGTCTGTGTTTGTTTAAGTTCGGGATCAGCCGTAAGCCTTCCCGTCAAATTTATACTGTTCATTGTCTGCCCTCCTTTATCTTAGCTCTAATATCCTATATCCGATATGCAGCACGTTTTTACCGAATGTCAAATTGACATCATATCCGCAAACCGCAATCGCTTCTGCGTGTGGAAAGTCTTTGTCGATACGATACGTTACTGCTTCTCTTGCGTATACTGCTATTTTTGCAAGCACATCGTTCGACATAAAAACAGTTGGCTTGATTCTATTGCGATACTCAAACAAATCCGCGTGATGCAAAATATGATTGATGATTTGCTCGGCTTCCCTTTTGTTTGCTTCGTAGTTAACAATTTGCTCAACCTTCATTGTCTGCCCTCTCCCCTCTGTCAATTATCTGCGAAAGATATCCGCACGACTCGCAGTTCTCCGCGTGTTCTTTCGCTCTGTTATAGTCGTTGGTCTCTGTCCACTCCGTCCATTTTTCGTTTGAGTTCTTTCGCTTGGCTTGCACTGCATATCTATGGTATTTATAATGCTTTGCCATTCTCTTTCCTCCTAACAGCTTTTATATAAGCTTTTTTTACATTTTCCCTTTGAACTTTTCCTCTTCGAGCATTGCGATCACGCTATCGTAATAGCTTATAATCTCGCCCATCTCGGACAGCGTTTCGTATCTCTCGAGGAACGGCATCTCCTTCACCGTTTCCGATTTTTCGAATTGATCAAAACGCTTTTGCAGTCGATTTCTCTGCTTTCTGAAATAATCAAGCCTTGACTCTTCGTAACTGACGACCTTGATTTCCATTTTCTATACCTCGCGTATTTTTATTCCGTATCGCCATAAAAGCAACTTTCTCTTGATCGTATAGTCTTTCGTTCTGACGCCCTTCGCATCCTCGACGATCAGCCTACCGTCTTTTATATAAGCAAAATCCGCTTTATATACGACCGATCTTTCAATGCATTTTTCTTTCTGCTTCGGTTGCCCCTTCTTCGGTCCGCGTTTATAATACTCGCCCGTTTCGATCGTTTCCCACTGCGACGGGATGAGCTCGAACTCCTTTTGAAGTTCAAGCTCTGATATCTCGCCAGCTTCTTGCAAGAGCTTTAATTCGCAGTATCGATTCGCTTCGTGCTTACTGTCGAAGACGATGCCGTCGACTGTGACCTTCTTGTTCCGATATTTCATCGACGCGCCCTCTTCATTTCTCGTTTCAGGCGTTTCAGATATTTTCCGTAGTCATTACGTAAGAAGTCGCTGTCGGTGCTATCGATAGCCGCCTGCACTCTCGCGATCTCTTTTTTATATTCAGATTTCGTTTGATATCTCATGATGTCCTCTCCTTTTGATCGCCATCACATTTCTAACGGCTTTTATATAAGCTTTTTTTAATTTTTTCTGTGCGAATTGATGCGGTGCATCGTTGCCGTCTGCGTTACACAGTCGGCGAAAAGAAGCTCAAGCATCTCGGGAGAGTAGTGGTCATATTTTCCCGTCCTGATCTTCGCGTCGTAAAGCTCTTTTGCTTTTTGCATTACATCCATTTTTAATACCTCACAATCCTAATAAATCTTTTATATCCTGCCCGTTGGAAGCAAGCTGCTTTCTTCTGCGGTCATTACCCTTGACCTCGACAGGAAGGCACATTCCGAGAAGTCGCGAATATATTCTGCGCTTTTTGACTCCGACGGGGTTTTTAAGCTCGTCGCTTGTCAGGTTTGTTGTACAGATCATCGGAAGACCCGCTCTTGCTCTTGCGTCGATCACGCTGAACACGATCTCCTGCATAAACTCGGTCTCTGCTTCTGTGCCGATATCGTCAATCACTAAAAGCTGGTAGCGATTCAAGCTGTCGAGGAAATCCTGACGACCGTCGAATGTTTCTTGCACCTTGTTTCGAATCCACTCGAAATTGGTCATAAATGCGGGAATGCCTTTGTCAATTAAAGAGTGAGCAACGCAAGCCGCGAGATAAGATTTTCCCGTACCCACATCACCGAACAAGATCAGCCCTTGCCCCTTCTCGCGGAAATCTGCGAATTTGTCAGCGTAGTTTCGCATCGCATCCGAAATCCTCGCGTTTGCTCGGTCGTCGTTTTCGAAATTCCAGCTGAGCATTTTTTCTTCGCTGAAGCAAAGCTTTCGGAGAAGCTGCTTGCGCTCGGCGATAAGCTTTTCGCTTCGTTTATATGCGTGACGATCGAGCCACATAAGCAAGTCGTAAGCTTCTTTTGCTTCGTACTGTTTATAGTGCGCATAATCGCGTTCGAGCTTTTCACGTTCGAGTTCGAGACGCTTCCGCTCGCTTTCTTCAACGGCACACTTACAAAGGCAAGGCACTGTTCTTTCTTCGCCGAAAAGCACCACGCGGCATTGTTTCGGCGTATTGCATTTGTGACAATGCAAAAGCCCGTCGACGACGTAATCGCCTTGCTCAGCTTTGATCGAGTCAGCCGCTTTCTGTTCCAACGCGTCAATAAATACCTTTACATCCATTTTTCATTTTCTCCTAACTCTATTAAATATCTTTCTGAATAGTGGTCTTTTATCGGATTTGTCTTTCCGATCGTTTTCATCTCGCCGACGTGACGGAAACCGAACAAAGTGGGCGGCAAGTGTGTCACAATGTCACGGCGATTGCGTATAACGGCGAAGCCTTCGAATCTCTGCTTGACCGTCTTCCCGAGAAATCCCCACACAACACGAGGACATCCGTAGCCGTATCCCGATATCTTTGCATCAGGACGATTGAACTTGCAGTATTCGTGACAGAGCAAAGCAATTGCTGCGCCGTGCGAGTAGCCGCCGATGATTATATACTTTATGTCGAGATCGAAAATCTTGTCTTGCAGGTGCGGCTCTATTATCTTCCAGACCTTCAAGAAGCCGCGATGTGCGAACCATTTGTTTTTCATCTCACGGTATGGCTTTGCAGGAAAGTTGAAATTGTGCTTCCAATCCGTTTTTCCATTGCTATGTTCGAAGTAGACATACAAAGTGTCGCCGTCTTTCTTGTATGCAAAGGATGCATCTTTTTCAAGGTGCGTATATTCTACACCGAGAACCTCTTCAAATAATTGTTTGATATTCATAAGTCACCTCAAAATACATCGTCAAGGTCCGTGGAAGGAGTCTGCGCGATCTGCGCTCTGTTCGTTCCAGCGTTTTGATTTCTGTATGTCTTTATCGGATAAAAAGCTTGCCAACCTCTGCAGATGATCTCTTTGAGGTAGTCAACAACAGACATTCCACTTTCCGAGGATAATTCGTCAAGCTTTTTAAGGTTGAGCTCGATTGCTTTGTTTGTCATCGCTGCTCGTTTTGCTTTGCGGACTTTTAACCACTCACCGAGAAGTTCTTTGACCTCTGCGTTTCCTTTTGAAAACGAATCAATCAGATCATCGAACGACGCGTCCGCAGACGCGGTCTTTCTTTCTTTACTGTTTGTTTTATTACTTGTTTTATTATTTGTATTACTTTCTTGCGAATTTTGAAAGTCAGAGTTACAATTTTTGAAATCCTGCCTTTCAAAATTTGAAAGGCTGCTTTTCAAAATTCGTTGGCGACCGTCGAAAGATTTCACATATAAATACCCGTATTCGATCAGCTTCGAAATCGCCGTTGATACCTTTGTCTCGGAACATTGACAAAACTCCGCGATGTGCTTATTGCTTGCCCAGCAACCGCGCTCGCCATTGTCGAGACTGTCAATTTCGGTTAAAATCACTTTGTCGAGGGCGTTCAGTCTTTTATCAAGCCATACCGTTTTCGGAATCCAAACGCCTTTAAAATCTCTTTCGTTCTCCATTGGTTCTCCCTTCGTGTAAAAACCCTCTCGCGCAGCTGGTGCAAGCAGCTGACACGAAAGGGCTCGGTGGTACAATTATGTAGTTATCGCAGGACGACACTTGCACTATCGTACCTACCTTCTATATTATACCACAATAGTTATATGTTGTCAATAGGTTTTCAGAAAATTCTCAAAATTATTTTTTGAGTCTTTCGAGCGGTTCCCGTGTCGACCACGGATAACTCACAGACGCTCTCTCGCGACTTGCAAGCGGTCAAATTGCGCTGTAAAGGTCTGCAGCGTCCAAGTCTAAGGCTACAAGTCTAAACGGCTCGCAGGCGTAAAAATCAGCCAATCTGCGCAGCTGATACGGCGTAGGTAAGCAGACGCCGTTCTCGAAGCGTGAAAGCATCGAGCAGTCGAAGGAACGATCGAATTTACGCATATAGCGGACGACATCTTTCTGCTTGATGTTTCTTTCGATGCGGATCGCCTTCAAGTTATTAAAGACGCTGAGCTGCGCGTCGTTTTCGTCGGAAAGCACTCGATTGATCTTCTTGATCGGCGCAAAGCAGTTACGTCCTCGATTGAGACATTCTGCTTTGAATGCTTTCATCTCTTCCACGTCGTCGGTGCGATAGAAGCCGCGGCATCTGCTCGAGCGAACAAGAACGTAGTTGTCGCCGCTATCGTAAGCAGAAAGATCGTGCAAGATAAAACGGGCCCGACGTTCCTTGACCTCCCACAATTCGCAAAGCTGCGAATAAGCGATTGCGTTTTCCTTCCCGATCGGGATCGTGTTCCAGTACCATTCAAGATTCTCTGTATGTTGCATATCCTCTATCTCCTTTTATATAAAGTTTTTTCCGAATATTGATCGAAAATCATCAATCGTCCAGCCGTAGTGCTTCATCGCTTTTTTCTGAACGTGCGCTTGCAAAGCTCTGTTGATCTTCGCGTTTTTGTGTACGGCGTTCTCACCGAAAATATGACAAGAGTTATGATGCAGACGAACGGTCAGCTCGTACTGATCAGACTTCTTGCGCAGAGGACCGAAGAAAACGTGATGACAGTCGAGCGGCTCGCCGAAACGAGCGGGGAGCTTGCAAAGATAACAGATGTCCTCGTTCTTCTGTATTACGCTTTTCACTCTCCCCACCTTGCTTTCATCTCGGCGATCTGATCGGGCGTCTCTGTTTGAATGTCAAGAGCCTTGCAGTCTTGAATGATGACGTCTATCAGACGCGACATCTGCGCCGTGTCATACGTGCTCGAGCCGTAATACAAAACGACGTTCGTGCAACCTTCGAGCTTGCTCGGGAACGTGTCTGTCTGCCAGCCGATGCCGTTATGTTCCCAGCCACTGCGAAGACGCTCGACGGCTTCGTCTTTGACGCAGACGACCTCCGAGACGCCGCCGACGTGCTTGATTGCTTCGCGGTAGACTTCTTCTTTTGAAACACATTGATTCTCTGCGATCTTATCGATCAGCACCCAGCAATAAGCGTTCGCATCAAGAGAGCGACGAGCCCTGAAGGGCTTGATCTCGATCGAAAGCTTTTCACGGTCTTTCAGATCGTCAAACCCTTGCAGGAAATCGTTTCGCTCGTTGATTGCGATTGTAACCTTCGGCTGACCTGATACAAAATCGATGTTTGCGTCAGTGATCTTGCCCGTCAGTTTCACGCGCTCTCACCTTGCTTTTTCTTTGCGATCTCGGCTCTCACAGCGGCGATTGCAGCTTTCGTCTGATCGTCGGTTTCGTCGCGATTTTCGAGCCACTTGATATACTGAATATCGTTCTGCCATACGTCTTTCAACGTCTGTCCTTTGTGCTGCCCGAAAGAGAAGACATGAGCGAGCGCTTCGTCATACGTCATAGGCGCCGTTTTTTTGCGGTCTGTGCCCTTGTTTGTCGTGTCGCTGTCTTGTTGATCGTCTATTGCGAAAAGACCGTTCAGCGCGTATTTTCGAGCGTAGGACGAAGACGCACCTGTGATCTGCGAACCGTCCATTCCCTTCTTTGACTCTTCCTCGCGAGCGTACGCCGTAACGGAGATGCTTTCGCCGTCGATGTGAAGCGTTGCCGTCGCCTTCACATAATAGCGATCACCGATCGCGCAGAGCTCGTCAGAAAGAATGACGCAGCCCTTGAGAGGTGCGAGGATAGGCTTCAAGGCTTCGAGTATATCCTCGCATTTTCTGTAGTTGTAATTCCCGAACTCGTTGTATTGACTTTTCGGCGCTTTGAGTTCGACTTGAATCGCCTGCAATGTTTCGTAAATCTTCATATCTACCTCCGATTATTTAATATTGATGTTGTTGCGGACCTCGATGTGCGCACCGACGATCTCCTGCCCTTCATTGATCGCGCGCTTGATCGCCGTCTTGTCGGGTTCGGGCTCGGAATACTTCAAGAGATCGTCACGGATTTTTGACAAGTCGTCGATGATGACCGCTTCGCTCTTGCGGTATGTGATGTTTGCGCGGATTGTTTTGAACGGTGATCCTTGAAGAGCGTTGTCGAGATAACGCTTCAAACTCTCGGCTTTGTTCTTCGCCTGCTTTTCTCTCTCGGCGAAGGCGTCTTTCTCTGCTTTGTACTGAGCCGCGTCAGAAAGCAGATTTTTGTACCAGAGAGCGACGTTCTCGAGCTTTGCGTCCTTTTCCATTTGCAAAGCTTCAAGACGCTCCACGTCCAAAATCTCGCCCGTCTCGGCGTCGAAACAGCCGAGAATCTCGTTGTTGATTTCATATAATGATGCCATGTGTTTTACCTCTCTCTTTCCGCAGCTTCGAGCTTCGCCTTCAGATCGGCGATCTCATATTGCTGCAATTGAATTGTATTTTTTTGATCTTGCATTCTTGCTTCGATTGCTTCAATGATGTTTTTCATTCTTAAAACGTCCTTCCTTGATCTGTCTTGCTGCCGTCTCTGCGATCACACGGAGATTCAGCACCTCTCCGCGCTCGACGAGAACCGTTATGTATTCTCGCTTCATTTTTGCCCTCCCTTCATCAGCTGCCACATTTCCGCATCAGGAACGTCGAACACTTGCTGGAATTTACTCCAAAACGCAAGAGTGGCGTTTCGTCTGCCCTGCTCGATAAGAGCGTATTGACTCAGACTATATCCGAGCTTGTCTGCCGTCTCCTGCTGCGTGAGATCGTGAGAAATGCGAAACATCTTCAGCGCCTTCCTTTTCATCAGCGCGTCACCCCCTTTCTTCCGAAAGTGTCTTATTGACACATTTCGTTTATAAAAAAATGCGTCTTATTTGCATTTTTTGTTCTTGCGTTCCCAATACTTATCCCAGCTGCCGTCTTCGTTGATTCTGCGGCTTTCGTCAAGCAGAACCGCCCACGCGATAAAGGGATATGATATCGCATCCCATATCTTTTTTAACAGTTTCATAATGTTTTTCTCCTGCGGCTTTAAGATGTCCGCTATCTGATATGCGAATGTATGTTCGCCTTGATTAAATTATAGCAAAATAATTTCAAATTGTCAATACAATTTGTCATATTTTCTTGACATTTTGTCTTTTCTATGATTTTTACAAAAAAACTTTAGATTTTAATATGTTTTTTGTGTATTTTTTATTATACAGCTTTATTTTTTCGCTTTTATGTGATAATGTTAGTACGAAATGTAACGCTGTGACACATTCATGATAATTGCGACATTTCAAAAAAGCGTGAAAGGCAGGTGACAAAATCGTGAACAATTCTGTCGGTGAGAAAATAAAGATATTGCGAAAAGGTCGAAAGCTGACGCAGGACCAACTCGCAGATAAGCTCGGCAACATTAATCGATCGACGATTTCGAACTACGAGATCGGACGAAGAACGCCCTCGTTAAACGATCTAAAAAAGATCGCATCGTTTTTCGGTGTCGGTTTAGACTTTTTCGGAGTCGCTGCACAAGACGAAGTTTTCGATCTGCTGAGCAGAGCGAAGGACGTTTTTGCAAACGAGAACATCTCAGCATCAGCAAAGCAAGAGCTATACGAAGAAATTATGCGTCTGTACTTAAAAATTAAATAAAAAACGATATATAATAGACGTTATTCACATTTCGTGCGGATAAGTGCTTTTATATAAGGTTTTTTCAACAAAAAGGGGAAAAACAAAAATGAGTTACAACGAACAGAAAAAAGAAATGTTTTACGATATGATCAGCGACATTGCGTATGTAGACGCTTATCTTCGATATAGCTCAACAAAGCAGGACGACGGCGTTTCGATCGAGATGCAGACAGACGACATCAATGCATATTGTGCAAAGCATAACCTCGTCGTTCGGAAGTGGTATATTGACACGGCGACTTCCGCTTCAAAAAAGGCAGCAGAGACGCGAGATGCGTTCTACGATTTGATACAAGATATAAAGGCAGGCGACACGGCGGGAACGCTTCTCTTGTACTCAACGAGCCGAGCGTTTCGGAACTCTTACGAATCGCACAAGTATAGAAAGTTCCTGCGAGATCATAGGATCAAGCTGCTATCTGCTACGCAACACATTGACGAAGACAGCTCGAGCGGGCGGCTGACGACGTCCATTCTTTCCGACATCGATCAATACAAAGCGGAAGAGCTGAGCGACTACGTTTCGTCCGCAATGCGCACAATGGTCAAACGCGGCTTCTGGATCGGATCACCCGTGCCGTTTGGTTATAAAGTTATTCCTGCCAACGACGAGGACGGCAAGCCGCGCAAGAAATACGCGATCGACGAAACGACGGCTGATCACGTGAAAGAGATATTCCGCGACTATATTGACGGAATGACGCCCTCTCAGATATCGACGAAATTGAACGGCTACGGACTGAAAACAACGAGGGGAAATCTATATAATTCCGACGCCGTTCGATGCATATTGAATAATGATTTTTACACGGGAACGCGCCGCCTGAGAATCAAGGGGCAAGAAGAGCTCGTTTTCGAGGACTCTGTGCCTGCAATCGTAGACAAGGCGACCTTTGCACTTGCGCAAAAAGCCAAAGCAGAGCGAAAGATCACGAAGAATCCGAAGCAGAGACAAACGAAAGGGCGTTATCTGTTGACGGGAAAGATCATCTGCGGAGAGTGTGCAAAACACGGGAAAGAAGGCTTTTACACGGGATGCACGTCGACATCGAAGCAGCGCGGAGATGAGAGATATTATGCTTATTCATATATCTGTAATCAGAAAAGACGATATCGCGATTGCTGCAGCAAAAACATCAATCGAGATCGTTTAGAAGAATACGTTTTGCGGGAAGTCAAGAATCGCGTGCTGAACGAAAATCTCATCGAGCAGATCGCCGATCAGGTCCTCGAAGAGCTCGGCAAGTTCCCTGCTCCGATCGCCGACGAAAAAGCGCTCAAAAAGCGAAAAAGCGAGCTTCTTGCGGAGCTGGTAGCCCTTGCAAAAATGAAAGCGAAGAGAGAGATCGACGAAGAGGTCTACGCGCTGACGAAGAAGGACTTCGACGACGAGAAAGCAAGCATCGAGATCGATCTGCAAGCTATCGAGCAGAGCAAAAAGAAAAGCGTCGACCGCGAGTTCGTGATCGATACGCTTAAAAAGATGATCGCCGACATCAACTCAGGCGATCGAGAAGTCATAAAAACAGTGCTTTCGAAGATCGTTGAAAGCGTTGTGATCACCGATGACAAGGTTATCCTAAGCCTTGTCGTCGTTTTCGCAAGGTATGCGCATAAGACGAATCAAGGCAACCCCAAGATCGCGTTAAACGCAGAGATCGAACGCACTGCTCTGATATAGAAAAAGCGGGGATTTATTCCCCGCTCTTTATTGGTCCGTCTCGCAGCATCTCTTCCCTGATCAGACTCTTGATATAGCCTTGTTTGTTTTCTTGATTGCTTAAATGCGCAAACAATTCTCTCTCGGTCGGATAGAAGTTGACGGTGATTCTTTTTACCTTTTTGCCGTACTTGTTTTTTGCTCTCTTTTGTGCGTCTGTAGCCATTTGTTTTGTTTCCTTTCTCAGTCAATAAAGTCTGCTGCCCGTCGGCGATCCTGCCGCGATCGCTTCGACCTCTAATATAAACTCTCTCACTGCCATAATTCGCGACATCGAATCGACGGCGATATATAGCGTGTGATCTGTCTGCTCGGGCGCGGATAAGATATACCAGCTCCCACGGCGTTTAACCTTCACGTCTTTGAATCTCATTTCCTAACCTCTTTTATATAAGCTTTTTTTACTCGATTTCGCCGATTATCTCTCCGAGCTTGTCGAATGCTTCTTCCTCGGAACTAACGCCTGCAAAGTCCGAGAGCGTGTCTGTAATTGCTTTGCCAAAAAGGTCTGCAAGGTTGTGCTCTTTGCCCGTCGCTTCGGTCATTGCCGAGTCCATATCGGAAAGGCTGTCCGCGATCTTGTCGAGCGCCCACGCGTAAAAGCCGTTGACAGTGCCGTCTTCGACGCCGATTTCTTGAAGTTTCTGCTGAATGATGTCCTCAGATGCGGGGCTGATCGCGTATGCGTTAAACGCGAAAACGGCGCAGATCATAGCGAGGATGATCACGATAGGGGCTATTCTTACGATAAATTGTCTGTTCATAATAAATCTCCTTTTAATTTAATTTTTTGGAAGGGCGGTATAGCCGCCGCCCGTTCGGCGTGTGAGGTGTTAGTCGTTAGTGAATGCCGCTATGCATTCGGGTTCGTCTGCAAGCTTGATTTCAGCCTGCTTTTGAAGGGATGCGAGGTAGTCGGGGTCATCATAGTCGGGGGTTTCGTCGGGGATAGATGCGAGGATTTCGTCGATTTCGTCAATCTCGTCTTTTTCGTGTAACTTCCGAGCCGCTTTTTCGATCAGCTCGATAGCTTCGTCGGTGGTTATGAGATTGAGGGCGTTTGTCATCCAGATGTGTCCGCAAGTGCTGTTATACACCGATTCGTCGCTTGTACAGTCGATCGCTACATCGATAAATCTAAGCGCCTTTTCTCTGAGCTTGCTTCGATAGTTGATAATGCAGGGGTGTTTCATAATGGTTTCCTTTCTGCGTTTATGCTCGCCAGCAAAATTACTTTAGGATTTTAGCGCGGGTCGCGATGTATGCATCGAGCTTATCGGTCGGAATTGCGGTTGCGAACTTGCGAATGTGATCGCAGAATGCGTCAAAGTTTTCCTTCGGCACTTCATGCCAACCCGCGAAAAGCGATTTTACAAAATATCTCATCGCGCGTCACCCGTGAATTCCTTATAGAGCTGCTCTGCAAGGGCGGTCTTCGCTGCGTTGTAGAATGCGGAGTCTGTGAACAGATGATATAAACCGCAGCCCTCGAGGAAGATCTTCTTTTCTTCCTCAGAGAAGAGACTCAGGATGAGCTCTTTCACCTCATCGCTTCCGTCAATGTACATCTCGCACACTATTTCAAATCTTCCAAGAGCGCTTTGTTCTCTTGCTTCTTGATTCCAGATCATGATGTTTCCTTTCTGCGGTTTGTGGGGGTTATCCGCTCCCTCTTTCTGTATACATTATACCACACGGGGTATATATTGTCAAGCTTTTTTTGAATTTTCTGACAATAATAATATACAAAATTATTATGTTTTTGAACTTCCTTTTTGTTCAACATAACGGAAACGGCGAAAAATCTTTATATAATAGGGCGTAGCAAAAAGAGCAGCCCCGCAGGACTGCCTTTTTTTATTATATATCAAATTTTGCTGAGCGGAATCGTACCGACGATCTCGCTCTTCGACGCACTTCCCGTAGCAAGCTGCAAAGCACTGATCAATCCGAAACAAGACAAATATCCAGAGTTGATTCTGAGGGCGTGCGACTGATAGAAGCTCGTCACCGCCGACGTAGGACAGTTGACTCCGTGCATCACGCAGACTGCGTCGTCCTGCGCAGCTGGAGCGTACACGACAGAACTGACCGACGCGCTGCTTCCGACGTAACAGAGATATTCGCCGCCGAATACACGGATCGGAGCCGCGCCGTTTTCCATCTTGAACGCCGTCGCCATTCCGTTTGCGGATGAAAGCACCGCCTTGCAGTTGATAAACGTTCCTGCGCGCGCAAGATTGACTTCGCCCGTTGTCACGATATCGAACTCGCAGCTATCTGCGACGATATCGCCGTACGAATGATCAAACACGAAGACGCTGCAGTCTAACGCTGTACATCTTGCCTTGACACGAAGACCGACGACGTTGACGTCGGAGCCGCGAACGATTCTATTCGTCGTGCCGCCTGCTATTGGAATATTGAAACGATCGCAGTGCGAGAAGTCGACTGTGATCTTTCGCGTAGTCGGCGAGGTTTTGCCGAGCGAGAACCAGCGATAAGGGTTCGCAGAAGAACCGTCGCCAGCGTGCGCTGCTGTAACGCCGCATTTTCCATACACGACTAAACGCATCTGTGCATCTTCAGGAACGCCTGCAAAATCCCCCGTGCCGTCGAGAAAGCTCTGCGCTATATCGGAGATAGCGACGTTGTCCGCAACGCCCGTACAAACGTATCTATAACGCTTCTCGGCGTTCAGGACCGCGACCTGATTCTGAAGGTCGGTGATTTCGTCGGCGACGCTTTCGATTCCCGTGCCGTCGAGCGACTTGTAAACCTTGACCTCGATTTCTGTGCCTGCGATCTTTGTTTTCGTAAATGTCAGCACCCGATCTTCGCGAGAGTAGTCCACGCCTTCTGTTTCAAGGATTCCGTTAGCGAATACCTCGATATGACAAGTCTCCGCATTATACTGCGGAACGTCGAACGAAACCGCGTTTGCAGCGCTCGAGAGGATCGTGCGCCAATTGTAACGCTTGAACAGAGTCACGCTTGTAAGAGTGTCCTTGACGCCCTTGAACCATTCGAAGAACTGATTGTCAAGCGATACAAAGAAGGAGTTGTCGCCGCTCGTGGAATACATCCAGCCGCAACGTTCCTGATTTTCGCGGGCGTCCTCGATCTTGATGCTCGTCGCGTTTGCACCGACGTATACATCTGCAACGATCAGATCGTATATATTGTCGTTTCGGATCGGTGCGACCTTTTCGGGCGATTCTGCCGCCGTGCCTTGCACATAGATTGCCTTGATACTGCGCGCGTGTACGCTTGTATCAAGTCTCAGGACGATCGCGTCGTATCTGTTGCCGTTCGTCGATGCCGTAACGGACGAGAAGGTTTTCGGCGAATCGTTGTAGTAATAATGACCGTTGATCCATGCACGACCAGCAGCCATCGTCGCGATCATTCCGCTTGCTGTGACCTTCAGATCGTCTGCGATGCTGCGAAGCACGCCGTTATTGATTACAGCTGCGAGATTATCGCAGTAATCGTTCGCATTGTACTTTCGATCCGCAACGCCATCGACGATCAAGGCGTTAAAAAATCCGCTTTTTTCCATAGTGATTTTCCTTTCTTATTGATAGACTGCTTCGACAGTGTAGCCGTTGTCGTCTTGAACTTCGATCGTTTCGCAGATGCGAACGTCGATATATTTTCCGATGCGATTGTCCTGAACGGTCACGATGTCGCCGAGCGCGAAATCTCTTCCCAGCACATAACTTCCGTTCGTGACATCGATCGCGCCTGCAAAGTGCTCGACCGTTGCAAGCGGCGCAAGCGTCTGTCTGCCGTGCGCTTCGAGAACTGCATGATATTCGCTGTCGGTGTGCGTTTTCTCGACCTCGCCGACCTTGTATTTCTTCGATATTCCCGAAGCGTCGATAAACATCTCGCGCCGCTGCAAACCTTTCTGATCGCCTGCAAGCATCGAATATACTCTCTCCGTTCCGTCGCCTTCACCGCCGATCAGAGCAACGTTTTTGAACGCTTTCGTGTCGTATGTGTAATCGCTTGCCGTGAGATTGTCAAACTCTCTGCTGAACACAACGGGATCGTTGCCCTCTGTGTTGTTTGCACTTCGATCTTTTCCACGGAAAACAGAATACTGAAGCTTCAGCGTTTCCTCGTCAAGCTTGACGATTGCCGCAAGGCTATTTTCAGCGAGCAAAGCGTCTGTATAGGTCAGCAGATTCTCATTGATGACCTGTTTTTGCGCTGCAGCTCCGCTCTCGTCAACGATGATT
>JAEIGA010001828.1_pt1 | contig 33776 bp, 27 predicted proteins | sample 9270691 | NCBI WGS metagenome assembly JAEIGA01 (sample SAMN17057246, study PRJNA624740) | gut metagenome | biome: biome; isolation source: fecal sample | host: Bos grunniens | place: China: Xizang | collected 2019 | reverse complement strand
CAAGACGTCCCAAAATCTCGTTCGTAGCGTCAATCACGAACCACTCCTTCTGAGCGTCCTCTGCCTTGACCGAGATAGTCTTGTAACTCTTTGAATCCACTTTGTTAAAAGTTTAGTTAATACTTAATTTATTGTAATCCAATCCCCAAAATTTTATTTTTGGGTGTGCAAAGATACTAAATTTTAGTAACAAACAAATCTGTGCCAACTCTTTTTTTTTAGTAGATTATTTATTTTATTAATAATCAGTGATTTAACACATTTTTAGAGCCGACAAAAAAAGTGCTAACCTCTAAGATTAGCACCCATTTACCAAATTATTGGAGGAGTCTACTCGGCTGATGTTGTGGTGAACTCCAAAGTACATACGTCGGTCACTCGCTCACCCTCGGTGGTGATGCCGTATGTATATACCACATACTCAGTTTCTGGGTCGAGGTCGCCAATAACGATATTATCTCTACGGCCCTGACCAGAACTTGCCACGATGAAATCGGCAAGAGTCATCTCATAGGAGTTAGCCAACGACTCGAAGTAGAATCTATCCAACTCGGCAAGTTCTGCGGAATCCTCAAACGTATCGAAATACTCCTTATAGGCAATCATCGGAATCCAGCGATACTCCGTACTTGCAGGTATCACATTAACTGTTACAGACTCACTATCTACGGCAACTAACTCGATAGAGATCTCTGGAGTCTCTGGGGCTGGAGTTTCTGGAGTTGGAGCCTCCTTCTCACAAGCAACAACGCCAAGTATAGCGACCAAGGCGAAGAGCAACGATTTTAAAATTCTCATATAGGTTAATAGTTGTTTATTGATTTTTAATTCTTGAGACAAAAGTAAGATATGAAATTGATATTTGCAAACTAAAATATGGTTATATCAAAAAAATAGGAGAGCGCACCTATACACTCTCCTAATAGTAGTAATCTAAAATCGCACCAACGACTACTTATCCATAGCCTGCGAGATGTTGATGATAAAGTCACCCATACGCTCAATCTCCGATACGGTGTCGAGGTAGTGGACGCTCGACTGGTAGTTCGAACCATCGCTCTCGATCTTATGAATCTCCTCGTCGCGGATAGCATTGCGCAAATCATTAATCTCAATCTCGCAATCAGTAGCTAAGCGCAAGCCCATTGGTTCAATCTTCTCCGACTTAAGGTTATCAATCATAACACCATAGGCCCTATCCACGGCATTGAGCATAGTCTCAATACGACCCTTCTGCGCCTCAGTAAAGCTCTTATCGTGGCTATTGCGGCGTGATAGGATTCGGCTAATAGTCTCGCCAGAGTCACCAAGGCTCTCCAACTCACCGATAATCTTATACATACGCTTAGCCTCAACACGCGTCTCATCCGAAATACTATCCTCTGGCAAGGCATTGAGGAACTGCGCAATCTCATACTCGATACGATCCGAAACCTCCTCATACTTTACCAAACGCTTGCGAACTACCTCAAACTGTGCCTCGTCAGTAGCATTTATAGCCTCGCGGATAAACTCGACCTCGCGACGTGAAATCTCAGCAAAATGGATTACCTCGTTACGTGCCTGGCCAATAGCAAGCTCGGCAGTAGAGAGTGGACCTGCGTCGATAAACTTCAACTTAACGACATCCTCCTCATCGCTCTTCTTATCCTTAATAGCCCAAGTTACAATCTTCACGATACCCTTAACAAACCAAATAAGGATTATTGTATTGAAGAGGTTAAATAGCGTATGGAGCATCGATATTCCATAAAGTGTAGCCATACTCTCATCTGCTGTCATCGAGAGCTCAGCACTATGAGTAATCTCCATTGGGTTAGGAAGACCTAACGCTGCAATTATCGCGCCGACCAACATAAGGAGTGGCTTGAAGAGCGCCAAAGCCCAGCAGACACCGAATACATTGAAAAAGGTGTGAGCAAGAGCCGCACGTCGAGCATTGACACTACCTACCGCAGCAGCGATATTTGCTGTGATGGTTGTTCCGATATTCTCGCCAAGCACCATCGCGGCACCCATCTCGAATGGAATCCAACCCATATTTACCATAATGAGCGTAAGGGCCATCGTTGCTGAAGAGGACTGCAATACCAAGGTCAATACCGTACCGAAGACCAAGAAGATTAGCACAGAGCCAAAACCATAACTTGTCCAGTTCTGGATAAATGCCAACACCTCTGGAGTCTCACGCAAATCGGGCACCGACTCCTTCATAAGGGAGAGTCCGAGGAAGAGCAGTGAGAAACCAACGATGAGTTCGCTGATGTGGCGACGCTTGTCACGCTTCGACAGACTCAAAAGGAATCCTACAGCCATAAGAGGTACTGCAAAGAGCGAAATATCAGCCTTGAAGCCCAACAATGAAACCATCCACGCAGTAATCGTAGTACCGATATTAGCACCCATAATAACGCCCACCGCCTGAGAGAGGGTGAGCAAACCTGCATTCACAAAACCTACGGTCATAACCGTAGTAGCCGAAGAGGACTGAATTACGGCAGTAATACCTAAACCCGACATAACGCCCTTAAAGGGGTTTGATGTCATTGCAGTAAGGAAGCTACGCATCTTGCTACCTGCGGCCTTCTGCAATCCTGCACTCATCAGGTTCATTCCGTAGAGGAACATACCTAATGCACCAAGAAGTGTTAATGCTTGAATCATAATCTTTACTTTTTATTTATATATTATTATATTTTTCTCCTTTTCTTGCCACAAAAATAACTCTTATTTATAGACCTTACAAGTTTTAAACAAAAATGTAACATATTTTTAACGTCGTTGCAACACCATTGAAACGCTAAAAACAAACGAGTGCATCCGCGACATGATGGGTCTTTTAATTTTTAACTGATTGATTTTCAGTATTAGGTTTTACGAAAGTTGCGAAATCCTACATAGAAGACTACATGAAGGTCGTAATTAAGCCAAAAAACTACGAGTGCAAAGGGATATAAAGCTTTTGAAAGTAAAGCGCTGAAATCAAGTATCTTTCGAAGATGCATTGTGAATAGACAACGGTGGCGTATGAGCGAACTACAAGGTTCACTGCATACGCCACTTTTGGTGTTTATCCAGCAAAATTTGTTGGGGATATCAAAAAAAACACCCACGAGTGATATGCTCGTGGGTGGCGGTAACTTATTCTACTATTTTGTTTTATAACAGAGGGTGTCGCCGAAACGACACCCTCCAGGATTGTTAAATAGCTAATTAAAAAGCAAGGACAGCACGCACATAGTGGTAGGTAGTCTTATTGTAGTCGCCTGTAGATTCATACGGGTTAAAATCGTAATCGTATGCTTTGGTGCTACTTACCTCGGAAGAAGACCAATAATAATCTGAGGTGAGGGATGTATAACCATTAGCAGAAAGAGTCGATTGAATGGTGTGTCTATTATTGTGTAACGCACTCAATTCATCATATGCAGGGAGATACCAATCTGTGCCATAGTCATTACACCACTTAAACGCTGGATATTTACTTAAATTGGAATTGAGGGTTTTAATAGTATTCATATTCGCCATACCATCATCCCAGTTCTTTGCATTTGTGGTCTTATTCTCAGTACTCCAAGCAAGTTTGGTTTCATCAACAGATACTATTTTAAAAGAGCCATTTGATGCAGAGAACACTACTCCCTTACAAAGATTTACGGTAATTAAATCACCAACAGAAGGTGTTAGAACACTTCCACTTGTGTTGAGAATTTTCAAACCCTTATTGATGCTAATGTGGGTTGTTGTGAAATCAAAAGCATTATTGCATGTCAGAGTAGTCAAGTTTGGATTATTATGGCACTCCAATTTAGTCAATGCCGTATTGTTTGCGATATTCAACTCACTAATAGCAAGTCCATGACAATATAGTTCCTTCAATGCTTTATTCGCTTTTACATCAACCATCGAAATCTCCGCATTGTTATTTATATTAAGGTAGGTCAATGCCGTGTTATTGCGGACGTTGATTGCGGAGAGCTTATTATCTTCGACAATAAGAGTTTCAAGTTTGTTGTTGTTTGATATGTTTAGCTTTGAGATTTGATTTTTATTGCACTTTAATATTTTTAATTGTTTGTTTTGGCTGACATCTATAGCGCTTAGTTTGTTATTGTTCACATATAGCTCTGTCAGCATTAAATTTTTAGATATATCCAAATTGGTTACACCGCAATCTCCCAAATCGAGATATTCCAAGTTAACTAAGTTTGAGACATCAATACTTTTTAAATTTGGATTTACATATGCTCTCAGTTGTTTTAAATGTGTATTCTTTGAAACATCCAGATGGGTTAGTATATTAGAGCGACATACTGATATTTGATTCAGAGTTGTATGCGACACATCAATTGTTAGTGATGCCTGATTATAATCCATTATCTGTAACTTATTTCCAATAATTGCATTTGTAGTCTCACCCTGCAAGTTGAGATACTGCAATGAAGTACAACCATTGAAATTCATTAGTTCAATAGGGCAGTCGTTACAAGTAACCGTTTTCAATTGTGCGAGGTTTGGCAGCTCAATCTTCTTGATGCTATTATTTGAGCAGTTGAGGGTTGCGAGGTTGGTACAAGACTCCAAACCTGTAAGGTCTGTAATACCCTTGTTCGAACAGTTTACCATAGTGATATTATCAGACTCGGCGATAGAAATCTCGCCATCACCATCATCATCGTAATTATTCACAAGATATGCCTTCAATTTTGAATCGGGGATAACAATACCACCGTTATTAAAGTATATGCCACTTGCGCTATCCTTAGTGATAGCTACTGCGCTCTGCTGAGCATTATCCTTAACCCACAACTTAGCCAACGACGCATTATTTGAGCAGTCGAGTGTAGTCAACATAGAGTTATTGCTAATATTCAACATTGCAAGATTGTTGAAAGAGCAATCGAGAGTTGCAAGCTTTGTGCACTTAGTAATATCTAACTGAGTAAGAACATTGTGTGAGCAATCGAACTCAGTAAGTTTAGTCTGCAATGCCACATTGATAGATGTCAAAGCATTGTTTGCACAATCAAGAGAGGTAAGTTTCTCAGTGCCAAGGTAGATGGTGGCAATAGCATTCTCGCCGCAATCGAGAGTTGTCAATGCAGTATTCTTAGCAAGGTCTAATGATGTAAGTTTGTTGCCGTGGCAATCAAGAGCGGTCAAAGCTGTATTCTTGCTGAGGTTAAGCAATGAAATTTCATTGCCTCCGCACGACAATTCAGTAAGTGAGAGCAACTTTGTAACATCAAGCGACACAAGGTCGTTGTCGTTTACATTAAGCGATGTCAAAGCCTTGTTTTGTGCTACATTGAATGATGCAAGTTTATTACCCGCAACATTGATAGTCTTAAGACCGACTGCCGAACTTACATCGAGAGTTGAGAGCTGGTTAACCGAAGCATCAACCTCAACAACCGAAGCAGGAAGAGCAAGTGAAGTGAGCTTGTTGTTGCTTACATTTACCTCCTTGAGTTTCGTGTTGCTTGCAAGGTCGAGTGAGGTGACACGGTTGTACGAGCATTCCAAAGTTTCGAGGTTTGAGAAATACTCCACACCCGACATAGACTTAACCTGCAAGAGCGAAGCCGAAATATCAATAGCACGGATATTCCATGCCTCCTCCAACGAAATTTCGTTATCTCCATTGGTATCGAACTCGCCTACAAGGTAAGCCTTGAAGTTTGCATCAGGGATATAGACGGTATCGGTAGTCCAAGGTACCATATTAGCATAGTCCGAAGTGAGGCAGTTGTAGCCATTCGAGATTTCCAAGCGAACATTTGCCGACATCTCGTTGCGGAAATACTCATCGCTGAGGTTTGCACCAGATACGATAACGGTAAGAATACCATCTTTTGCCGAAGCACTCTCTATGGTAAGCGACACAAAGTCGCCAACAGCACGAGTTTTGGTATATACAGCCTTAACGCTCAATGCACTCTGCCATACAGTAACTAACTCCTCGGCAACCGAAGCAGGGCGAATCTCATATTTGAGAGTTGCCGAGCCTGCGGTAATCATACCCGAAGAGTTGGTGTAGTACATTGTAGCCTTGCCATCTGCATAGTCAGGCACAAACGACACAGACTGAATGCGCTCGATAAGAGCAGCAATCTGCTCCTGCATATTGGCAATTTCGGTTTGGATATTATAGATAGCGACCTTGATGGTTTTAACCTCCTTTTCGAGAGCAGTAACACGAGCAGTAAGAGCCTCGATAGTTGCGTTGATGGTTTCAACCTCGTTGTCAATACGAGTATTGAGAGTCGCAACCTCGGTAGCAATCTTATCACGAAGTTGTCCATCGAGAGTTTCGATAGCGGTCTTAATAGCAGCCTTGTATGCCTCGGTAATCTCATTCTTTGTAGTAATCAAATCTTGCTGTAACTGCCAAATATCGGCTGCATTTTGTGCGATAGCATCGGCATTATTGCTAATAGCAGTAGCATTTTGAGCAATCAAGGCAGCATTCTTGGCGATATTCTCGGCGTTGGTAGCAATATCGGCAGCATTCTTGGCAATAGCAGCCTCGGCAGATGCTTTAAGCGCAGCGATGGCTGACTTGTTCTCTGCGATAGCGGTAGCATTTTTGTCGATGTTAGACTTATTGGTGTTGATAAGCGATTTGTTAGATTCAATCTTCTGCTCTACGCTCTTCTGCAAAGCTGAAATCTTTGCAGTGTAGTCGTTGCGAACAGCCTCAATTTCGCTATTGATAGCCACAATGTCAGCATCAATGTTGGTAAGACGACCTTCAATCTCGGTAATCTTGGCAGCCATTTCGCTCTTGTATTGAGAAATGATATTATTGATATTCTCAATCTCGGTGGCGTTTGCAGAGATAGCCGATGCGTTTGTGATAATATCTTCGGCGTTCTTTGCGATAGCAGTAGCATTGGCTGCTATTTTGTTAGCGTGCTCTGCATCGGTCTGCTTCAACTTGTTTACATCGTTGCGCAAAGCCTCTATCAAGATGCCGTTTGCTGAGATTTTGCCATTTAACTCAGACGAAAGCGATGTGATAAGACCTTCAAGATATGTTTTTTGAGAAGCAAGTTGCGATTCAAGTTCACTCTGCAACAAGGCGAGTTTTGCTTCGGTTTGAGCAATAGTATAGTAGCCTGAAAGTTGGTCATTTACCCAAGACTTCATAGAGGTTTCGAGTTCGTTGATAGCCTTTGAAATAGCTGCAGTGTAGGCTGCGGTGATTTCACTCTTGGCATCGTTAATCGCCTTGGTGTAAGCAGTAGTAATATCTGTTACAATCTCTGCAACAAGTTCATCTTTGACAGGCTCAATGGCTGCTGCAATCTCTGCTGCAAGATTTTCTGTCAATCTCTTTTCAAGAGCTGTAATTGAGTTATTGATTGCAGAAATACTCTCCTTGATAGATGCAATTTCGCTAACGAGCGAGTTGTATTGTGCAATAGTAGCAAATGTCTGAACCACCCAATCCTTGGTAGATTGAATCTCACCATTTGTCCAATCAGTCATCTTACCAAGTTCAGTATCAACATAAGAACGTAGGTCTGCAATTTTCTGCTCCAATGCTTCGTCTTTTGCTTGGAGGGTTGCAATAGTTGAATTGATTTGCGAGAGTTCGCTCTCCAATTCTGCCTTGGTAGTAGCAAGTTGAGCCAATACATCAGCCTTGGCTGTGTTAAGTTGTGCAAGAATCTGCTCTTTGAGAGCATCATTCGAAGTCTCAGCATCAGCGATTGCCTTATTCAAAGCCTCTTCGAGTTGCTTTGTCTTTGAGTTTGTGGTATCAATCTGCTCTTGGAGATTTGTTGCAGTGGATTGAAGTGAGGCGATGTAGCTTTTCAACTCCTTATCCATTGCCTCTAACTCAGGAATAGATTCATTAATAGCGTTGATTTGTTCTTGTAATGATGCAATTTGATTGTTTTCAATCGCATCAAGACGACCATTGATATTCTCAATAGCCTCTTCATACTTTTTGCAACTTGGCAACATCATTGCCACAACTGCCATCAATGTAAAAAGCTTTTTCATAATAGTAAGATTTATTGTTTGTTATTATATTCTCAAATCTTACTATCCGCACCTCGATAGTGGTATGTCAATTATTTGCACAAACAGAAAGCGTGGTGCTGAAAACTTATTTAATAATTGCAGGTCGTAGGAAAACCTTATGGCATAAATAAGCAACAGCCCCACGCCATACCAAATGGTATGACGCGGGAAGATGTCCGCCTACTCTCCGCCATTTGTCGAATTTCCTACGTTCGCAATTAGAGAATAAACTTACACTTTCCGCGTAATATGTCGTTACAAAGGTAATAACTTTTTCGCTGAATATGCAGTTTTTCAGACATTTTTTACTGTTGCTTTATAAAATAGGTATAAAAGAACGAGTTTTTCGAAGTGCAAATTTCAACAAAACATTCCCAAAAATCAATATTGAAACAAAACAATGTTATTTACAAATTGGGGAATAATAATCCTGCAATTGCAACAAAAAAAATACCGCAACACAACGGTACGTGTATAATGTAAAAAGATAAAGTGTTAAGTCGTTACTTTAATTTTACTTGGTAGCACTATTTGGTCTTAATTTAGACTATATAGAAGACTACGCAGCAAGAGTAAAAATAGGGTTTAAGCGATTTTTACACGAAAAGTCATTTCACAGTCTATAATCCAACAGATTGTAAATAAACAAATTCGGCGGTGAAATTTAATTCACCGCCGAAATAGGACAGTCCCTCAGGGACACACTCGTTATTTATATAGTATAATTTCGTTCTATCTACGGTCACCCATAATACGCAATAGGTGCAAGAAGAGGTTGATAAAGTCGAGGTAGAGGGAGAATGCACCAAAGAGCGCTAATTTCTGTCCCATCTCATCCACCTCTCCATACTGGATAAACGTATTTTTAATCTTCTGGGTGTCGTATGCCGTAAGACCAACGAAGATAACCACACCAGCATAACTAACAACCCAGTAGAGGGTCTCAGAGTGGAGGAAGATATTTACCACTGAGGCGATGATAAGACCAACAAGTGCCATAAATAGGAGGCTACCAACACGCGTGAGGTCGATACGTGTAAAAAAGCCTATGAGACTCATAACCAAGAAAGTACCCGCCGTGATGAAGAATACCGAAGCTATAGAGCTCATCGTGTAGATCATAAAGATAGTGGACATCGTCACACCCATCAAGGCCGAATAGAGTATGAAGAGTAGTGTCGCCGAGGTCATCGACATCTTCGGTAAGCGCGCAGACAGCCATATCACAAGGACAATTTGTGCGATGAAGATGCCCCAGATGGCGAATGAGTTCTCGGCCAAGAAGTACCAGAAATCTACCGACCCAGAGAGAAAGTAAGCCACAAGACCTGTAATGGTCAAGGCTGCGGCCATCTGCATATAGAGACTCTTGAAGAGTGTCGCTGCTGCCGACTCAGCAGCAGTCTGTGATGTTACATATTGTGCCATATTCTATACTTTATATATAAACAACGTAAAGTTACTAATATTATTTTACTGACCTAACTATACACCAATCCCAATACCCAAACATCAGATACTATAAAACAGGGATTGCACGATAATCAGAGACCATACTTCATAAAAATTCCGCGCCTTGCCCGCGCTGAGAGTAGCCCCTCCGGGACTCGAACCCGGATTTAAGGTTTAGGAAACCTTCGTTCTATCCCTTGAACTAAAGAGCCATAACAATTGACAAAGATAATATTAATTTTGGAAACTAACAATGATTATGCAAAAAATATAAGATTAACTACGCAAAATTAAAAATTACCAGCTTCGAGATTAAAACTTGTAGAAAAATATACTATATATTTCACATTCACAAACACCCCTCTAACATATTAATTTTCTAAGCATTGCACTTACTTCACATTATACACACACCAGTTAAATATGAGAAAATCAGTTGAAAATTTCGATTACTAACAAAAAATTTGTATATTTGCATAATTAAATAGATAACTTTCAAAACAGAAATATAGTTATGTTGGAAAGAAATTTAATAAAGATTTACGAGCATAGTTTTCGCGAAAATCGCGAAATGTCGGCTCTTACCGACTACTTCAAGGGCGAGACATTCTCATACTACGAGGTTGCTAAAGAGGTAGCTAAGTTACACCTTCTATTCAAGGAGGCAGGTATTGAGAAGGGCGACAAGATTGCCCTTATCGGCCGCAACAACACCCGCTGGTGTATCAGCTACATCGCAACCATCACTTATGGTGCTGTGATTGTCCCCATTCTCCAGGACTTCAACCCTAACGACGTTATCAACATCGTAAACCACTCGGAGAGTAAACTCCTCTTCCTCGGAGATAACTTCTGGGACGACATCGAGGGCGATCAGATTCCAATGATCGATGCGGTATTCTCACTCACCGACTACCACGTAATCTACGAGAAGGAGAGCGACAAGCTCACTAACTATATGAAGAATATACTCTCGCACTATCGCGAGGCTTATCCACGTGGTTTCCATTCGGAGGATATCAAATACCCTGAGATTCATAACGATGAAGTATGTCTGTTGAACTATACATCAGGCACCACAGGCTCTTCAAAGGGTGTTATGCTTACTGTGAACAACCTTACGGGTAACGTAGGTTTCGCTATGGATATGGTAAACCCTGAGACCAACGAGCACTTCTTCCGCCAGGGTGGCCGCACACTCTCGTTCCTTCCACTTGCCCACGCCTACGGTTGTACATTCGACTTCTTGGCTCCTTTGGCTTGTGGCGCACACATCACACTCTTGGGTCGCATCCCTTCACCAAAGATCCTTGTTGAGGCGATGAAGGTGACTCGCCCAAATATTGTATGCTCAGTACCACTCATCCTTGAGAAGGTATATCGTAAGAGCATCCTCCCAATGCTTGAGAAGGGTCCTATGAGTATTGCAATGCGTATTCCACTTATCAACACAGCCATCTACTCTACCATCCGCTCAAAACTTATGGAGCAGTTCGGTGGATGTGTCGAGATCTTTATTGTGGGAGGTGCTGCGCTTAACAGCGAGACCGAGGACTTCTTGCGCAAGATTAAGTTCCCTATCACAGTGGGCTATGGTATGACCGAGTGCGCCCCACTCATCAGTTTTGAGTTACCAACACTCTTCAAAGCTGGCTCTTGCGGTAAGATTCTTCCTTCATACCTCTTCGAATCGAAGATCTCCTCTCGCGACCCAGAGAATATCCCAGGCGAGTTGTTGGTACGTGGCGAGCATGTGATGAAGGGCTACTACAAGAATGAGGAGGCAACAAAAGCCGTATTGGATGAGGATGGCTGGTTGCACACTGGCGATATGTGTACTATGGAGGCTGATGGCACGCTCTACATCCGTGGTCGTTGCAAGACTATGATCCTCTCTGGTTCGGGTCAGAACATCTACCCTGAGGAGATTGAGGAGCGCTTGAACAACCTTTATATGGTTGGCGAGTCGTTGGTTATCGAGAACAATGGTCGTCTTACGGCGTTGGTTGTGCCCGACTATGAGTTGGCTACAGCAGAGGGTATCAACCTCGACAACTTGCAGGAGATTATGGATAAGAACCTCGTGGAGTTGAACAATATGGTTGCTTCATACGAGAAGATTTCGAATATCGTAATACACCGCGAGGAGTTCGTGAAGACCCCTAAGCGCAGTATCAAGCGCTATCTCTATAGTGCTGAGCGTCTTAACCTCAACAATTAATAGCGTAAACCAAATTAAAAGACCGCCAGAGGAGATCCTTTGGCGGTCTTCTTTTCAATCCTTATGCTTTTCTATATAGCCAGTCGGATAGCCAGTCGTTAAAATGGAATGTCGTCCACTACGCCAGCACCACCACCTGCATACGATGGCTGTGGCTCCTCAACGAATGGAGGCATATCGTGCATTGGGGCAGAGGGCTGAGCCTGAACAGGCTGAACACGCCAAGCACGTACATCGGTGTACCAACGATCCTGATACTTGCGCGACTCGATATCGAATGATACGATATATGTCTCACCAATACGCAAATTTGCAACATCCTGACCCTTATTCATAAAGGTAACAGCCAACTCCTTGCCGTACTGCTTGTTAGGCTGCTCAAAAACTACGGTCTGACGCTCCCAAGTACCACGTGCTGACTGACCTGTTACAGGTGGGAGAATCTCCAAAACTTTTCCTTCAAAATCCATATCTATCTACTTTTTAGTTATTTACTACGCTACAGAACAAGCGATACCCAACGCCTCAACACGCTCGGCAATACCGCGCAACTCATCCTTTTCGACCTTCTCAAGAGTTTGGCAAGGGGTATCTCTATCCAATGAATAGACCATAACCTGCTTAGGACGAATCTCCTCGACCAAGCGCAACCACGCAGAGACCTCCTCCTCGGTGGTATTATCTACGCGCTGACCCAAATACTCGCCACGAAGGAACATCGTCTGCACTATAAGGTTACCCTCGAAGGCCTTGAGCAACTCTACGGTACGGGCCACGGTATATGCACCCTGAGGCTTATTCATCAACTGCACCGTGGCATCAAAGGCAGAGTCGAGTTTAAGGATATTGTTATCCACACGCAACAAGGCGCGACGAACATCCTCGCGGTGAATCTGTGTGGCATTAGACAACACCGACACCTTAGCCCCAGGGCAGTGCTTATCCCTTAGAGCGATAGTATCCTCGATGATAGACTCGAAATCGGGGTGGAGCGTAGGCTCACCATTACCCGCAAAGGTGATAACATCGGGGGGAGTACCCTGAGCAACCATCTTCTGAAGGGTCTCATCGAGCATAGCACGCACATCCTCGCGCGCATTGAAACGGCGCTTGCCAGGGTGCTCATCATTCCAGCCACACTCGCAATAGATGCAGTCGAAGCTACACAACTTAGAGTCAATAGGCAACAGATTGACACCCAACGAAAGGCCCAAACGTCGTGAACGGATAGGGCCAAAGATTATATTATCGTATAACGAAGTCATAAACTCTACTTTTAAAGACTATTTAGTACCCTTAGAGCCACCAAACTTAGCACCATTCTTTGCCTGATAAGCAAAGATATTATCCGAATAACTTGTCGTCTTGAACTCCGAGTCGCGCTTGCGCTTGAAGGCGATGGCGATGAGGCGGTCCACAAGTTCGTCGAACTTAATGCCCGTAGCCTCCCACAAGTAGAACGACAATGAGCCAGGGATGGTGTTAATCTCATTCACATATACCCCACCATTAGCCTCATCAATCATAAAGTCGATGCGCGAAACACCGTCACAAGCCAAGACACGGAAGGTCTTGCAGGCTGTCGTACGAATGAAGTTAGTGATATCCTCAGGCAACTTAGCAGGAATCTCACGAACGGTAGAGTGCATACCCTGAGATGGCTTATTCTTGCCACCACCAAGATACTTATCCTCGTAGCTAAGAATCTCGCCACTACGCACAGGGGCCTCGCAGACCGAAGCCTCGCAGTCGTAGTAGTCGCCCAAAACCGAGCAGTTAATCTCCTTTAGGTTCTCAATCAAGCGCTCGACGATAACTCGCTTAGAGTACTTAATGGCATTATCCACAGCTTCTACCAACTCCTCGCGATTGTGTACTGCCTTGATGCCGACACTCGAACCGAGGTTTGCTGGCTTAACAATGAGTGGGTAGGCCAAGGCCTCGCAACGCGCAATAGAGCCATCACGCTCCGAGAGCCACTCCTTATCCGAGAACCAAGCATAATCTACGACAGGGATGCCACTCTCCTTGAGAATCATCTTCATAGTAATCTTATCCATACCATTTGCCGAAGCCAAGGGGTTAGGACAAGCGTATGGGATACCAGTCATCTCCACAAGACCCTGGAACGAGCCATCCTCGCCCGAAGTGCCGTGGAGTGCAGGGAGGATAACATCGATAGTAGTCACCACGTCGCTACCAAAGAGGGGCTTACGCACCTTATAGAGGTGGTTATCGCCATAGACAGGGCGGAGATATACCTCCTCGACCGATGCCAACAACTTCTTCATATCGCGGTAGTTGTCCGTAACACGCAACTTATCTCCCGTGTACCAATGGCCCTCCTTAGAGATGAAGATAGGCACAATGTTATATTTGTCCTCATTCATTGCAGCCATAGTCTGCGCTGCAGTAATCACGGAGATCTCGTTCTCTACTGAACGGCCACCGAAAATTACACCTACATTGATTTTCATCGCTTTATAGTTTGTTTAATAGTTACTTAAATGAGTCGGGGAGGTCATTCTCATACAACACTACATCCCCAGCCTTTAACTTGGGTTGCAACTCAGCCATAGCCTCCTGGAACGATGCCACACAACTTACTTGTGTCATAGGGTAACCACCCTCCATAAGGCCCTCGGTAATGGCCTTGCGGTTTACCTCGTTCACAACAAATACGCCATCGGCTTTCGAGCGAGAAATGTCGAGACCAAAGCCCCTATTATTCTCATACTGCTTGGCACCCATCTCCACAAATCCTGGGGTCACAACATAGCGACGACCCTCGGTGACAAACTCCGAGATAACCTCAAGAGCCATCCTCGCTCCCGTAGGATTTGAGTTATAGGCGTCATCAAGGATAGTGATACCTCCATTACGGCGCACACTGAGGCGGTGCTCCACAGCCTCAATCTGGCGGACAGCACGACGACGAGCCTCAACACCTATGCCAAGGTGGTCGGCAACGGCCAGCGACGCAACTATATTTAGGATATTACCTCGGCCAAGGATATGTGTTGCGTAGTTCTCCTCGACACCCTTAGGCGTTACGAGCGAGAAGCGTGTTTCTGCTGGCGAATAGATAATATCCGTAGCACGATATTTAGCAGCTCTATTCTCCACACCATAGGTCGCTACATCAAAGACTCGCTCCTCGATATGGCGCATAGCATACTCCGAATCGATATTTACTGCACAGAAGCCACCCTTAGGTAGTGCATCGTACAACTCAAACTTTGTGCGCGCCACATTCTCCACCGAGCCAAAGGTTTCGAGGTGCATCTCTCCAACCGAGGTGATGATAGCCATATCAGGATTCACAAGGTCGCAAATCTCCTTAATATCACCGAGTTGCTTAGCACCCATCTCGACGATAAAGACCTCGTGGTGAGGTTTCAGATGCTCTCGAACGGTGCGCACGACACCCAACGTAGTATTGAAGTTACCAGGGGTCATCAACACATTATATCGCTCCGAAAGGATGCGGTAGAGGAAGTGTTTCGTAGAGGTCTTACCAAAACTACCTGTGATACCAATGATTTTGAGGTGGGGCATCGAGCGCAAGATACGCTTAGCATCGTTGTAGTACCAACGTGTAATAGCCTGCTCCAAGGGTTTGTTGATGGCATTTGCCACAATGGTCCAGTAGTCCAACGAGAGGAGCATCATTGCCATAAGCGTAAAACGTGGCGCAAAGAGGTGTACCACCGCTACGATAGCCACCGAGAGTATAAGACGAGTAGCGATAAGTCGCTTAACTCGCATAGTATAGGCAATCGGAATCTTATACTTTATCGAAAACTCCGCAACGGCAATAACAGCCATCCATACCCCCGCAACGAGCAACAAGGCCCAGTGCGACGTAAAGAGTGTGCAAATGGCTACAACCACAGACAACACATTGGAACGCATAGACCACTCGCCCGTAGAGAGCAACCAACGGTTGTAGCGCTCCACACGATAGGAGTTCTGCTGGAACATCTGTATCGAGTAGCGCATCGTAGCCCACAAGAAGAGGAGCCACACCAACGAAAATATATGTGTTGTAATCTCCATTACCTATTCATTTTCAAAAAGTTCTCAACAGACTTCTGCCACAATTCGGGGTTCTCCAACATCGCGAAATGGCCACAACCCTCGGCAACAACAAGCATAGAGTTGGCAATTAGGCGCTCCATCTTTTGTCCATCCGACAACGGTGTTGCCGTATCCCTATCTCCCCAGAAGAGGAGCGTCGAAGCCTCAATCTTTGGCATAACGTGACACAAGTCCTCATTCACACACTTCGACAATATGGCGCGCATCATCTGCGATGCTCGGTTATAGTCCGACGAGCCAGACTTTGCCCTACGTTGCTCCAAAAGCATCTGCGCCTTATGCTGGCCGATAAGCAATGGAAGAAGGTGCTTCATAAGTTTGTAGGTATAGACCTTACGGTAGTAACTGAAGGAGCGCTTAGGGCGAACTCCCGCAGCATCGGTAAGTACCACACCTGAGCATCTATTGCGCGAAGCGTAGAGCAACGACACACGACCACCAAATGAGTGACCAAAGAGGATGGGGGACTCCACGCCAAGCTCCTGCATAAGGGCCTCGATGGAGCGAGTGTACTCCTCAACACCCCACACCTTATTAGGCTCTTGGCTCTGGCCAAAGCCCGCAAAATCTACCGCAATGATACGATAGCTATTGCCAAGAAACTCTACCGTAGGTCGCCAAATATTTCTATCGCAACCCCAGCCGTGCAACAACACTATTGTATCACCCTGGCCCTCAATACTATAGGCAAGTTCTATTCCGTCGTATGTATAACGCATATCCATAAATGCAAAGGTACGAAAATTTCGGCGATATTATAACGATAACAGCGAAAACTTTTTATTAAAATAAAAATTGAGGACGCATCCAAAATTGGATACGTCCTCATCGTTTTGTTTCACCTATGCAACAACTCTAAGATATCGTCGAGTGTGGGGTTTGCATCTGTGGTGCCTCCATCTCCATATTGTTCTGAAGAGCAACCATATCGATAATATGGTCAGCACACTCAGTGCCTCCGATAACAACAACCATATTCCACTGCATCTGCAACTGCACGATGCCATTCATAACCGACAACGTACCCATAACTCGATTCTTGGGGGCGAAAATCACCACTCCATCGACATCGGTGTACTCCGCCATAAACTGCGTGGCAATAACCACATCGTGAACCGTTGGTACTGCCTTTATGATTAGGTTATCGGGGGTGCAACCATAGACGCTGAAGTTATCCATCAACGACGATATGTTCTCTACGTTGAACTCGTCGAACTCCTTGATAAGGATAACTCCAAACCTCAAGTTTGAGGCTACATCGGGCATCACTGTTCCCTCCACGACTCTCAGTATATTTGATTGTTACTCAGCGATATACTTTGAGTACTTTGACTTCAACTCAGGATACTTAGCAACCATAGCCTTATATGTCTGCTGAGCCTTCTCGCCGTTACCCATAGCAGCGTAAGTCAAAGCAAGCTTGTTTGCTACGCGCTCGTAAGTGTAAACGTCGTTGTTTGTCTCCAAAGCCTTAACATACATCTGCTCTGCAGTCTGAAGGTCGTTCTCCTCAACTGCTACATCGCCACGAAGCATATATACCAACGAGTTGATAATCTCGCCAGCGATACCCTCAGCATCGGTGTACTTCGCCAAGTAGCTCTTTGCGTTCTCCAAATCGCCAGCCTTGAGATACTCAGCACCTACCATATAGGCAGCAGTATTTGCAGCGTTAGTACCCTCATACTGCTCAACAACAGCAACGTATGCCTCTACCTCAGCATCTGTAGTGATAGCCACGGTAAGAGCAGCCTGTGCTGCCTCCTCCTTCTTCTGCTTAGCACCATCAACGATGCTGATAGCAACGAAAATTGCTACTGCTACGAGTGCTACACCGATAAGACCCCAAAGAATCTTATTACCATAGTTGTCGAAAAACAACTCCAACTTACCCTTAGTCTCAACCATAAGGTCGGTCTGAGACTCCTGTACTTTGTTTGCCATAATTAAATTAACTATTTTTAAATTTTATATCGTTCTTCATTTATATCGCAACCTAAAAAATTATAACACTCCGTTATAAATACGATATTCAACCTACAAAAGTACAATAAATTATTCGAATATCATAACTTTATCAATAAAATATTTGTTCTTAGTCCATATAATTGGCTATTGCGGTAGTATTGGATTCAACTCCTGGAACAGAAAAACTGCACTTCTCATAAATAAAATAGCATATTCGCACTTTTATCTTCGCCGATGTTTGTGTATCTTTGCAGAAAATTGAACTTTGGTATGAGACTTGATAAACTCTCGATAATAGACTTCAAAAATATAGCAGAGGAGCAACTCGAACTCTCGGCTGGCATAAACTGCTTTGTGGGAGATAATGGCGCTGGAAAGACCAACATCCTTGACGGCATCCACTACCTCGCCTCAGCACGCTCTATGCACACGCTTACCGACGCCCAGAGTATTCGTCACAGCGCGGAGGCATTCCTCGTCGATGGTCGTTTCTTTAGCGACGAGAGTCGTCCCGAGCAAGTAGTATGTGCATACACACGTCGTAGTGGCAAGACACTTAAGCGCAATGGCAAAGAGTATGAGAAGTTATCGGACCACATCGGCATCATACCTATCGTGGTGGTATCGCCAGCCGATAGCGCCCTGATAAGTGACTCGGCAGAGGAGCGACGACGCTATCTCAACAGATTTATCTCGCAAATAGACCGCACATACTTAAATGCGCTAATACGTTACAACACAGCACTTCAAGAGCGAAATAAACTACTAAAAAGTTCGCCTACGGAGGAGATGTTGTTAATATACGACTCGATGCTTTCGGTCTCGGCAGAGGTAATCTTCGAGCGCCGCACAAAGATTGTCGAAAGGATGCTTCCACTGGTACAGCAATACTACAGCGCCCTCTCGGAGGATAGGGAGACAATCGGCTTGGAGTATCGCTCGGAGATGCAGAGCGCACCACTAATGGAGCTATTACTGAACTCACGACAAAAGGATTTTGTGAACGAACACACCACATCGGGCCCTCATCGCGACGATATGGTATTGAGTATCGGTGAATACCCACTTAGAAAGTTCGGATCGCAGGGACAGCAGAAGTCCTTCCTCATAGCCCTAAAATTGGCGGAGTACACCCTCCTTTCGGAGCATAGCAACGAACGCCCAATCCTCCTGCTTGACGACCTCTTCGACAAGCTCGATATGCGACGAGTGGCACAACTGCTCAAGATAGTGTCGGGCGATCTATTCGGACAGATATTTATCACCGACTGCAACAAACATCGTCTGGAGCGCACCTTGGGAGAGGCAGGCGCAGAGTACAAACTATTCACCATCTGCCAAGGAGAGGCAACAACACTATGAAACGCACAGAGCCAAAACTAATAGGTGACATCCTCAAGGAGTTCTTCGAGCGCCCCTACGTAGCACGTAGAATAGCTATGGGTAACATACCCGACTACTGGAGGGAGATTGTGGGTGAGCACATAGCAGACCTCACGCACGAGTGTCGCTTCGAGAATGGCATATTATATATAGGTATATCATCGGGTGTGGCACGCCAAGAGATTTTTTATCGCAGAGACGAGTTGATGATGCGACTCAACGAACGAGCAGGACACAAAATCATCAACACAATAATTGTTCGATAATTTTTACGCAATAATAGATATACAAAGAGAGAGGTTGTCGGAAAAGACAACCTCTCTCTTTGCAAAGGTCAAGGCCTCAATTAGAGAGCTGCACCTGTCCAGATATCAACCTCCTCACCTGTCACAACATCAATTGCAAATGGTTCGTGGAAGTTACCGTCCTCACCTACCCAAGTTGTGTAGATGAAGGTCATCTCTGAAGTACCATAAGGATAGAAGTGGTAACCACCATCGTGGTACTCTACCCTCTCTACTTCCTCCAATCGGCCATCATTATCTTCATCCACCGTCACTGTATAACGACGCTCGTAGATACCTGTCTCATTCCATACACAACTGCTACCCATCTCGCTCATACCACCAGTATCGCAACATGAGATAAGTTCAGCAATAAGCTTCTCTACTGTATTGATATTTGTATGAAGTTCATCATTGATAAAGTTTGATGGATACATCGCTGAAGAGTAAGCTGTAGTATGCTCACCTGGAGTGAACAACCAAGCAAATGAGAAGAAGAGGTGTGGATTGTCCTCGTATTCAACAATGGTGACTGTTGGCTTACCAACCTCCCAGTTAGCATCAGTACGCTTAACTACAACACCAATGTTAGCAATAGGCTCGAAGTAGATTGCCTGTGGCTGAGAGAAGTTTCTATTCTCATCCTCAGCAAGAATAACAACTACATACTCCTCACCCATACTTAGGCCAGAGAAGCAGATATGACCATCGACAAGAGCGTCATCAGCATCTGCGGTGCAGTAAACATCGCTTGCGTCGTAGTTCTTAATGACATACTCACCTGCGCTCTTAACGCTACCACCATACTGCTTAACCCAAGTTCTCTCGTCAGCAGTCTTAGCAATGATGTAGCTATATGATACTGCGCCCTCGCACTCAACAAGGATACGAGTGTTGTCGATCTTGTAGTCTACCAATGTAGCAGTGAGAGCCAAATCGTTGTACTCAATCTCACGAGTAGTGTACTCCTGCTTGAATACCTTACCATACTTGCCATCAGCATCTACTGCTACAGCAAAGAATGTGAGCTTGTCGCCTGGCTTGGCACCATCGTAACGAGCAACTACAGAATCGCCAGAGACAACCTTAGTACCCTCGGTGATAAGCATCTCAATAGCGTACTCATCATCTGGATATGCAGATGCCATATACGATGGCATAGCGTTGTAGAAGAATGCAATATGCTCCTTATCAGTATCAAGCGTAAGCTCGATATACTCATACTCTATACGGTCATCACCAACGGTCATAATCTCGATATCACCACCCTGCTCGAATGGCTTAGTAGAGAATGACCAATTGATGACGTTATCAACAAGAATCTTAGTGTTATTAGACTCAGCAATCATCCAAGCTACATACTCTGTACCCTCAGTCAAACGCGCAGCGTTAGGATCGAACAACTCTACGAATGAGCCAGTATACTCCATATTCTGCTGGTTAGCGTAGAAGTAGTCTGGATTCTCATTATAGTAGTCAGCCAAAGCCTGTGCATCGAACTCCGAAGCCTTAGCAAAACCGACAGCGTAGCCATCAGTACCAACGGTCTGGAACTTAACAGTCACATCGAAGAAGTCCTGCTCAGTAACCTTAAATGATACTGAGTTGTGCTTGTACTTCTTAGTACACATCTCCTCAACCATAACATACATATCGCCATTGTCGTCAGTACGTGGAACAGCATACCAGAAGATATACTCGTTACCAGCAGTGAGACTGCTGTTACGGAGTGAGGTAAATGGAATATACTCTGACAAAGACTCCATAAATGCCAACTCGTGAACACCACTCGCTGTACCACCAGAGAGAACAGTGTTACAAGCTGTTGCAAATGTCTGAGCGTTGTACTGATTTACACCAGTAAGACCGCACAACATATAACTTGTACCATAACCAGCCTCAACATAAACACCCTCCTGAGTAAAGTTTACAGTTGCAGGGTTAGTAGAAACCTTGATGCTTGCAATTGCTGATGAACCATTGTTGAATACTACCATCAACTTAGCAACACCTGAAGATACAGCCTCTTTAGCCTCGATATCCTCAAGGGTTGGAGCAAAGAAGTTGAGAATCATTCGCTCGCTCTTTGCATCGTGCTCAACCTCACACTCCCAACCCTTAGGGGTAGTGGTCATATAGTCAGCAACGTCAGAAACCTCAACAGAGAAGAGCATATCTGTTCCGTAAGGTACGAACAATGAGTCGAAAGGAAGAACAATCTTACCATTCTGCATACCTACCTTGATAATAGAGCCATCTGACAAAACCACCTTGCAGTAGAGTGCTACAGGATTACCCTCAGCATCGGTCTGCCAATCAGAGTAAACGACCTCGATAGCCTTGATGATGCTGTCGGCAACAGACTCAGAGTAGCCTGTAACGAACCAAGTTGTACCACCATCCAACGACACCTCGATAGCACCCTCATTTACACGAGTCTTAGGAGTAGCATCTGCTACTGGCACCTTCTTACCACCAACGAGGAGGAACTGAGCCTGGCCCAAACCATCGTAGTATGCCCAATAGAGTACGTCATTCTCCATCTTTGTAGTGATGACATTCTGTGGAACCTCGTCACCTTTAGGATAGACTGAAATCTTAGTGCCATCAGAGAGTGTTACAAGCTGGCTACCGTCAGCCTGAGTTGTCACATCCTTGATGGTAACAGTGCCATTAACAAGCTCCTTAATGGCATTCATCTCGTTCTGAAGGCTGTCGCGCAAGTCGGCAAGCTCCTTCTTAATCTGGTTAATCTCGTCCCATATAGCGGCGTCATCGTAAGAACACGATGTCGCGCTTGATGCAACGACAGCCATGGTTACCACACTTGCAACAATAGCCTTGATGTTTGTAAAAATTTTTCTCATAAATTTTTGGTTAATGATTATGTATATCTAAAATATTTTTCCGATAAAAATCACAATCTATACTAAAGTATAGCCCACAAAAGTAAGAATAATTAGTTAATTATCCAACCAAATAGCACCAATCGACCACTTTTTATGCACAATATCTACATATTGATGCAACCATTCATTATGCGAACTGACATTTCTTAGCTATAGCGACTACCCACAAAACAAAAGTTAGTGAGCAACTCACACCCTTGTTTCGTGCGAGTTGTTCACTAACCAATCACAAAGCCCTATAGGCTATCAACTAAAATGGCAAATCATCAGGATCATCCGCTGGCATTACAGGGGCCTGCGGCTGAGGTTGTGGTTGGTAGGCGGGCTGAGCAGGTTGCTGGTAGGCAGGTTGCTGCGCCGACTGGTAGGTAGGTTGTGGCGGAACACTACCCTGCTGGGGCTGATCGGTACGACGACCCAACAACTTCATCTCGTCAGCAACAATCTCCGTGGCATAGTGCTTAACACCATCACGCTCCCACTCACGGCTGCGTAGGCTACCCTCAATATAGAGCTGCGAGCCCTTGCGCACATACTTGTCGATGACCTCTGCCAAGCCCCTCCAAAGAGTTACAGCATGCCACTCCGTATGCTCGGTTGTCTCGTTGGTCTGTCGGTTGAAGATGCGCTCGGTAGTTGCCAAGCGAATACGTGCTACCTTTACACCAGTCTCAAGGGTACGTACCTCAGGATCAAGACCTACATTGCCCACTAATATTACTTTGTTTACCATAGTTATCTCGTTAATTTATAAATCGTTATGTTCTTCCGTCTCCTCCAACACTACACTCTCATCCTCAACAACAACCTCTGATTCGGGATGAACCTTAGGCCTCTCGCTATTCTCCTTATACTCAATATTCTTTATGAGCGTACCTAAGAAATTAGAGTCGGGGCCCTCGATAAATCTCATATTGATAGGCTGGTAGTACATCGCTCGCATAAGTGCCATAGGCAACTTCGCTCGACGCAACTTGACAGCATCCTTCTCGGTCATAATAATCAAAGCGCGTGGATTGCGCTTCAACACAGCATAGATGCGCTTTAAGTCCTCAACCGTAAAGTCGTGGTGGTCGTTGAAAATCATCTTCTCGATGACACTGAAACGACGTTCCGCCTCCTTGATAAAGGGGCGTGGATTGCCAATACCCGACACCAAAATCGCCTGCATACCGTAGTTTACCTCCTCCCTATCCTCGAAATAGAATACGGGCTCAATCATCGGACTATTATACCTTGTAAAGTAGATTCGCTGATAGGCTATCGAACGCAACTTCGTAATCCACAGACGACGGTCGATAGGCAACATCTTATCCGAACACTTCGTAACAATGAATATGTGCGCCTCACTAAGACGTGAAGGAAGGTCGCGGAGACGACCCAATGGCAACATTTCGTCGTTATCGATTGGGCGTGTGGAGTCAATAAGGATGATATTTACCTTGGCCTTGACCTTGCGATGCTGAAAACCATCGTCCATAACTATCAACGTGACTTCGGGATGCTCCTTTCTAATACGCTCAATACCAGCGACGCGGTCCTCCGACACAATTATAGGGCGCTCAGGGAACTTCAACTTTAGGAGCAACGGCTCGTCACCTACATCGAGGTAGGTGTCATCCACCTGCACCTCTCGGTAGCCCTTCGTGCGACGGCCATAGCCTCGCGAGAGGACTGCGATATTATACTTACCATCGAGGATGGAGAGGAGGTACTCCACCGTAGGGGTCTTACCCGTACCGCCTACCGTGATGTTGCCAACGCAGACAATAGGGATATCAAACGTGCGACTCTTGATAATACCCCAATCGTAGAGGCGATGGCGAATGTATATCACCATCGTATATATCCACGAGAGTATTGTTCTTAAAGTCGTCATTATCCTTCTACGTTTTGCGCTGTTTAACTACGATACATAGTATCACAATTTTGTCAAAGATAGCACTATTTTTTTGTTTTGCCAAATTATATACTCTTTTTCGTACTAACTGACATTTTTTACCATCCATATTTTAACTTTTATAGTTTTTTTAGTACCTTTGTTGCATTATGAAATTTCCAAAACTCATTACCGCAACTATGCTCCTTTTGATGGGTGTAGCGTGTGGCGGAGGCTCTTCCGAGAACCAGAGCAACGAGGATAACTTGCAAGAGGAGTTGGTCAAAGAGCCAGAACTGCTATATGGCATCGACATCGAGGGTTATACCATTGAAAATGACACTGTTCGCTTGGGCGAGACCATTGGCGGAATTCTGGGCCGTCGTGGCATATCTGCCGTAATGGTAGACCGCCTTGATAAGACATCAAAGGATATATTCCCTCTACGACAGATTCGCGCCGACAACGCCTATACCACATTCACACGCAACTACAGCGATAGCCTTGGTGAGCATAGCGTAGTGGACTATGTTGTATACCACCGCAACGCCATCGATTATGTAGTCTTTGGATTTGTGGGCGACTCAGTAAGTGTGGTTTGTGGCGCACGTCCTATAGAGGTTGAGCGTAAGCACTGCTCGGCATCGATAAACTCATCCCTCTGGGGTACTATCATGGAGAACGATCTTCCATACGCCCTTGCTGCGGAGTTCGAGGATATCTTCCAGTGGACAGTCGATTTCTTCGGCATCCAGCCTGGCGACACCTTCAAGGTTATCTATGACGAGAAGTTCGTGGATGGCTCTTCGGTAGGTATCGGCCGCATCTGGGGTGCGGAGTTCTGCAGTGGTGGCAAGCAGATTTATGCTATTCCATACGCACAAGAGGAGGGTAAACTACGCTACTGGGAGAGCGACGGAGCATCGCTCAGAAAGCAACTCCTAAAGGCCCCATTGAAGTACACGCGCATCAGTTCAAAGTTCTCACGTGCGCGCCTCCACCCCGTCTACAAGGTATATCGTCCTCACCACGGCGTAGACTACACGGCACCAGCGGGAACTCCCGTACACTCGGTGGCGGATGGTACTGTAATATTCGCTGGCTGGGATCGTGGCGGTGGCGGTAACACCATTAAAATCAAGCACGCAGGAAGCCTTGAAACAGGATATCTCCACCTCAAGAGCTTTGCCAAGGGCATAAAGGTTGGAACACGTGTATCACAGGGACAACTCATCGGATACGTCGGCTCTACGGGAGCATCAACAGGCCCACACCTCGACTACCGTATCAAGAAGAATGGCACACCTATTGACCCACTCAAGGTACCACAGGAGCCTGCCGAGCCAATCGCCGAGGCACACAAGGCACGTTTCGAGGCTGTGCGCGACAGGGTGATTGCCGAGCTTAATGGCACAGAAATTCCTAATGGCCCTATCACCGAGGATGACATCTTCGGACGAACAGCCACAGAGGAGGTTCAGAACGAGCAAAAGAGTGAGTAATGGTAGATCAGCAGATTGTAAAATTCATAAAGAAGCACCACGTGCTAACCCTTGCCACCGTTGATGGCAAGGGTTTGCCATACGTGGCAAACTGCTTCTATGCCTACGACGCTAAGCGCAATAGGTTTATCTTCACATCGGACAGCACTACCCTACACGCTACGCATATGGCACAAAAGAGTAACGTAGCACTCTCTATCGTGTTGGAGACACGCGTGGTGGGTCGAGTGCAGGGTATTCAGATACGTGGCATCGCAGAACAGGGCAACGAGGAGGACCGCTCGGCATATGTCAAGCGCTTCCCATACACTGCCTTAGCGCCACTAAACCTCTGGAGCGTAACCCCTACGATGATGAAATTAACAGACAACACCTTAGGATTTGGCAAGAAACTAATATGGCAAAGCGAGGAGTAATAATTGTTGCGGGAGGCTCAGGTAGTCGTATGAACTCTACCCTACCCAAGCAATTTTTGATGCTTGGGGGAATGCCCGTGGTGGCTCGAACGATAAATACCTTTAGTGAGGCTCTGCCAGGAGCGGAGATAGTCCTGGTTCTACCCAAGGAGCATATCGCCCTATGGAAGAACCTCGCTGCACGATTCGACGTTGCTGTACACAAGTGTGTCGAGGGTGGCAAGGAGCGTTTCGATTCGGTGAAGAGTGGCCTTGAGGCGCTGTCGTCTGAAGTGGAGCTTGTTGCCATACACGATGGCGTAAGGGCCTTGGCAACCAAGAAGTTGGTGCTACGCGCTATGCTCGCCACAGAGGAGAAGGATGCTGTAATTCCTGTGGTCGATGTAGTCGATTCCTACCGTCGTGTGGAGGGGGATAGCTCGGTGATTGTCCCACGCAAGGAACTACGCATAGTGCAGACCCCACAATGCTTTAGGCGTTCACTAATAACAAAGGCCTACGAGCAACCATTCGACCCCGCCTTTACCGACGATGCCTCGGTAGTGGAGGCTATAGGCGGAAAGATTACCCTTGTCGAGGGAGAGCGTAGCAACATAAAGCTCACTACGCCAGAGGATCTCGACTGGGCTGAGTGGCAACTATCACGCTGCTGACGAGTAGCCGTTATAGAGCATAAAAACAAGAGGGACCCGACGACAAAAACATCGGGTCCCTCACTGTTTAGATATATATACTACTTCTCCACTGGAGTAACACTTACCGACTTAACTGCAGGCTCGCTACTCTCCGATGGTTTAACAGTGTTTGGGGTAACAAGTTGCACGTTAGCACCCTTACGACCAGCAATATCCTTCATAGGCTTCTTGAAGGTAGGCAACAACTTCTCTCTTCGTGCCGCCTCCTCTTCAGCAGCAACCTCCTCATCACTCTTGCCATACTCCACCGACTTGAGCTTGATGCTCATAACAACACCCTCGTTGCCTGCAATGAAGCGATTACCCATTTTACCAAAGGCCAAAGATGATGGCATCCAAAGGGTCAATTCACCACCCTCACCTACGTTACGAACGCCATACATAGCGCCCTTGACAAGTGCGTCGGTTACAGGGATACGGAGATTCTCGTTAGCCTCAATCTGCGCCTTGATAAGGTCGATACGCTGCACACGCTGCTCGGCAGTGAGTGTAGTATCAGCCTCGGCGTGTGTCAATGCCTCACGGAAGTAGTTGAGACGCTCCTCCAACGACTCGACAAGGCCACCGTGCTGATTATAAACAACATAGCTAAAACCAATAGTATCACGCAAAGAGTGTGGTTTAACATCATTACCAGCAACATCCACTCGGTAGTAGAGTGTATCGCCCTCAACGAGCATCATCTCCACACCTCTCTGCTTCGACACATTAGCCAGCCACTGACGAGCCATCTGCTCCTTAATCACTGGGCGTTGCTCTCTATTGTACTTACCCAAGATCTGCGACAACATCTGCACATTAATACCCAAGTTACTCTCATCGATAATGGTCTTATCCTCGATCAAGAAGGCCTTGCGCATAGCCTCATAAACCCAATGACGATTGATTGGGAATGCCGACTTACGGATATAGTTCGCAACATCGACACCAAAGTATGAAACAACCTTATCCTCCGTAAAGTCGCCATCATCATAGAGGGCTGGTAACTCTGGTAGAAATTCGCCTTTATTTATCTCCGCAGACATCTTGGCCATAGTGTATGGGCGAAGACGCTCGGTAGAGAATCGCTTCATCAAATCGCCATTCTTGTCGATAAACTCCTGATCTGCAACCTCCTTACTAAGTTCGGTCTCGATGGCACTGATGAGTTTCTCAACATCGAATTTTATGCCTGAAGGCTGGAAATGAAGGCTCATACCTACGTTAGCACCAACGGCATAAGAGAGGGTATCAAGGGCCTCCGCTGGGTTGTTATAACTTCTATTTCCACCATTGTCGAAATAGTACTCACGCTGTGACTCTCCGCACGATACAAGTGCTATGACGAGTGTCAAACTAATTAAAATTTTCTTCATTTTCACTATCTTAATATTAACTTATTATACTATCTACGCTTGACATCCACAAGCCATACCTCATAGTAGAGCATTGTATTAGGTGCTACGTTAAGCGAGTCGCAACCTGCCGAGCCAAAGGCCAAAGTCGAGGGCAACCACGCCTCAAGATGACCACCCTTACCAATCAGCTTCGAGGCCTCGATAACACCACGAGGCATATCGCCTACTGCCGTGCGAAGGGTATCCTTGAAGAGGTATGTAGTATCTACGGTCTCGCCTCCAACATTCAAGACACGGTAGCAGATGTTTACCGTATCGCGATTATTTCTAATCGTAGACTTCATATCGCCCAAGGTATGGACTTTATAGGTAAGACCCGACGAGGTGGCAACGAACTTACGATCGGCCTTACGCAAATCCTCAAGGAACTGATCCTCATACCTCTTGACGCGCTCATAGATGTCGTAATTCATATACTTGAGGTATGCCGCACGAGCCTCCTCATCACGCAACTTAGGTTGCATAAGGTAGGCATCACGAAGGCCCTCACACACAGCATCAACATTGAGCAACGAGTCGATAGCGATAAGGTTACGGCCAATATTGAGACCCAAAACATAGGACATCGAATCAGCACTCGTCTTCATAACAGCCTCCTCAACAGGCGCACTTTTAGGAGCACAACTAACCGCAAGGATGGCAACAGCAACAACTATTAGCGATATAACTCTCTTTACCATAGAGCAATTTAGTCTCTTTTTTTACGTTTTTTTAATTATCATTTTTTACGAGTTTCCAGGGCGATGACTGCCGCACCAATAAGAGCCGCCATAGTAGAGGCCATAAGGATAGCTATCTTACCCATATCGATAAACTCCTGGTGGGTAACCTTGTCAAAGGCGAGATTATCCACAAAGATAGACATAGTAAATCCGATACCTCCGAGGCAAGCAACAGCTATGAGCATACTCCACGTGCTACCAGCAGGTTTATCAGCGACACCTAACTTTACGGCCAAGAAGCTAAAGAGCGAGATGCCAAGAGGCTTTCCCACAACAAGACCAAAGAAGATACCCATTCCTATAGAGCCCAACTCTGGTGAGTACTCAAAGATGTTGAAATACTCGGCCGAAGGGATATGTACTCCAGCATTCACGAGGGCAAAAATCGGCATAATGATAAAGTTCACGTAGGGCATCAACAGCTGCTCCATACGGTGGCTCATACCCTGCGAACCATTAGATATCTGAGTCATACGACGCAGATAGTAGAGGCGTTGCTCCTCGGCCTCGTTCTGATTCTCTGCCCCCTCCAATGATTTGATACCGCGCTCAATGATATCGGCCTTATGAAGGAAATAGGAGTGGCTATAGCGTGGCTGAGTGGGGATAAGCATTGCCATAGCAACACCCGAAATGGTGGCGTGAACACCTGAATAGTAGAACAAAATCCAGACTATGCAGGCAGGAATGAGGTAGGCAAGCATACGGAACTCCCCCATACGGCGCATAACATAGATACCTACCATAATCACAAGAGCAATACCCAACAACACCATATTTGGGGTCTCGCCATAGAATATCGCAATAACGAAGATAGCACCAAGGTCGTCGGCTACAGCCAAGGCAGTAAGGAAGACCTTAAGCGAGATAGGCACCCTATCGCCCAACAACGACATAATACCTATAGCAAAGGCGATATCCGTAGCCGTGGGAATTCCCCAACCATTAGCCACAGCCGTACCAGCATTGAACAGAGCATAAATCGAAGCGGGGACAAGCATACCTCCCAACGCCGCAACAACGGGCAAGATAGCCTTCTTAGGGGTAGAGAGTTCGCCGTGCGATATCTCGCGTCGTATCTCAAGACCTACGGTAAAGAAGAAGACCACCATAAGGCCATCGTTTACGAACTTCTCAAGATTCATATTCTCCGGGAAGAGGTTGCCATCAATCCACAAGCCCAACTCCATATGGAGAAGGCGGTGGTAGAGGTGCGATGTAGCAGGCAGGTTGGCCAACAACATAGCAACCACAACACAGACAATCAACACAATACCGCCTGCCCAAGGGGCCTGCAAAAAATTCCTACCATATTGCGATAAGATATGGTTTCGCTTTACTCTGCCAAATTTTGAAAACATATATCTCACTATTTTTTGACCTATTACTTTTTATCCACGAGCATTACTCTACAACACATCCTCCGATGGGTGGTTCTTCAGCGCCATAGCGCACATATTATAGAGCAGACGTGACGCAATGGCCGCATCGGTCTTATCCGCAAAATCGGGGACTACCTCCGTGAGGTCGAAACCTACAATCTTGCGACCAGAGTCCACAATCTTACCCAACAAGTAGACCACCTCAGGGAAGCGGAGACCTCCAGCTACCAACGAGCCCGTATGTGGCGAACACTCGATGGTGAGGCCATCGATATCCAACGACACATAGACATTCTCAGGCAATTCGTTGATGATATCTTCGCAGATAGATGCCCACGCAACACCCTCGAAATGTTTCGACCATATAGACTGACCCGTAAAGAGACGTATCCTATCATCACTCAAGGCGCGCTCCCACTCCACAGGCTTAAAGGCTCTAACACCGACTCCCACGATACGCTTTACACCATCTATATCTCTCAAGACATTGTGCATAATTGAGGCGTTAGAGTGCTCAAAACCTTGATAACGCTCTATAAGGTCGCAACTCGAATCTATATGAAGAATACCAATGTTGTGGTGGTGCTCGGCAACAGCACGTATATGACCATAAGCCGTAGACTGATCGCCACCCACCAATCCTACAATCTTGCCCCTATCGAGCCAACGCTTCGACTGCTGGTAGATATTCTCTACCATCGTCTGAGACCCTTCATTAATGCGACGAAGGCGTCGCTCATAGACAAGCTTATCGTAGGGCGTAGAGCCGATATCGTGAACTCGCATAACTCGCTCAGCATCCGAACGTAGGCGGTGTGACAAATCCTGGATAGAGTAATCAACAGGGGCTGTAGCGATTCCCTTACGCCAACTATAGGGTGCCATAGGCTCGAAAAAATCGACCCTACGAGAGGCCTCGATAATGGCATCGGGAGCATAGGAGCATCCTCCACGCGCCGAAACAGTGACATCCCACGGTGCGGAAATAAGCACCAATGCAGCATCCTCTGGATCGAGCGGAATACCGAAATAGTTACCATTATCCGGAATTACGCCATTGGGATCAAACCTCTTATCGTCCATAGCATTAATATTATTTTGTTAGCGTCGGTTAATCTTACTTTTTTGTGACAAACAAAAAGTTTGCTCACATCAAAATATTATGCAAATTTAGTAATTTTTTGTGGATTATTGCTACCTTTGCTAAAAATTTAACAGCAAAATGAAGGTTGTCATCGATAGTGCAATACCCTACATTCGTGGTATATTAGAGCCCTTTGCCGAGACCCTATACCTCGAAGGTGGTAAATTTACAAGGGAGGTAGTAGCCGATGCCGATGCCCTCATCATCCGTACACGTACACAAATCACCGAAAGCCTTTTGGAGGGGAGCAAGGTTAGCTTTATAGCAACCGCCACAATAGGCAAAGACCATATCGACGAGACATATTGTCAGCGAAGAGCTATCGCCGTAAGTTCTGCCCCAGGATGCAATGCACGAGGCGTACTGCAGTGGGTAGCAGGCGTCTTGCACCATATCACCACCACAGAGCATCGCTCACCAGAGAGTTATACACTCGGTGTTGTGGGTGTAGGCAACGTAGGTTCGTTGGTGGCCAACTATGCACGTCACTGGGGATTCAAGGTTATGGAGTGCGACCCTCCACGCCAGGAGCGCGAAGGAGGCGACTTTAGTAGCATAGAGGAGATTGTTCGCAACGCTGATATCATAACGCTACACACACCGTTAGACGATAGTACACGCCACCTCATCAACAACAACACGTTGGCAATGATGCGCCCCGAAACGATAGTTGTAAATGCTTCGCGAGGCGGTGTGGTGGACAACGATGCCGTCTTAAAGAGTGGGCATCGCTACATATACGATGTATGGGAGGGAGAGCCCAATCTTAAGGATGAGATATTGAAGGGGGCGATGCTCTCTACGCCACATATTGCGGGCTACTCAATCCAAGGCAAGGCAAATGCTACGGCGATGTGTATCAGAGCCTTAGCAACCCATTTCGACCTACCGCTCAAGGAGTGGTATCCCGAAGAGATCACCCCTACCTCGCCACGTCTTATCTCGTGGGAGGAGCTATGTAGCACCATAACCGACCACATCGACATCATCCGAGAGAGCGAGGTGCTACGCTCGAATCCTACGCAGTTCGAGGCTCTGCGCAACAGCTACGCCTTCCGCCAAGAGTACTTTTAGCAAGATATATGTGGCGCACTCCGATAATCACGCCACACACAACAAACGGCATAAAAATAATAATAGGTAGCACAGAGCGTGCTACCTATTATTATATATAGAGTATTGCTACTCTCTTAGTCCTGCAACTTTGCAGCCAAGAACTCACGGTTAAGGCGTGCAATGTGTGCGATAGAGATTGACTTAGGGCACTGTGCCTGGCAAGCACCAGTGTTAGTACAGTTACCGAAACCAAGCTCATCCATCTTTGCAACCATCGCCTTAGCACGACGAGCGCCCTCTACGCGGCCCTGTGGCAACTTAGCGAGTGACGATACACGTGCAGCAACGAACAACATTGCAGAACCATTCTTACAAGTTGCAGCACAAGCACCACAACCAACGCAAGCAGCAGCATCCATACTCTCATCAGCATCAGCCTTAGGAATTGGAATAGCATTACCATCAGGTACTGAGTTAGTACGTACTGAGATGAAACCACCTGCCTGAAGAATCTTATCGTATGCACTACGATCCACTACGAGGTCACGAATGACTGGGAACGCAGCTGAACGCCAAGGCTCGATAGTGATGGTAGAGCCATTCTCGAACTTACGCATATACATCTGGCAAGTAGTAACAGCCTGTGATGGACCGTGTGCGTGGCCGTTGATGTGCATAGAACACATACCGCAAATACCCTCACGGCAGTCGTGGTCGAAGGCAACAGGCTCCTCGCCCTTGTGAATAAGATCGTTGTTGAGGATATCCATCATCTCAAGGAATGAAGTATCCGCTGAGATATTCTTAACCTCATAGGTCTCGAACTTACCCTGTGACTTAGCGTCTCTTTGACGCCATATCTTTAATTTAAAATCCATAATCTTGCTTTATTAAAGTTGAACGTCAAAAATTAGTCTTTGTAGTTACGCTGAGCGCGGTGAACAAACTCGTAGTCGAGTGACTCGATAGTCATCTCAGGCTCCTTGTCCATACCCTTGTACTCCCAAACAGCTGCATAAGCAAACTTGTCGTCGTGACGCAATGCCTCACCATCCTCAGTCTGGTGCTCAGAACGGAAGTGACCACCGCAAGACTCCTCACGGTTCAAAGCATCACGTGCCATAAGCTCACCCAACTCCAAGAAGTCCTCCAAACGGAGTGCCTTCTCCAACTCAACGTTGAATGACTCGTTGTCACCTACAAGACGTAAATCCTTATAGAACTCCTT
>JAEIGA010001827.1_pt1 | contig 33786 bp, 39 predicted proteins | sample 9270691 | NCBI WGS metagenome assembly JAEIGA01 (sample SAMN17057246, study PRJNA624740) | gut metagenome | biome: biome; isolation source: fecal sample | host: Bos grunniens | place: China: Xizang | collected 2019 | reverse complement strand
TATGGCTCCATGACTTGACGACAGACGAATGCGTGCCTGTCATAATAAACACGAACAGAGCCGAATACAAGAAGCAGGAGAATACCCCGAAGAAACTTGTTTCATACACTATCGAGGTTGAAGCCGCCAAGAATAAGATGCGCCGCTAATTTTTAAAAGATGTTAAAAAAAGTAAGACTTTTCATATTGGGCATGGAGGCTGACTTAGACAAGGAGCCTGAAATACTTTTCAACTATGCCATAGACGACTTGACGAACCCGACAGTCGTCAAGAACTCGTTTTCAAAAAGCCTGACACTGCTTGGCACACCCGCGAATAACAGGATTTTCGGGCAGTTTTGGGATAACGAAAAGGAGATAGGCATTACGCCCTTCAACCCTACGAAGAAGGCTGAATTTCAACTTTTCATCAATGGAGACATTTACGAACAGGGCTACGTCAAACTTGACAGCGTGACAGACACTAATGGCATCTATAAATACTCCATAACGCTTTATGGCGGCTTGGGCGATTTCTTCTATAACTTAGCCCACACTGACGGCGGTGACGGTAAAAAGAAAATGTCAGACCTGCACTACATGGACGACACTGTCTCTGTCAATGAGTTTGACTTTAAAATCAACAAGGAGACGATAGCCGAGGCATGGCAGGCATTGGACGACAGCGGTGAAACCAAGTGGAAATACATCAATTTCATGCCTTCATACGACGGCATACCCGAAGACTTTGATGCCGACAAGGTGCTTATAAATACCTTGGGGACGGAACTTGTCACAGGCTATACCGAAAGCGACTCCGCCTATACCACATTTGACGGCTACGCCTTGGGCACTATGGCTAACGAACATACTGCAGACGAAATGCGGGAATACCGCTCATACCTGCTTCGTCCCTGCCTTAACGTCAGAAAGGCGATAGAGGCTATATGCAAGCCCGAGAACAATGGCGGTTATACTGTGGAACTTGACAGCGACTTCTTCAAGGACGAAAACCAATATTGGAACAAGACTTGGATGACGCTGCCATTGCTGACTTCATTCGAAAACCTACCGGGCGAAGCGGTGACAGGTTCAAGCCTTACTATGGGCAACGCTATGGGTAAGGAGGGCGAAACTGCAAGGACAGGTTTCCATGAATACCGCTATCTCGTACCGACGAACTTCGAGACAGGCAAGGCTTATTCGATAGAGGCAAGTTTTACCTTGGGAATAAGGAACATTATCAAGGCAGGCGCGGGTAGGAGCGTTCCGAGTTATGTTGACTTGAATTGGTTCTATGACGCCGAAAATCAGTACGCATCCTGCATAATTATACAAATGGTTGCGTATAACAGTCTCGGAACCGCTATTGCGGGTAGTGATGCCATCTGCCTGACTTCGGAGAAAAACCCCGGCTATTACCCCACTATTGACTTATGGGGCTACAAACTGCCTTATGGTACGAAATACACGACAAGCATAGGCAGGTTCAAGAGAATATCAGACGACGGCGGGGGCACTAACTATGTCGAGTGGAACCAACCGCTAAGCATGACGATAAATGGCGTTCCCAAGGATGCCACAGTCAAACTGCATCTTATCAAGTATGGCGCCGCTATGGGCTACTATGGGCAGGACTATGGCTTTGCCGTGAACACGATAGTCAGGGGTGAAATGAATGGGCAGAACCTCCCCTATGGATGGACAGAGCCCGCCACAGGCGACGCTTCGGGCTTAACTATGGCGTTAACTGAATATTCAATAAGCGATATGGGTTCTTCATTGGTAAGGACAGGCACACAGTTCAAGAAGTCATACCTGTTAGATACCGATTACAGCCCTGCTGACTTCCTTCTGTCATACTGCAAACTGTTCGGGCTCTATTTCACCAAGGACATCTATGACAAGAAGATATATATCAGGGACAGGAAAACTTTTTACATCTCCGGAGAAACAGTCAACATACACAGTCTTATTGACAGGGGTAATATTTCAATAACGCCTGTGCTTATGCAGTCCAAATGGGCAGACTTCAAATTGGAATCTGACGAAAGTGAGGCAGGAAAAAGGTACAGCAATACTTATGGTATTGTCTATGGCTTGCAGCGCACGAACACAGGCTATGACTTCAACGCCGACATAAATGACTTGTTCAGCGGCAACCTTTTCAGAGGCGGCATATTGGCGCAGGAGAAGAGCGAATGTTTCTCATACTTTGACGACGACAGATACAAGCCTTGGATGCTTCAAGGTTATAACTATCTGCTTTACAAGGAGAATGACAACACGGCGACGCATGAGGTTGAATACAAGGAGGAAAGCACTATCGGAGTGCTTCGCGGCTATTCTGACTTGAAATATTATGACTTGTTCCCGAAGATGCAGTTCCACAGCGACGGCAACAATCCCGAGGATGGATCCAAGGTGCTTGTTTTTTACGAGGGTAAGAAGGCAACCGAGGCAGATGACGGTACTAACCTTCAGTATTGGCTGACAGACGATAACGCCGACATGATGATACTGAATGACAGCAAGCCCTGTTGGCTCTACACCATACAGCCCACGGACGCCGCAGGAAACACTATTGCGCTGTCCTGTGACGAAGTTCCTATGTTCGGCAGGTATCACTATTTCAATGGCTCCGAAACAATCGCTAAGAGCCTTGATTTCGGTACTCCGAAGGAATTTTACGTGCCCACGATAAAGAACAGCGAAGACAGCACGCTATATGAGCAATATTGGCAGAGGTTTGTCACTGATTTGTACAGCCCCGCTACAAGGGTTCTGAAAGTAAGGGTTTTAGTCAATGACAGGATAGATACTGATTGGTTCAGGCGTTTCTATTGGTTCGATAACTGTATATGGCGTCTCAACTCGATTTCAGACTATAACATGTGCGGCTTGAAGCCTACCACGATGGAATTTGTCAAGGTGCAGGACATCGAGAATTACAGCCTTGACATTGATTACAGTGATAACAAGATAAGCATTGCGTCGGAGTGGGCTTTGCCTAATATCATACCTTCGGGCGACACGTCAGCAATGACTGTTACTGTGACTTGCGATACAGAAGACACGTCTTGGTATGTCGATTATGACGACACCAAACTTGTAGTAAACCCGACGTCAGGCGTCGGCAGTTCGACGTTCACCTTCAATACGACAGGCGTCGTCTATGGCGAGTTCTCGATATCAGTCATAAGCGACAGGGGACAGGCTACGCTTGACTTCAGAAAAAATGCGGGATATATGGTTTTGTCGTGCATCGATCCTTCAACCACACAGACACCGCTTAACCACGTCAACCATCGTATTACTGTGGATGTTTGGAGTTCTTTCAGTTATACCTATAACACTACATGGTATGCGACTGTCAGGTGTTCGGTACCATATATGACGCGCTTGGTGAAATGGATGAAGGCAAGCGGTAAGACAACGTCAAGCCAATTGCCGGGCAATGACTATTGTATCTTCGAGATACCCGCTAACCTTGAAGGCATAGATATAACTTGGACGCTGACTGTAAACGACGGCGCTAACGAGGGGACGCTGATATATACGCAGTTGGCATAAAAACCTGAAAAGCGTTTTTTATATTTTATTAAAAAATACCACGAATGGCACAGGAAGCGATACTTAATGTCAGTCTTAAAGACTACAAGAAAAACATAGACGAACTTCGCGGCTCACTGTTGGGCTTGGAGAAGGACAGTGAGGAATACAAGAAGATTGCCGAGGAACTTAAAGACAAACAGGACAAACTTAACGAAGTCATGTCTGTCGGCAAGGAGGCTGTCAACGCTGTTGACGGCAGTTATAACCAATTGTCTGCCACGTTGTCAAGACTCAAGAAGGAGTGGAAAAACATGGAAATCGGCACTCCTGAATGGGAGGCTATGGCTGTCCGCATCAATGACATTAACAATCAGTTAAAGGATGCCGACGCACAGGTAGGCGTGTTCACAAGAAACGTGGGCGACTACGCTAACGCCTTCGAGGAAGCCTTCAAGGTATCGGCTCAGGGCTTGAGTTCAATGCCGGGCATGATAGGCAATATTGCAAATACAACAAAGCGGTTGATACCGCTTATCCAAAAGGCAAATGCCACAGCCACGACAGGCTTGAATGGCGTCAAGAAGGCACTTGTCTCGACAGGTATCGGAGCCCTTATCGTCGCCGTGGGCGTCCTTATAGCCAATTTTGACAAGATAAGAGATTTTTTCAAGGGTAAGGACAACCCCGCCAAACTTGCACAGGACAGTTTTGACAGCCTTAAAAAGTCGATAGACAGCCTTAACGAAAGCCTTGAACTTGAGACTCAACTTATGGAGGCGTCAGGGGCAAGCACAGAGGAAGTCAGACTTAAAAAAATAGAACTTATCAAGACACAGCAAGCCGAGACTTTGGCGCAGTTGGAAAACGTCAGGGCAACCATTAGGCAGATTGAAGCCCACAGCGCGTTAAGACGTTGGATAACAGGTGAAAAGAAAGACTTGGAGTCCTTACGTGAGACGGAACAGGAACTTTTTAATCTTGAGGCTTCACAGTCGAAGGAAATCACGAAGTTGCTTAACAGCAACACTGCCGACAGGTTAAAGGAAAAGAAGAAAGCCGCAGATGAAGAAAAGAAGCAACTTGACGACTTGTTAAAGAAGATTAAGGATAATAGCAAGTCTGAAATCGAGGCTTTGACAGACAAGTATAAGGAAGAGAAAGCCCTGTTGGAAAAATACCACAAGGACACTACCGAACTTACAAAGCAGTATGAGGAAAACCTTGACAATATAAGGAGAAAGGCAACAGAAGGTGCTTTGTCAAGACTTGCTTCATATCAACCCTTGGATAAGTTGCTTGACGACTATAAAAAGAAGTTCAGCGAAATTATCAAGTGGCAGAAAGCAGTAGGTGGTGAGTTTCCACCTGAATATATGCTTGAAGCCATAGATGTAGAGCAGAAAATGATAGATAAGGCACAGGAACTCAAACTTGTGTCTTCTGACAGTGCTGAAGAGTTCGCCGCAGCGTATCGTGCCGCTTTCTATGAGTTTGAAGAGGCTTCAAAAAACTTTACTGATGCACAGTTTGGTTGGACAAAGGCGGGACAGGAGTATCTTGAGACACTTCAAGCGGAAGGCAGTCAAATGCAATATCTTAATGAAGTAGCCGATCACGCTTTTGAAAAAATTAACCTGTTCCAAGATGAATTAGAAACAACCCAAAGTGTTATAGAAAATATTAAGAAGGGAAATTTTGAACCTTCTGACTTGTTTCCTGACGCCGACACAGCACTACTGTTTTGGCAGCAACTCGAAGCCCAAATCAAAAAGGCTATTGAAACATCAAGCCGCGAATGGGAAGAGGCAAGTGCCGCAGTCATTAACTACAAGAACAGCCTTAAGGAAATTCAAGAAGAGGCTAAAATTCTTGAAGCAGAGTTTGGCGAAAATTCAAATTGGCAGTGGTTCAGTAACACGTCAAGGTTTTACGAAATCTACGACGCTCGTCTGAAAGCCGCCGAATGGTATCGCGATAACCTTGAAATCATAGAGAACGAGACTATTGAAGCCCGCGAGAAGCGTGAACTTGAGGCAGAGCAGGCTATACTGCAGATAAAGCGTGAATACGCCAAGAAGCATATTGAGATAAGTCAGTCATTAGGCAATGGCTTGACGTCAATATGGGGCAGTATAAACGACATCTATGAGGCAAATGCCAAGGCGCAGGGTAAGACAGACGAAGAGATATTCAATCAGACAAAGGGCAGTAAGATTGCCGTGGCTACCATTGACACAATACAGGGCGCACTTGCAGCCTTTATGGGATATCAGGAATTGCCACAACCTTATGGCGCTATCTTGGGCGCTATACAGGCAGCCGCAGTCACAGCCGCAGGTATGGCTCAAATTGCACAAATCAGGGCTACGCAGTTCAATGACGCAGGACAGAATATTTCAAATCCGCAGGCAGTCGTCAACGCTACGCCGAGAATGGCTGACTATTCGCCTGACTTGGTGTCGAACATTACAGGTGCAAGTGATACCGACTACTTGAAGAATGCCTTGCAGGAGACGCCAATATATGTGAAAGTTACAGATATTGACTCAATGCAGAAAACAGTCAAGGTACGAGACAATGAGGTTTCATTTTAAATAAATTTGAATATAAAACCATGACAAGTTTTGCTTTCCCCACAACAGTTTTGAGAAATTAACTTGTGGGGGATGCCTGTTTGTCGTGCAGCCTCACATTGACTTGGATATTTGCCAACTAATTGCCAATCCAGGGTGTATTGTGCCACGGCTTTTGATCTACTTGTGTTATTTATCATTTTTGCGGCTTTTCGCTCTTGGCATGTGCCATAATTTGTATTATATTTATGAGTACACCACTCAAGATTACTCTTTTCTAAATCTATAGTTCCATCGTCATTCACCCATACAAAGTTGTTGAGTTTATTTTCGTCTTTATGATTTACGCAAGGTAAATTATGAGGGTTGGGTATAAAGGCGATGGCTACGAGGCGATGGACTTTAAATGACTTCATAGTATTATTTTTGCATAGTACAACTTCATAATAGCCACTTCGGTTTAGTCTGTTTTTTAAAATGGCTATTCTATGTTCATGATGATAATTCAAACTTTTCACTCGCCCGAGATTACTCACCTGATAACGTCCTTCAAATCCTTCAATGTCTTTCCAAATTTCCATGTATTGATCACTTTTTCACAAGCATACAAGAAATTATCGGTAATAAACGAAATGTCTCTTTTTACTATTTAGTACTGAATAATAATGTCTTTATAACCAATTTCAGAAAGATGACAAAAACAATTACAGGAGAGACGCCTTTTAGCGTACTGGCTCACTCTTTTGCTCTTAGTCCTTCAGCACAGGGATATACGCTAAATTATTCAGCCGATGGTATAAATTGGACTGCTTGGAACGAGGCAACTCCTTCAGGGGAAAACCTTGTGGTTAATGGTGTTGCACGTGATATGTATTTCAAATGCGTAGGCAACACAGACGAACTCGTATTAACTTATTAAAAAAACATTTGAGGTATGATTATCGATTTTTATAACAGAAATGGGGGCGGCGGTGGTTCTGTTCCCATAGCAACACGCGATACAGCAGGTATTGTCAAGGTCGGTTCAGGCTTGACAGTTCAGAACGATGGTACGCTGTCCGCAGATGGCGGCACAGGCGGCGGTAACTATGTTATAGTTGACGATTTGTCTGCTGTTACCAACCCGCAGGAGGGCATGATTGCCTATGTCAAGTCACATACCGCTTCAACTGTCTATACAACTTATAAGGTTGACATGGCAGGCGTTGACGGTGTCAGTGGTTGGATGTCCATCAATAACGAGGAATGTATGTACATCGACGCCTACGACGGAGGCGTACAGAGCCTGAAACTTGACAATAGTGGCGATTGGGATTTAGCAGGACAATGGCTTAACCAATGGGTTCTCGCTGATAGTGTATCTTATCACCCTTCTGAAGTCCATGCTTGGATGTTTGACGGCACTGTTCTCAATATCGCAGTAGAAGCAGGTGGTTCAATCACTGAGGCTCGTTATGGAAACATTTCAGGCGAGACAGGAACTTACAGTGAGACAGTAACGATACCCGGCGATACATGGCTTTACACTAACGACAGTGCTTGGACGAAGACAGAGAAGACAGTCATTTATCTCAATGAGTTGGATAACACCGATACCGCAGCCCTGTTTGCTGCTCTCACCTCAAGCGGAAAGTCTTTCTTTGACTACGACATCAGATGGTACGACGATTCAGACAGAGCATTTGCTGTACAGTTGACAGCGTTCCGCTCAGGTATAAATTGGACGGGTTCTATTTGGCTGTCAGGTTATGCCAACCATGACTATGAAAACAAGTTCGTTGTTGTCGAGATACAAAGTTCAGGCTCAAAATCTCCATCAATACAGAATGTTCCTGTTATTAACCCGGACGCAAGAATGCAGATTGATGACTCAGGAAACTGCATTTATATGATGAACATAGATAATATTTGGAGCGATATTGCCTATGGGGATTATAACGAGTTCAAGGGAATTGAGAAATTTATCTATTACAGTGACGAAGCCGGTAATAGCGCCAAGGGATTTATCAGAAGTGTGCGGCGTGACTCCACCAACGAAGGAAGCGGGTATGACATTATATACATCAGTGCAACTATTGATATGCCCGATGGTAATTCCTATATCGGTAAATGGCATTGGAACCATCAGAACCCAGAACAGGGTGTTACAAAAGATAGTTGGATACAGATTCAATAATCCGATATTGCTTTTAAACAATAGAGAGGCTTCCGGATCCGGGAGCCTTTTTTTGCGTTATTCTGCGGAAAATAAGCCGCAGGTTTTGCGATAAATTACATTCGTTCGGCTGTAATATTTAATGAAAAAGTCATAAATACATTTGATCGAATGTAGTATTCAAGCGGCCGGCCAAACGAAAAACACATTTTTTATATTTATTAAAAAATAATTCTGAATCATGGCAGTAATACCAATCTATAAGGCTTTAGTGACTGACGACGGCGAAGGAATAAACAAGGTTTCCTTGGTTGACTTTCCTGCTGTTGAAAGCAATTGGATAGCCTGCAAGAAAGACAAGGAACCCCTGAAATTCAAGGTTGAAAACGAAGAGAAACGCCTTATTACAGGCGTTGTCATGCGCGCCGACTTTGCCATCTATCGCAGAACCGATGACGGCTTTGAATATTATATAGTCTATGACAAGGAGACTATCAAGACTATGGCGCAGAAACTGCTTGCCGATAACGCGCAGAACAACGTCAACCTCATGCACGAAGACGGCACGGATGTCGAGGGTGTCAACATGCTCGAATTGTTTATAAAGGACAGTGACAAGGGTATAAGCCCCGCAGGCTTTGATGAGATAGAGGAAGGCAGTCTGTTCGCCACTTATCACGTCGAAAACGACGACATTTGGGAACAGGTGAAGGACGGCACTTTCAAGGGCTTTTCACTTGAAGGCTATTTCACGCTTGAGCCCACTGACGACTTCATAAAGATGCATAATAACAAAACAAAAAATACTAACAGTAAGATGTCAAAAATTAAAGGAATTTTAAAGAGCCTGCTTGCAGAGTTTGGCTCAATAGATACCAATAAAGGTGTCTTGGATTACGAGGGCGAACTTGAGGTAGGCGCCGAAGTAAAGATAAACGACGAAGTAGCCGCTGACGGCGAATACGAGACTGACGACAAGGTTATTGTCGTGGCTGAAGGTAAGATAACCGAAATCCGCGATAAGGAAGTCGAGGAACCCGCTCAGGAACCCGCTGCCGAAGTCGAGGCTAAGTCACTTTTCCGCAGAATGGCTGAGAAGTTTTCTGAGAGTTACGAGGAAAAGGAACAAAAGATAATCGACGCAGTTAAGGCACTTGGTATTGAATATCCTTGGCTTTATGAGGCAGGTGATGATTACGCTATAGTGGTTGTTTACGATGCTGATTGGAACGAGGTTTATTGGAGATATGCTGTAAGTTGGGACGAGGAAGGTAACGCTGTAATAGGCGATGCCGAGCAGGTTGTACGTGAGTTCGTACCTGCAGAGGAAAAGCCCGCTGTTGAAGACGTTGCAATGGCAGAAGAGCCGAAAGCAGACGAGCCCGCAGACGAGCCAAAGGAAGACGAACCCAAGGAAGACGAGCCGCGTGACTATGGCAAGGAAATCGACGACTTGAAAGACGAACTTGACGAAATCAAGAAAGCCATCGAGGAAATCAAGGGCAAACCCGCGAACGAACCTATCGCAGAAGAGTTTGAAGCAATTTCCAAGTCCGAGAAGACAGGTTCAAGAAGCATGGATAAGGCTATCAGACGTTTTTCTTATTTGAAAAAGTAAGTATATTCTCTAAAAAAAATAAAAGTCCTGAATCATGCAAATCTTTCAGGACTTTTTTTTCAGGTTGTGTTCTAATAGGTAAGAAACTTATTCAGGAGATAAGATAATACAGGTTCAAGTCCTGTCAACCTGACGCTTGACGTGAAAAATTAAACGCTTTAAAAAGCGTATATATTTCCAATAAACGAATAATAATAATTACAAAAAAAAAACTAATACTATGGCTACATTAAATCCTAATCTTAATGCGCTCACAGGTTATACCGACGAGCATTCAGAGGAACTGTTGACAAAGGCAATGCTTGGCGGTAAGTCATACAAACTTTTCGGACTTCAGACAGGCGTTAAAGGCAAGACTGCCTTACAGTTAATGGACAACGAAATCGTGTTCCAAGACGGACATGCTTGCGGATGGAGCGAGAGCGGTTCAACCACTTTTACACAGCGTTTCATTGACCCTGCAATCCTGAAAATAAACATGGGCTTCTGTCAGAAGAATTTCCTTAACACTTGCTTCGCTCACAAACTTCGTGTTGCTGCTGGCTTAGAGAATCTTCCTTTTGAAGAGCAGATAATGGGTAATATTTCAGGCAAGATCAACGAGGGCGTAGAAAAGATGGTTTATCAGGGCGAGTCAGGACAGACTGACGAGTTTGAGGGACTTATCTCAATTCTTACTAACGCTTCTGCTGTTACCAAGAACGTGACTTCTGCAACCGGCACTACTGCTTATGCTTTCCTTAAGGCTGTTGCTGCCAAGAAACCCGCTGCTGTAAAGGACGCTGTTATTCTTGTTTCAACTCCTGTTTATGAGGAATACATGCAGGATTTGGTTTCTGCTAACCTTTTCCACTTCGATCCAGCCAATGGTGAGAACGAGTACAAACTTCCTGGCACAAACATCAAGGTTATCGCTGTTGACGGCTTGAACGACACCGCTTCTTATGACTATGCAATCCTTGCTAATCCTAAGAACATCGTTATCGGCGTTGACATGGAGGGTGACGAGGAAATATTTGACTTCTGGTTTAGCCGCGATAACGACGAGTTCCGTCTGAAGTCTAACTTCTCAATGGGTGTTCAGGTTGGTTATCCTGAGGAAGTTGTTTTCGGCAAACGCGCAAAGTAAACAATAGGATGAAACCACGGAGCCTGTAATATGGCAGGCTCCATTATTAGAAAATAATTGACAAAAAATAATATAAAACAATGGCTTGTTCAAGAACATTATCAGGAATAGCAATGGAATGCGCCCCTCAGAAGGGTGGTATTCTCGAAGCCTATGTTACCCCTTGGCAGGCAGATATCTTCAAGTACACCGTGAACACAGGTTCTACAGGTGACGTTGAGATACCTGAAACTGTTACAGGCGTTACTTCGGGCTTGTCATGGAATAAACTTGCTTTCCGCAAGAATATCAGCAACTATACTTCTACTGGTAACGTTGACGACGCTAATGGCGTAAGTTATGTTAGCACAGTGGTTAACCTTGTTTTCAACAAGATGCAGACATCCTCACGTATAGCAATATCGGCTTTGGCTATGTCAGGCGTTGCTTTGGTTGTTAAGGATGCTAACCAAAAGTATTGGGCTATGGGTTTAGACGAACCTGTTACGACTACTAACTATGGTGGCGAGACAGGCACCGCCGCTACCGATGCAAATCGATACACAATCGAACTTACCGACACTTCTCTCTATCTTCCTATCGAAATTGAGAAGACTGTCGGAGATTCTATCGCCGCTGACGCTGAATAAAAAGTAAGTAAACTTTATAAAGAAGGCTTCTATTCAATAGGAGCCTTTTTTTATTTCTCTTGAACATAGTTAGGTATTTCTATATTTAATACAAAACAAGGCATAAATGATTAAAATACCTGACAAAACAGTCCTGAATACAGTCCTTTTCCCGAAAAACACTGACGAAATCCCTGAAATTCAAATCTTGACGCTTTCAAGGGGCGGTACTGACTATGTAATTTCTCATGGCAACATTGAATATCTAAACGACTATATCAAAATGACTTCAGCCGATTTTACAAGCCTTGAAGACGGTGAATATGAGTACAGTCTTTCAAGCGGTGAAAAAGGCATATTACGCATTGGAATAATTGAAAAAAACACTATCGTATATGGCGACAACAAAGAAGAATACAAGTTCTACACAGAATAACTTGATTGACGGCAGGGTTTGCGTAAGTTTTGCAGCCCTTGACAGATATGTAGAGACAAATATTGTCAGCGCAGCCGAAAAGGAAATCCGCGGCTCCGAGTTTATGGGATGGGGCGACAGCAACCAATACCCTCAATATCTTTTCGGACTTATGAAGGACGTCACCCTTTTCAGGACATTGATCCAAGGCATAGCCGATTACGTCGTAGGCGACGGCGTAAAGTCCAACACAGGCTTTATACCTGACGACGACGCAGAACAGTTTGTAAGGAAACTTGCTTTGGACTATCTTCTTTATGGAGGCTTTGCCATAGACGTCGAGCGTTCAAAGACAGGCGAATTGGCTAAACTCTATTACCTTGACTTTGCCAATATAAGGAGCGACAGAAAAAACGAATTCTTTTGGTATAGTACCGAATGGCAGAAATCCGCAGGCAGGGCAAAGGCTACCAAATACGCTAAATACAGAAGCGACAGTAAGGAGTTCTCTTCAATATTTTATTACAAGAACTCGAATTATCAGACATACCCGATGCCGCCTATAATGGGTGACGCTGCTGTGGCAGTTGAAACCATAAAGTCAATAAGTGACTATCACTTCAATAACATACAGAATGGCTTTTCGAGTCCGACAGTCATTAACTTCAACAATGGGCAGCCGACAGACGAACAGAAAAAGGAAATAGAGGATAATATTACCGAAAAATTCACGGGCCCGCAGAACGCCGGCCGCACGGTACTTTCATTTAACGACGACAAGGAACACGCGGTAAATATCGCAAAAATACCGACTGACGACTTTGACAAAAAATATGAGACATTGCTTAAAAACTCTCGTCAGGTGCTTTTCGCCGCTTATAAGGCAACGCCCGCACTGTTCGGCATACCGACAGAAAATAATGGCTTCTCGACAGAGGAATACGACGAACAGTTTAAACTATTCAATAGGACTGTCGTTCGCCCGATTCAGAAGATTATCTGCAATGCCTGTGATAAGATTACCAAGCAGGAAGACAGCGTGATTATACAGCCTTTCAGCATCGAATGGGGAGAAAATAATGAAGAAAAAGTATCTTAATAGTTATGGCAAAAATATTACTGATATCGCCCGATACTGTGAAGGGCTTGACAAACATAGACGACAACACGCAGGAAAAGTTCCTTATTCCCTGTATCAATGAAACACAGGATATGGATTTCAAGCAGGTTGTGGGCTCTGTCATGGTTAGAAAGTTGCAGGATTTGATAAACAATAATGAGATAGGCACTGAAGAAAACAGAGTCTATAAAGCATTGCTTGACAACGCTAAATATTTCATGGCTTATGCAGCCGTGGCTAAACTCACTATGACTTCAAGTTTCCACATCTCGAATATGGGTGTCAATCAAGGCAATGACGAGAATAACGCAGTCGTGCCTTTCTCTGACGTCGTCAGCATTCAGGACTATTATGTAAAAAAGGCTGACTTCTACAAGAAGGAATTGCAGATTTGGTGCTTGGCAAACATTGAATATCTTCCGGAGTTGAATGCTTGCGGCAAGGGTGAGACAAAGGCTAACCTGTCAAGCGCGGCTTCTACGTCAATATGGCTTGGAGGCGCAAGGGGTAAAAGAATAAGAGGTTGTAAAAAATAATTATAATGAACCTTTATCAGACAGTACAATACATATTAAGTGTGGCTAAGGCACAGCCTAACGTCGGGCTTGCCTATGAAGGCGATATTTATGACCTGAACGAGTTACAGAACATCGCCTATCCCGCTGTTGTCGTTGCACAGAACATACACGCCGAAAATGGCGAATGGCGTGGCTATGGCTTCAATATATTTTATGTTGACAGGCTGACAGATGATAAAAAGAACAGGCTCGAAATACAGAATATAGCCTTGGAGGCTTTATCAAACATATACAAAGTGCTTGTTGAAAGCGGATTTGAGGTACAGGGCGAAATGCGTTTCCATCCCTTTGACGAAAGATTTGATGCCGAATGCGCGGGCATGTATATGGAACTTGTCCTGCAGTCAGAGGAAAGCCTTTGTGCTGACGGCGAACTGCCTTACATTCCCGGTGGTGGCGGCATAGAGCCTTCATGGTTCGATCCTGCCGACTACTACACTTCGGCACAGACAGACGAAAGGATTGAAATCGAAATAGAGAAGGCACAGTTCAGCGGAAAGACACTTGAAGACTATTGGACTTCGGCACAGACACAGACAGCGATAAATAACGCTGTGTCGGGAATATCTGTGTCAGGCGTGACGAAAGAAGAACTTGACGAAGCCATAGCGGCTGAAACCGCACGTACCGAAACCACATACCTTAAACAGCAAAGCCTTGAAGACTATGCCACTAAACAATGGGTTGAAGACAAGCACTACCTGACACAGCATCAGAGCCTTGACAACTATTACACCAAGGCTCAGACAGACAGCAAGATAGCCGAAGCCTTCAGTGCTGCCACAGCGTCAGGCGTGACAAGGCAGGAACTCAATGATGCCATAGCAACAGAGACGGCAAGGACGGAACAGACTTACGTCAAACAGCAGAGTCTTAATAACTATTATACCAAGACAGAGGTTGACAGTGCCATAACAGAGGCTATCAGTGAAATAGACTTGAGTGATTACTACACCTCAGGACAGACAGACAGTGCTATTGCCACAGCAGTACAGGATAAGGTTTCAAGCACTACAATAGCACAGATTTGGACAGGCTCACAGGCACAATATGACGCTATGACAGGACATAGTGCAAATATTCTTTACATTATCAATAGTTAAATGCTTTTAACAGATTATACATATTATCAGGGTGACAGCGCTATAACTGCTATGTATCAGGGGGACGTCAAGGTTTACCCCTTGGAACCTCCTGTCACCAATAATAAGATATATTACACCTCGACAGGTAGGACAGTCGTCACACCATACTATACAGGCGCTCAAACTTTCGGCGCGAGCATTGTTTCAAATACATATAGCGATAGGGGTATTATTGAATTTAATAAATGTGTTACTTTGATAGGATATAAGGCATTCAGAGAATGTACAAGCCTTTCTTCAATAGAAATACCTAATAGCGTCACAACAATTGGAGAACAGGCATTCTACTATTGCTTAAGCCTTTATTCGATAACGATACCTGACAGCGTTAGATCAATCGGGGTTAATGCATTCGGCTATTGCGATAGCCTTTCTTCAGTAATGATACCTGACAGCGTTACTTCGATTGGACGTGATGCATTCCACGATTGCATAAGACTTTCTTCAGTAACGATAGGCTCGGGAGTTACATCTATTGGAGAATACGCATTCGCCTATTGCGAAAACCTTTCTTCAATAACGATACCTGACAGCGTTACATCGATTGGAGAACATGCATTCGGATGGTGCTATAGTCTTTATTCAGTAACTATAGGCTCAGGCATTACTTCGATTGAAAGTGACACATTCACCTATTGCAAAAACCTCTCTTTGATAACAATTCCTGACAGCGTTACATCGATTGGAGAATATGCATTCCGCGATTGCGATGGCCTTTCTTCGATAACGATACCTGACAGCGTCACAACAATTGGACGGAATGCATTCTGGGGTTGCACAAACCTTTCTTCTGTAACGATAGGCTCGGGCGTTACATCGATTGGAATTGAGGCATTCTATGCTTGCGCAAGCCTTTCTTCAATAATTTACAATAACACAATGGCGCAATGGGCAACCATAACAAAAGGCACAAGATGGCATAGTAGCGCTCCCGCCACAGTAGTCCACTGTACCGACGGCGATGTGCCGATTTAACGATAAAGTCAAAAACTATATTTAAATAAAAACAATGGAGACATTAAAGAAAGCAATAGTTGGCAATCACTGGTTTGCAATTTTTTCAATAGTTGCAATTTTAATGATAGGAATTTCATTCTTTCTTCCGCCTACAGGTGCAGTAGAGCCATCAGCATTGGCGGGCGCCGGAGAGATGTTCGCCTTCGCCGCCCTTTGGACTGTTATTCATGCAATCGACAATGGGCATAATGCGAAGGTAACGAAAGGCGACGTTAGTATCGAGGTGAAGAAGGAAGATTAGACATATTGCCAAATGTAGCCGCCCGCTGTATGCCTTTGTCCTTTACAACACCGATATATATCTCCATTTCTTATTTTTGTTTGTCTTTCAGCCTCATGGATGCTTGGATAAATAGCAACTAATATGCCGTCAAGGGTGTATTGAGCAACAGGTTTTGAAAAGCCGGGATAGTTTAACATTAGTCCTTTATGTGCCTCGGACAATCTTTCTCTTGTAGGAGGGTAACTCATATTTCCAATGTGTGACACCCATTCAAGATTTTCAACGCAGCAGTTTTGGGGATTACAGTCCTTATGGTTAACGCATGGATAATTATTCGGATTCGGAATAAAGGCAATAGCGACTAAGCGATGAACTAAGAATTTTGTTTGTTTTTTATTCTTATATAAGCCAACATAAAAGTAACCTTTATTGTTAATATGCGGGGTTATAATTTTTGAAGGGTGATAAATATCAAATCCTAAACTTCTAACCCTGCCTAAACTTGAGACTTCATAATTCGTATAACCCACAATGGACTGCCATTCTTCAACGATGTTTTCCATAAATATATTTATTAAAAAATTGCTTGCTTTGATAACAACACTACGAAAAAAAACTGACATCAAGCCAATTTTACGACTTGAGCGGACTTGGAAAAAAAAGGACTATACCATCGGCAGACTGTTCTTTAAGGGACAGTTCTTTTGCAATACCATTGAAGACACTGACAGGGGACTGACTTCCGATATGACAGTCGAGGAAATAAAGGCTATTAAAATCCCTCAAAAGACAGCCATTCCTACCGGCATTTACCGCATTGATCTAAATACAGTCAGTCCTAAATATTCCAAGAAGGACTACTATAAAAAGTTATGCGACGGTAAACTACCGAGGCTTGAAAATGTCAAGGGATATGATGGGATTTTGATCCACTGCGGCAACACAGCGGAAGACAGCGCGGGATGTATTATTGTTGGTGAGAACAAGGCAGTCGGTAAAGTCCTTAATTCAATGGCTACATTTGAGAGACTTCTTAAAACCCTTCAAGACTGCAGCGAAGAAATCTTTATAGAGATTGTATAATCGCGAATCGCGATTTACGATATTGTTCATTATCTTTATGGTGTTCATTATTTTTAAACATCTATATTGCGGCAATATTTCAGGATATTGTCGTTTTTATATCACATTATTCCGCAGGATTTGCGGGTTATTGAACGCATTATTTTACAGCGTTTATTATTTTTGAACAGAGGCAAATTATTGAACATGCCCAAAATTTGCCCTACAATCGCTTCATTTTTCAAAAAGGTATTGTTTATCGTCAGATAGCCTAAAAGTTCCACCAGCGTCAAAAATCGGGGCTCCTGAGGCAAAAACCGCCCATCTTCACAGACAAGCGGTTTCAATGAATAATATTTAAATTCAAAACAAATATGAAAAAAGGTTGTGGCATAGGCAGGTAGTCAGCCTACCTATACCTTTTTGTCAGGCTGCCTGTTCCGCACTCATTGCGTCCATACAAAGTCTGCCTATCAGTTTAGTCCAACACTGGTTGTAGTCAAAGTCCACAGCGGAGGCATAGTACCCGCTTTTTTCATGCTCTATCCACATGGAGTACTTAAAGTGCTTTCTTCCGCTGCGCTCGTACCAAAACTCGTACTTGCCTATTTTTACCCCTCTATACCCTGCTGCAATTTTCTTTGCTACCATAGCCCTTGTCTCAGGACTGTTGATCTTTTTAATGTCATTGAATGTAATCATATTCGTTATTTTATAGGGTTTAAATTAACATGGTCAAATATTTGAACCTCAATAGGAGTCGTGGCGCTAATTTCAGCATTCCTAAGATAAATATTGTCTAATTCGAGGCTGCTATCCTCACTCTCAGTGATGTATTCCTGCACGGTATAGAGTATATCGTCGTCGGTTACCTCTTCCCATTCGGCGAAAAGGTCTTTCTCGGCTGAAAGCACGTAGGTGGCACATAATATTTCCTCATTCCATTCTGCCCCGATATCGACGATGGCGAAATCACGGCCATCTGAGAGACTTTCCAAGGCGTTAATCAATTCGCCTCTGATGTGTTCTGCCAACTCGTCGGCGTTCCCACCATTCTTGGCCTTTATTTCGGCTACAAAGACCCGCTTCGTCCAATTCTTGTCAAAAGCACCCACGGCCTCAGGTATATTACGCCCTGTGTCAAGCATCGCCTGTGACAAAACCTCATTTACCATGTTGCCAATTCTCTCTTGAAGATACATTCTAATTCTGTTTTCTACTTCTGTCATGTGTTTATGTTTTAAAAGTTTGTTTTCTGTTGTGATGCAAAGATAGAGCAAGTATTTTTACCGGTTCAAAAATGAAGATCATGACCTTTTTGCCTCGTTTCTCTGCTTCGGTGAAAAGATATTGCAGCAGTTTTCGGACTTATAAAAAATTTCAGTTAATAAACGTTAAACAAACGTTAAATCACAATTCATGCCTCAGGGCTAAGACCTTTCGGGCTAAGTCTGTCAAGCATAACACCAATGACAATTGTGATAAGTGTCCCTTTTTCCTTCACAGCACTCAACAATTTTTCTATAATCTGCACCATTAAGTTTTGCTGCCTTAACAATACCAAAATATATATCTTTTAAATGCCATTCTAAATCATATTGTTTTACAATAGTACAGTCAAGGCTATATAAAGCATTGTATTGAGGCGAACAGTATTCAAGATTTGAAAGAGTATTATTAGCAGGGCTTTTATCCTTATGATTTATAAAAGCAAAACCTGTAGGGCTTGTTTCATCTATTGGGGGTGGTCCAACAAAAGTAAGCATAACTAAGGCATGTACTCTCATTCTTTTAGAATCTCCCTCTTTATAAAGATCAAGTTTAAGATGGCCAAATTTATCTTTAAATGGTTTTAAAACTCGTCCTGTTTTAATGTTAATTATACGCCCTAAATCGCTGCAACGATATATTCCCTCATAGCCGGGTATATCTTTAAAAGTCTCTATATTGTTTTTCATAAATAATGTTTTTCAAAATAAACCGGGAGTGCCATTTGCGCCCCCGGGTTGCAATAAAAAAATCACACATGAAAGAAATTGGTTTATGGAAAAATGAAATCTATTTGCTTAGACTCTCACGTGACTAACAGTCTCAAGCCGCTACAAGCATACGAATAAAAATTGAATATGATCAAAATAGAATAGCCTACCTCTCACAGGCCGGCCATTCCCACAAATAACATATTTATCAGATAGAAAATAGAAAAGGTTCAATCGTCGTAGTCGCCACTATCGTTATTGAGGTGATAGTTGTTCAAATACTTCCTGAGGGCTTCCTTGTAGCGTTCCTCCTGCAACTGAGTCGCAGTCATTCCCACATACCTTGTCTCAAGGATTTCGAGGCAGGCCTTCATTTGTGCAGCCGTGGGCTGTTCCTTTAATTTGGCAAAGTACTGCACGTTGATCACAACCGTGCCATTGGACTTTACTACACGGTTGTCTATAACTACAAGTTGTCTGTCAGGGTTGAACAAGGCCCTCAATTCTCTGTAATACCTGTTAAGGCTTTCCTTTGAACTTATGGCTTGGGGCAAGTCGAACCAATGGTTGACAGTAAGCACGCCTTCCCTCCAATTGAAATAGATTTCGGAGTTCTGTTGACTGTTGCTGCTCCGCTTCGGTATTATGAATCTGTATATGGGTTCACCGCGGTACAGTTTGTTTTTCTTGCCCGCCCATTGGTAAATCTTGAGTTTTGTGTTTGGCATCCGATGCTCGTTTAGACAAACATACAGTTTTTTATTTATTTCAAATAAAGGTGAGTTTATCACTCCCCTTTATTAAACAATTACGTCCGAATTGAAATCCTTTACAGTCTTTCTAATTCGGACTCATCCAAATATTAGAGTTTTGTTTTTGTTCTTGATATTCAAGGGTACTTTATGTAAGCTAGATGTTCTACGTTATTTGTTCATTATGCAAAACCTTGGAGCAAAGAAAGCCCTTAAGCAACTATTACATTGCTTTGGCTTCTTGATGCTGTTCATGTGCATGAACCCCATCGCGGCTAAATCTTCTCCATATTTAGCACCGGCTCTATAGATGTTGGAGCATCTGAGTTCTGCCTTTCGCCGGACATTCCGCCTCACGTGTCGTTACTCACGCTTATCTTCCTGCAACCCTTTTGGCACTTGCCTTAGAACCCATTCCTGTAGCAAGTTTTTCTCTTTGTAGGCCCACTGACGCATTTGCACGGAAAAACCTACGAGTTCAAGTTTTGATCAAATATACACAAAATAAAAGGAACGAACTGCTTTATTGAGAGAGTTAGCACTTCGTTCCTTTAAAAAAACTAGTTTTTATATTTTCAAGGCTTAACACTTAACTCTCTCACAACAGTGTTAACTTCCAATTGTCTAAATCAAATATACGAATAAAATTTGATATTTCGAGAGAAGTTTTCAAATATAAATATAGAAACCGTGGAAAACGTTTACAAAAAATTCGGGTACTCTTGATATTTTTTTGATCAAGCCGATATTTATATATGAGAGCCTGAAACTTGATCCGGCGAAAAATCTTCATTTTTCAAAGTTCTCAAAACTTTTCCGCATGTTTGTTAAAGAAGATAATGTAAGCGGTTGCTGAAGGTAGGCGGCAGCCGGACTGAATAAAAAGATAAAAGTACTCAACCGAGTAGGGCCTACCTCCCGAAAGGTTGGGTAATTTTTTATGATATGGAGTACACGTTACACATAAATCAATGGAGTTGGGGTACAAGCATTGCAGTTATCAGTGAAGGTGCCAAGGCTATAGCCAAAGTACACTTCTTTATTGAGGACATGCAGCCTGTATGTTGGATCTCAGGCGTAAGCGTATTACCTGAGTATAGGCGTCAGGGTTTGGCTACAGAATTACTCAAGTACTGTGAAGGTTTGTGCCGCGAGCGTGGAGAAAAAAACATTTATTTAGACTCAGAGCCTTATTGCCGCTCTCTTTATGAGAAGATAGGCTATCAGGTGGTAAGCGAGGATGACGAATTGATACACATGCGTAAAACTATTTAATATGCCCGCATATAACGATAATTTAAGACAAGAGTTAGAAATGATACAGTCCAAGGTAGGACAGGAGAATCTTGAAAAACTTTACAATAGTCTCATGGGTATTGTAGAAATGGATGACGAAACCTGTGACAGACTTGAAGCAGAGTTCAGAAAGAATAATATTTTTAAATAAAACACGACACACATGAAAGATTTAAGGTTTAGAAACCCGAGAGCGGATGAGATAGAAATCAGAGTTCAATCCGCAAAGAATGGAAAAACAAAGTGCTTATGCTACATCGACAGCAGGGCAGCGGTATCACTTCTCAATGAGACAGTAGGTAATTATAATTGGCAGACAGATTTCAAAGAAGTAAATGGTTTGACTATATGCCAACTCAGCATTTGGGATGAAACCAAACAGCAGTGGATAATGAAGAGCGATACAGGCTCTGAGAGTAATATTGAGGCTTCAAAGGGGCTTATCAGTGACGCCTACAAGCGCTGTCTTGCACGTTGGGGCTTCACGGTACTTTACACCGCACCCGAAATAGTTCTGCCATACGAAGACAAGTTCGCCAAACTGACGGTGTCTGAAGTCTGTTACGACAGCGACTACGCCGACGGCAGGATGACTAAACTCGTTTTGGTTGACAGGTATGGAAAGGAAGTCTTCATGTGGGATATTGAGACAGGCACGACAGTAAAGCCTTCAAGCGCCCCGCAGCCCATTGAAGACAAGCCCAAGTCAGTTTGGCGTATCGAGACAGTCGAGGAACTGCACGCCTTCTGTAACGCGCGCGTAAAGGAAGTCGGCGGCGATTTGAGAAAACCTATAATAGACTTTGCCAAGAATTTCGGAGACAAGACAGAGAAGATGCTACCCCTCAATAACGCAATGGCTGTTTGGCTGTCATGGCTCGGTAAAGAAAATAACCCCATAATCAGGGGAAGCATTGACGTCTTAAGGGATTTATGGAAAAAATAAATAAAGATTGGATAGCCATTGAGGCTATACATGTAATGGTAAAATGGTACTCCGTGGAAATCGAACCCGAAAAGAATGTTCCTATTGTCTATGTCTCGGCTAACAAGAAGGTGGGCACGTTCAGGGAAATAAGGAGCAATTGGGATTGGTATGTCGATAAATGGGCTATTAGATATTGGACATACGATTCAAATCTTACAGACACATTGATACTTTAAAAAATTTATGAAGAAAATAAATAACAGGTTCAATAAGCGGAGTGATGGGCGTATCTATACCATAGCATTTAAAAAGCCCCCATACGCTTTACTTGACAATAGTCTTTATTCAGTTATAGAGGCGGGCAGTGCTTTGCATCAAAGACATTTTGCACTATGCGACAACACAGGCGACAATATAAGCCGACTTAACCCCATATATGCAGAACATACTGCAACATATTGGCTGTGGAAAAACCGAGAGACAGATTTCAGATTTATTGGACAGATGCAATATTCCAAATGGCTGAAATTCAAAGAGACAACAGATTTCGACGCAATTTTCCAAGACTATAACGTCATTTTACCTACCCCGATAACATGGGATGATTGGACGCTCGAAAATCAATGGAAATACTGGCACATGCCTGAATTTTTTGACGCTGCCACGGAAATAATAAACGAGAAGTTTCCCGAGTATTCCGACGCTTGGCGGGACTATGTTCTTAATGGACATGAGATATACTATGGTGCGGGTTTTGTAATGCCCACTGAAACATTTGACAAATATTGCAGTTTTGTCTTTGGCGTCTGTAACGAAATGCTTGAGAGGTTCGGAGGCATGGAGGCTATTCATAATATTATTAAAACAGCCATAGACAACAGAACCTTTATAGATAAGTTGGGAGGCAGAGAAGGCTTTTATCAGGGCTTAGTGTTCGGATTTTTAATAGAGAGACTTGCCACGGCATTCTTCAAGAAATTAGGAAAAATAAAGGAGATTGAATACACATTGAAGAAACATGTTTAAAAATCTAAGTAACGAAATATGGCGTGACATCGAGGGCTACCCGGGTTATCAAGTAAGTAATTTAGGAAGGGTTAGGAGTTTGGATTATCGCCGCACTGGACAAGTGATGGTTTTGAAGCCGGGGAAAAATAAATATGGTTATTTACAAGTTATTTTATGGAAAAATGGAAAACCGAAAACTTGCAAAGTCCATCGCCTCGTTGCCATTGTTTTCATTCCGAATCCTCTCAATCTGCCTGAGGTGAACCACAAGGATGAGAACAAGGAAAATAACTTTGTATGGGTGAATGATGACGGCACTGTTGATCCTGAAAGGAGTAACCTTGAGTTTGTGACGGCAAAGCAAAATTCGAACCACGGCAGTCGTAATCAGAGAATGGCTGAATCTCTAACAAACCACCCTGACAAATCCAAGCGAGTTGCGCAATATTCCCTTAAAGGTGAGTTAATCGCAGTATATCCAAGCACCCACGAGGCTGAGAGACAAACAGGCTTTTGTAATGTATGTATAAGCGCCTGTTGTCTTGGAAAACAAAAAACTGCCTATGGCTACATTTGGAGATATATAGATTAAACATTATATTTGCGGCAATATTTTTAAAAATTGCCCATGTCAAGGTATTATGCAGCAGTTGATATTGAAACTGGCGAGGTTGTTCTGTATTATCGGACTCGCCGCAAGTTAATGTCATATTTGGACGCTACCGAAGAAGGTGTCAGGTATGTAGTTAAGTCTTTCAAAAACTGTAAGGAAATGGGTGTACCCAAGCGAAAGTTCCGACTTCCCGATGTTGACGAAACTGATTTACCTTTTTAATTATGATTTACGCCGCATTTAACAAAGAGGGGAAAATCATTGATTATGGTTCAACCCGAGAACAATTGCCTGAGGATTGTGTAATTAAGGTATATGACAGTTTCGATGAGTTCAAGAAAATTGCATTGGAACAAATGTAATTCGAATAGAATAAAAAACCCCTTCAATACAAAGGGGCTTTAAAAATAAAATATAAGGTATCAGAAAATCTTCCCGACATCCGATATCACGGTATCGGTTTCAATATGGGCATATACCTGTTCTGTTATCGACGTATTGCTGTGCCCCATAGTCTTTGACACTACGCTAAGCCTTACTCCGGAATTAAGCAAGTGTGTGGCATAAGTCTTACGAGCCAAATGAGTATGAAGGTTCTTCTCAATATGGCATAAGTCCGCCACCTCCTTCAGATAAGCGTTATATTTCTGATTACTCAACACCGGCAGGCAACCTTGATATTTCGCCAATATTTCAAGGCCGAGAGGCAATATCACAGCCACGTAAGGAATGCCTGTCTTTACCCTGTTTTTTGCCACATACGACGTTTTTCCATCAGTCTTGATGTCTGATACCCGAAGCAACTTTAAATCGGCGTAGGACAGCCCGCTTGAAGCCTGAAACAGAAATACGTCACGTACCCTGTTAATTCTGTCACAGCCGAAATTCTTTTCCTTCAAACGCTTTATCTCGTCGTCTGTCAACCACTCCTTTTTGGGCTTCGCCTTCGCTATCTTCATACCCGCAAATGGATTGGCTTTCAACCTGCCTTCGTCAAGCGCCCATCGGAACACCGCTTTCAGGCGCTGCATGAGATAAGCCTGCGTTGACGGCATGTAACCCTCAGCACCAAGCCACTGACGAAACCCTGTCACGGCATCGGCATCTATCTCCGACATGGGACAGTCAGGCTTGAACCTTAACCATGTGTGACTCAGCCTTTCAAACTTTTTAACACTTTCGGCGCCACCGCCCGAGGCAAAGACGCGGATGTAGTCCCTGAATGTCTCGCTCACCGTGGCAGGCTTCATACCGCCCGATACAAGCCAACGCGACAGCGACTTCGCGGTTATCGGCACTCCGGCGTCAAGCATTTCACGGTGACACTGCCATAGACGGCTTTCGTAGGATTCAAGCCACCTGCGGAGTTCGGGCTTCTTCGACAGCCTGTCAAAGTCAGACGGACTGCAACGTCGGGGAAGGGTTATGAATACACGCTTGCCTTGGAGAGACAAAGCCATTTCGATTGGAGCCAAGCCTGTCTTGCCTTGTTTTGACTGCCTGCAATAGAATTGAGTTCCTAACATACTGATAATGTTTAAGTTAAAAAAATATACTGTGACGGTCGGCAGAAGACAGGTATTAGTCACACATCCAAATGAGAGCCATAAAAAAATTGACTTGTCTCGTCATTGTCAGAGTCAAGTCAAATGTCAGATAGTCAAGGCGTTAGATGAAAGCGCCATGCGGTTATGTTATGTCTGCCAAAAGGAGGCGGAAGCTGGGGGATTCTCACCTGCCTGTCTAACTGACTGTCTGTCACTGACTTTGACTATTGCCTGTCAAGTGTCTGTCACATTTTTCGATGCAAAGGTATAAAAATATTTTGGGAACTCTACACTTTTTTTTTGCTTTAACATATATTTATTATATGGAAATTTGGTAGTCTCATCAGGATTACTTTTTTAGAGAATAGAACACCATGAAAAAGACAGACTATGACAGACTTCAATACGTCGGCGCAAGACTGCTGACATTCAACAACGTCTTGGCGACAGGCGAGACGTCGAGCCATGACGACGAAGACTACAGGCATTGGGACATTTGGCTGTCGGCATCGACGGAGGGCATGGTTCCTGTCGAAGTCAAGACATTGCGTTTCAGGTTCAATGACTTGAAAAACACCAACCGCTTTACGTGGCGTGGGTTACCCGAGTCTGTCACACCTGACATTCCTGTCTCAATCCTCAACGCGGAGAACAATGACGCCGAGCGTTCAAGGGGCAAATACTACGAATTAGTCGAGGCAGGCGGAGCCCTTGTATTCCTTATGAAGGACTGCATCCTATGGTTCAGTCCCGAGGCATTGAAGACGGCAAACCTTGGCACGGCGGAACTTTACTGCAGTCTGACAAAGGAGCGTGGCAGGACAGACGCTGTCAAGACATGGCAGAAGAAAGTCATAATAGATTTGAGAAAGGCGTACCGAATAGAAGACACGCCGCCCGAAGAATTTTTCGCATGACAAAGACAGACATTATAAAGGCATTGGCAGACGAGCGCTTCATCGAGAAGTGTTTCAGGAAGATGAAGGCTTGCGCAGGCGAGGCACAGTTTAACCTTGACGACTTGGCACAGGACTTATACCTGAGCCTGCTTGACAAGGATGACGGCTTAATAACAGGGCTTTACGACAGGGGCGAACTTAATTACTACGTCGTCTCAATGATTACAAACATGGTATTGTCAAAGTCAAGCCCCTACTATCTAAACTACAAGAATGGACGACTCACAGACATCAGTACCATTGCAGAAGATTTTGAAGGAATACAAGCCTGACAGTTCGCTGTTCAGTGAAGACACACCCGAGATATACAGACTCAAGAAGGCAGTCTTTGACTTGGACGAAGCCCGCAAGCGCGTCATGGTTATGTACGCCGAACTTGGCAGTCAAAGACAGTTGGCAAAGGCATTGGGCGTAAGTCCCGCGACAGTCAACCATCTCCTTAGCGAGATTAAGACAGAGATAATAAAGAACTATGGAATAAAGGACTTTCAAAAAGATTTCGGAAAATGGATCCATTGATAACATTACCCCTTATAGCATTTTGTTGCGTGGCAGTCATTGACGTCACAGGCATAATAGACAGTCTTGACAGTCTGCTGTCAAGGCTCATAGGCGTGAAGGCTCACATCCCGAAGCCATTCAGTTGCAGTCTGTGCATGACACATTGGATAGGGCTGATATGGCTTTTATGTACAGGCAGTCTGACATTGCCGCTTTATGCGTGGCTGCTTCTGCTGTCATTGCTCACGCCTATCATTCAGGACATCGTCAGGCTTCTCATAGAGGCTTGCAGTGCCTTGACAAACGCCGTGGCAAGGTTTATAGAAACATTGAGATTTAAATAAATATTTATTCAAAACATATTCAATATGGCATTAAACAAGAAATACTTCAAGCCCGAAGAGATAAACGAGATTAAGACTATGGGCGCCGAACATTACCTTATGACGGCCAAGCGTTTCGGCTACGTGCTGTCAACGCCGAAGCGGATGAACGAGAGACTTGCCGAACTCTACAAGACGATAGGCGAGGCAAAGCCGCTGTCACCGAATTGGGGCTGTGGACATTGCGTCCTGACTAACTACAAACTCATAGCCGACGTCTATTACAAGTCACTCGAAAAACGTGGCATGACAGAAGGTGACATAGTCGAAGAGACTGACACAAAGTCAGTTGACAATAATGAGGTTCAAGTACCCGAAGGAGAGTAACCCATGGGAAAAGGCAAGCCATTGAAAGACATAGACGAGCCTGTCAAGAAGCGTGAACAACGCATTCTCAACTTGGTACAGAACAGGGGCAAAAAAGTAACCGCCCCTGTCGAGTCTATGGACTACATGCTTGCCATGTTCAAACTGCTGTCAGGCGGTTATACGAATGCCGAGGTTTGCCGCAAGTTTCAGGAACAGTTCCCCGAGATGTCAGACAGTCAGGCGGAGTATTGGAGAAAGAAGTCTTTAAAACAAATCAAGAAGGCTTTTAATGACAGGGCAGACAGTTTCCGCTCACAGCAGATACACAGACTCGAAAGTGTCTATCAGCAAGCCCTTGACAGGAATGACTTGAAGAATGCCTTGAAGGCTATCGACATCATGAACAAGACAGTCGGCTTCTACCGAGAGAACGAACCGCAGGCAGCGGTACAGGTGACGTTCCAATTCGGCGACAGCCCACAGCCGCAGCAGATAATAACTGTCACGCCGCAGACAGGCATCGAGGAAGACAGCGAAGAGGAATAATTATACAATATGATATGCAGGGGCTTTACACCTTACGCTTGGCAGAGGGCAGTCATTGACAGAGTCACAGGCGACAACGCGCGTGGCAAGACTGTCGTATGCAAGTCAAGGCGTCAGTGCGGAAAGTCCATCATGATTGAGAACCTTCTGCTTTACTACGCCCTCAACTACGCCGGAGGTGTAAGCGCAGTCGTCAGTCCGACATTGGCACAGGCTCGTAAAGTCTTCAAGGACATCAATAACGCCGTGCAGACATCGGGTGTCATCAAGCGGAAAAACGAGACTCTGCTTGAAATGACATTCATAAATGGCAGTCAGATATTGTTCAAGTCAGCCGAACAGAAAGACGCCCTTCGTGGCTACACGATACGCAGGGGCATACTTTGCATAGACGAGGCGGCATATATAAGCGACGACATACTCGAATGTGTCCTGCCTTGGGTTCAGGTACACCGGTGTCCTGTCCTTATGGTGTCAAGCCCGAAGTTCAAGGCAGGCTTCTTTTGGCGCTACTTCTCAATGGGGCTTGACGAAGAGAACAAGGACGTCAGCCTTGTCGATTGGTGCGACTTTGACACGTCTGCCTTATTGACTGAGGAACAGTTTGAGATGTACAGGCGCATAATGCCGAAGGCGCAGTTCCTCAGCGAATACGAAGGGCAGTTCCTTGACGAAGAAGGACTTGTCTTTGCGGGGTTCAGGGATTGTATCAAGGCGGAGATTGTCGGCAATTATTCAAAGTTATATGTCGGCATAGACTGGGGCGCAGGCGGTGGCGGTGACTACACCGTGATTTCGACTATTGACGACAGCGGCAAGCAGAGGCATGTCAAATATTGGAATGACAAGCCCACAGGCGCACAGATTGACACAGTCTTCAATTTTATCAAGGAGAACCGAAACAGGATTGCGCTTGTCGTGCCCGAGACTAACAGTATAGGACAGCCATATACAGACTTATTGACAGAGAGGTTAAAACAGGCGGGCATACAGGTAAAGGTTGAGGGCTTCAACACGTCGAACACGTCGAAGAACGACATAGTCTCCAATTTGCAGGTAGCCTTTGAAAACCATCAGATTGAGATACTTGACGACAGTCATCAGTCAGCCGAACTCGGCATTTTCGAGATGCAGTACAACATGAAGACAAGGGTTATAACATACTCCGCTCCGCAGGGTATGCACGACGATACCTGCATGGCTTTGGCTTTCGCTTGGCGTGCCTATCAGACGGCAAACAAGACAGGCAGATACACGGTGTCGGTAATAAGAAGAAATTAACATTTTTAAATATGGATTTTAAAATAAAAAATTGGGATGACGTCTCAATAGCGACGTACAGGAAGATTAGGGATTTGAACCTTGACACTGACTTGTCAGAGACAGAGAAGGGCATGGCATTGCTTGCCATACTCTGTGACGTGGATGAAGACGATGTTTGGAGTCTGTCGGTTGGTGAGGTTCAAGGCATGTTGTCACAGATTTCATGGATTAACGACTTTGACATTGACAAGAGGAAATACAGCCACTACGACATAAATGGCGTCCGCTATGGCGTCGAACTTGACGTTAACAAGATGACAGTCAGTCAGTACGTGGACTTTCAGAACTACGCCAAGAAGGGCGTTGACGCCGAGAACATGGCAGAAGTTCTGTCTTGCTTTCTGATACCCGAGGGGAAGAAGTATAACGAGGGCTACGACATTGCCGCCACAGTCAGGGATATTGACACTTGTCTGTCATTCAGGAAGGCGGAGGGCTTGCTTTTTTTTTACTTGAAGGGATTGCAGGCTTCAATAAGGGCTTTGCGCATATTCTCGGCTTGGACGACGAAGAAGATGATGAAGGGCAGTCCCAAGAAGGAAATCAAGGCGAAGATAAAGGAGATGGACGAAATGCTGAAGACGCTGGAATGGTTTGGCTCAGTCTTATAGACGAGGTAAGCGAGGCGACACGCGAACCTTGGAGCAAGGTTTGGGAAATGTCTGTCGTGGAGTTCTTCAACTTGCTGACGTTCTGCAGATGGAAAGCCGAGAAGAGGAAGACAGACGCGGAGAAATGGAAAGCCAGTCATTCCCTAAAAAAGTAAAAACCTTGAGACTACCAAATATATTTAATATAAAATTCAGGATCCATGGAGTTCGATAATTTATTCAATACATTGAGGGAATACGCGACTAAGGCTGTGGCGCTTTACAAGCAACGTCTCATAGACGACGACAAAAAGGCGTCAGGACAGTTGCTCAACAGCATTTCGTCAGAGATTAAGGTTGGTGGTGACAGTTTTAGCGTGTACCTGAACCTTGCCGAGTATTGGAAATATGTCGAAGATGGACGCCGGCCCGGCAAGTTTCCGCCGCCCAAGGCAATTTTAAAATGGGTGCAGGTAAAACCAGTCATACCGCGTCCCATCCACGGCAAACTGCCCACCAAGAAGCAACTCGCCTTTTTGATTGGCAGGAAGATAGCCACGGAGGGCATTGAGGCAGGGCATCAGTTAAAGGAGACAGTTGACAGTCTCAACGCCGAATACATCCCGCGTCTCGAAGCCGCATTGCAGGAAGACTTCAACGCCTACGTATTGAAGACATTCGAGGATGTCGGCAGAATGATAATTATTTAAAGACTAACAAGATATGGCATATTCTTTAGCATGGGAAGACAGTGTCGTTATAGCAGGTTCAAGTCCTATAGTCGAATGGGAACTGCAGGTAGAAGAGGAAGGCACGTGGCGCACTGTTTTTAATGGCAAGTCATGGGTTTCCCCTGACGAGAACTACGTTTTGCTGAATGTAGGCAGACTTATGCGCGACTATCTCAACCCCGAACAGATGCCGCCCGAGTCTGCGGTACAGCCCACCCGAGACGACGGCAGTATAGCGACTTTCAGGGTTGTGGCTAACAACATCGTATGGGACGAAAGGACAGTCAGGTACGACTATTCCTTTGAAGACAGTGATTGGGACGGCGAAGACAGGACGCTTTCGGAACCTGTCAATGGGCACGCCGACAGCAGAATGAGAATAATGACTTCCTACTGGCGTGAGACAGAAGGGACGATTGAAATAGTTTCACAATAATGGCAAACGACAACAAACCTATATGGAAAGACTATCCGCTGTATTGCGGCAATGGCAATTACGTCATTGAAGAACTTGTCAATGGTACATGGCAGACAAGAAAAAGGTTTCACGTGCTACGTACTCCCTATGGAGGCGGAGAAGTGGCGGCTAACGACATGCTTTGTGCTGACTTGAAGACAGGCTATCCCGAAACGACAGGCGTGACTACGCACAGCGCCGCCTATCGCAGGTACAGATGTCAGACAGGCTCGACAGCCTCACAGACACAGGTATTCAACTTCTGTCAGGATTGGAGTTATGACGAATGGGACGGCGAGGCAAGGACTTTGTCAGCGCCTATCAATGGTCACGCCGACATGAGGCAGAGACTTTTCCGCAGTCGCTTCGGCGAGACAGAGGAAGAAATTGAGATAAGGGAGAAGGTACGCCCTGTGATAATTATTGAACCCCGACAGATAGAGTTGAATTACGATGGGCGTTCGGCTGCAATCACTATAACGTCAAACGTGCCTTACGAACTTTCAGTTAATGAAACATGGCTCTATTTCACGCCTCAGAGCGGCGAACCCGGTACACAGGTTATCTATATCGGCATTGATGAAAACAAGACATTCCACGACAGGGAGGCTGCCATAAAAATGGCTTATGAAAGTTATTGGCAAGCGGGAAACGACACCATTACCGCGTGTACCATAGCCCAAAAGGCTGTAGTACCTTCATACGCTGTTTATCCTATGGAACAAATCGTGGATTGGGATTTTACCGGCTTGACAAATTTCACCGTGAATACCAACGTGCCTTTCACTGCAAGTACCGATGCCTCATGGCTGTCTTACAGCGGAATGTCACAGGCAGGTTATCACGCCTATAACGTTTATTTCAATACAAGTGCCAACACAGGAGATGCGAGACAAACTACTGTTTCATTCGCGTTTCAAGTTGACGACACGGGAGGCACGGCTTCTGTAGTAGCGAATGTTTTTCAAGGTATAAAAGAATATGTAATGGATATACCTTCGGTACTTACATTGTCTTATCTTGAGCACAAAAATAGTAGTTACAACTATGGTGAAAAACAGTTTGTAATTACTACAGATTCACCACAGTGGAGCGTTCAATGTACAGAAGATTGGATAAGATATACAGGCTATGCCGCCTATTCAAATAATAGGTATTTGCTCAAATTTGACGTTGATGAAAACTCGGGTACAACTTCGAGATATGCTGATATAATCTATACATATATCAAAAACAACGTTCAGGAAACAGGTACCAAAGTTACCCACGTCGAACAGGTTTATGAAGGCTCGGGTAAGATGTTTATATATTACACGTATGACAGTAATGCAGCATATAACCAAGGCAAGAAGATTAACGAAGGAAGTTTTGATGCATCTTATGCCGAAACTCAAGCCATAGAAATAGGGCGTACAGGTAGTGGCGCCCGCATTCAATTTAATTGTCTTGTAACAGCGGTATTCGACGAAGAAATAACTGAAATAAGCGGAAGGGCTATGGGAAACAATAATACTACTACAGGTGTATCAATACCTGATACAATTGTTTCTGTGTCTTCTGACGCTTTCAATAACCTCAGTGGCATTACTAATATATGGTGGAATACCGAAGCTGTTGCACCGGAGTTTTATGATACCGATAAAATAAACCTTTATATCGGAAATAGTGTTCAAGATATTCCTGACAGTGGTTTTACTAATATAGACAGACTTTATTCAGTTTCTTTCGGTACAGGGGTACAAACAATCGGTAAGGGTGCTTTTTATAATTCTTTCAACGCTTATAGCACTTCAATAACCATTCCTGATTATGTCGAGGAAATAGGTGAATATTCTTTTGCTAACAACTCAAAACTATCAGGAATTATTTTAGGTTCGGGGCTTGAAACAATACCTTCCTATGCTTTCTATGGTTATAATGGTCCGAACTCCATAAATAAGCAAGTTTATTTCGGTACTAATATTACGAGGATATGTACAGGTGCCTTTGGTGATGGTTCAAGTTCTCAGTATATCGGTTCCACAGTTATTCATTTTAATGGAACATTTGCCCAATGGCAGAATATCACGATTGAAACCAATTGGCATAATTTCGCGGCACTGTGGGTAAAATGCACCGATGGCAATTATTATGTGGCGCCCGATGGTTCATATTGGCAATAATAATTTAATAAAAACATGATAAAATGGCAGAAACAGTGACAATACCAAGCGGCGTTACGACATTGACAAGGGACGCCGCCCCCTACGCAGGCAAGCGCGTAATGATTGGCTCAACTATATATGACGTCAAGTATTGCGGTGACTACGCGCTTTACTATCTCAACGCCTTCGGCGGTTGGGACGCCTTCCTTATCGAGGGCAAGACGGAGAAATGGGACGACAACAGTTTTAATGACTTTGACAGTTGTCAGTGGAACCTTATGAGTTATCCCGAGAAGCAGAGATATGCCATAGTGCAGACGACGAAATGGAGGCTCAATACAGGATGGCTCAAAGACGATGAGGCTGCAAGGCTCGCCAAACACTTGCTTTCCTCACCGCAGGTATGGCTCCATGACTTGACGACAGACGAATGCGTGCCTGTCATAATAAACACGAACAGAGCCGAATACAAGAAGCAGGAGAATACCCCGAAGAAACTTGTTTCATACACTATCGAGGTTGAAGCCGCCAAGAATAAGATGC
>JAEIGA010001826.1_pt1 | contig 33789 bp, 32 predicted proteins | sample 9270691 | NCBI WGS metagenome assembly JAEIGA01 (sample SAMN17057246, study PRJNA624740) | gut metagenome | biome: biome; isolation source: fecal sample | host: Bos grunniens | place: China: Xizang | collected 2019 | reverse complement strand
TCTGTAGCAGGTGCAAGCACTTGGTTAAGCATTTGTTCTCAATGGGGCATAGAGAATATCTGCTTCATAGCCATCCTAACTCTATACCCTCAAGTATGCTCTATTTTACCTATTTTTACCAGCAGATTTGAAACAGACCCTGGGAAGTGGGAAGTACGAGGTGCCAAGTGTCCTGCGCTCCGTTGCCCCACCGCTCCACCCGCCCGCCCCCGGACAGGGGGAGCGCACGCTCTGAGTCCCGGGAATGGAAAACCTTTCAAACTGCCCAAATTTCTCCAATAGTCAATCGTCAACACCTTGTTCCTGCCGATTGTGTGATAAATGCTTGCTTGTCGATTAAAAATGAATGGAGTAGCACTAAAACGTGGTTCTAGGGTGCAAAAGGCTTTAATAAGATGCCAAACTTCCCCAAATTTATACTTGCAGCCTGGCGTTTTCGTGGTACTATTCCGTTATGAACTTCCCGATGAATAATTATTACGGACTTACGACCGATTATGCCCGCTTCCTCAAAGCGGGCATAGATGCGAATCAGCACCTTTCGGCTTGGGAAAAATATATGGAAAAATGCGCCATATCAAACCAGATAGCCGACCCAATCGACCGCGAAGCTGAACTTTGCTGCGATTGGGTAGACCGTGACAAGGAATATGCCCAAGACTCAGCCCGTCGCCTAATCTGTTCTCCGCTTCTGGCCTCTATTACGCATTACGGAATCGAGTTCCGGGCTGAGATGCGAAAGCAGCAAATCCACCAGAAAGCCGAAAACGCTCGTTTCTATCGCGACGCCAGACAGTTAAAAATGTATTGGTAAAAGCGTAGTCGCCCTTCATTGTAGTAGAAAAGCTTTGATAGGTGTGAAATTGTCCACAATTAGCGCTTGCTGGGGAGTTCTGACTTGCGCGCGCGGGAGATTTCGGGTAAACTGGTGGCGATAGAAGATGAGCGACAACGCAGTAGATATCCACGAAAATGAGATTTGCAGAATCCATATCTGCCTATCGATAATAACCTGGTTGAACGAGCCATTCGCCCCGTTACGGTAGGGAGAAAGAACTGTTTGTTTATTAGCGCACCGGAAGCCGGCCAGAGAGCGGCTATTATCTATTCCATTGTGGAGGAATGCAAACGCACAGGAACAGATTTTTATCTCTGGCTCACGGAAGTACTGCGAAAGCTGCCGACTTACCGGGTTTCAGACGGATACCTGAACCTGCTTCCCGGAATGCTGAAACTTGAGTCACCAGCTCAGTCTCGACGAAATGTCACGCTTTGAGCTGGGGGTCAACAAGGCTTTTGGTTGAGTGCTTACAGAGAATTTTATGCCTCCCTGCATTCTACTCCCTTGAGCGGGGAATTATCGGGTTTTGATAGAGATAAGAAAATCTACAGATTTTGAGATGCGTCGATGCAATTAATAATGGCTGTGACGAGTTCGTCAACCTTGTCAGCAGGTACGTCGTTCATGATTTTGACGGTCTGTAGCAACTCTACAGATTCATAGTAATGTTCCAATTCCTTAGATACAGAACTCCATAATTCTTTTGCAACATAGCCAGTTTGTACGATAGGATATACTTTGAGCCCTTGAGCTTTCGCAATTGCGAATTCTTGGCGTACACCACTAGCAAGGACTATTTCTTGGGTATCTGAAAGTTTGTTTTCAGAATACTTGTTACCGAAGATGAAAATGGCATTACCTGCTCGAGAGATCATATCCTCTCGATACTTTTTCCATCTTTTCTCTCGTTCATCAGGATTTTTTATATTTTGAGGGAATGGCAATGTCAGCAACCTGTTTCCGATGTTTTGCCCTTGAGAATATGCATAACTGAGCACACCATTAATGACGCTGTCGCCAACCCCTTTCCCAAATCCTGAAACAACTCGATACCCTTTTTCTACTAGTTTATATGAAAGTTGGTGAATAAAAAATTCTGCGTCCTCTTTAGAGTAGACTCCATAATCTTCCGCAGAACCAGATATAAATACGCTCTTAGATAAAATATATTGTTTTATGGTTTTCAGTAAATTGTCTATTTCCTTGTAGCTGTTGACTCTTACTATTTCGATTCCATATCGCTTCAAATTGGCAATCCACAACTCTTCTCTTGTCCGAGCGTATTCTAAATTTCCATTTTCCCCAATGTCATCCTTATGTATGTTTTTGTATATGCAAAAGTGTTGACGTACATGGTTTCCGAGTTTTTCCTTCATTTGTCCTAGTATCCCGAGAATATTAGGGTCGCTCATGCTAAATCCTATAAACAGAAACGTTTTTGTTGCGATATCATTTTTAAACGCTGTACTGAATAACTCGTTTCTCCTGTGGTATGACTCATAGTCATCACTGATGAGTGTGATATCTCCTGCTATAGTGATATCGCCATGCATTTTATGTATAATCACGTCACGACCCGGGATGGAGTAGCATAAATCTTCGGGTTTTCTCTTTACGTCTACTTTTTTAACACACGCTCGGTATGCATCTTCCAAAAGTGTATCGTAATTAGTTGTCCAAACGTATTTGATAGGAAGCGATGCGAGAAGTGCGTGGGAGTCTGAATGTGAAATGTTTTTCTTAGTAAAAAGGTTTATGATATGCTGAGTCAAATCGCTTCTCCTGCCTTTCACATTGGCGTAATATTGCGCAGCTGAAAGTAAATCTGTTTCTTTTTCGATATCTAGCTTGATTTCCGCCAAAGGCATGCGTAATAATTCCTTCCACGAGGGTAAACCACAAGGTTGGGACATACCAGCTCCTACTAATAAAGCAGCGACATCGTTCATGATAGCCTCTGCATATTTTTTACAAAAAAGTTTGTGTTCTATTTCCATACGTTTGATTGATTCAAGGTAACTCCTTTTAATAAGTTTTGCAAGAAAATAGTTATATTACTAGTCGTCGCATAGTTGGAAAAATAGGTTAAGAGGCATAACGTTGGAATAACAATTACATGAGAGCGTTTTATCGGCTGCCGTGGATTCGTACAGAACAGTGAGCTCTGCCGACATAGTTACACCTAACCAGGTGTAGCGGTTGAGAGCGGGATAAGCGACTACTTCAAGGTTAAATGTTATTTGTTGAAAGTGTTTGGGATTCTAACCGGACAATCTCAAAGATGCTTGGTCAGGGGTAGATACATGGAGATGTATATGTATGCTTCAATAACTCGGGACTCCCTGGAGAATTTACAATAGGAACGGTATCGCGATTGTCTAAAATCAAGTTTGCGCGCAGACTAGCAGAGTTATAGGTGTTGGAATAGAAGTTCCTATTCCAACATATCAGAAAAGAAAATGTGTATCCGACGGAGTACATACTGCATGGTAACAGTGAATATTCAGATTAACACAGATTTGATCGTGAATACTCTTGTCGGGCTGGAAAACATGCAGATTTACTAGCTTGTCATTTGATAGAAAATGATTATAGCGAGAAGTTCCCATTTCGGCTCAGCCATTATTACCTTAGCAGGTAACGTATTCGTTCTTCTCTCAATGCAGAGCCTCTATGCTACTAGGAAAAGTGGGATGATTGCTTCATGAAACACTATTTTGAAGCAAAATTTTTAAATCATAGTCGTCGGCGTTTTTCTGTCTATCTATAGCTTGTTGGATGTATTTATCTGGATTCTTGTAGAAATCTTCCCAGCGAACAAGCGATATGTATGAGACTTCTCCCATGTACACGTCGTTATGTGAGATGCAATCTTTTTTATTGCTGCTTCTTGATTTGAGATTAAACATGTTGGAGCTTATAATAGGGAAGAAGTTTTGTGTTTGCCAAACATTGCATGAGCATCCGGGAACGCAGTTCTTGCTGACTATTGCGTAATCGTATGAGCCATCAGCATCGGGTAGTACGATGGCAACTAGGGCATTTCGCTGACAGGTTCTTTCATTCCTTGTGACAGGACGTAGTGAATACGATATTTCCCAAGGAATCCATTGCTTATTTTCAGGAATAGAAAGTTCTTTCATTTTTGGAGACATGATGATTAATGTCACAGAACTGTCGTATAACCTGTCCTTAAGTTTTTTTTCGATGGAGACCTCTAAAAGCTCAGAAAGATCCTCGTTTTCTGGTTCCCCTTTGTTTATGTGTTCTGTTTCTAGTTTGTTTTGTAATACGGTTACGTAATCGCGAACAGTATTCATCCATTCGCCATTAATTAGTTGATGATAGACGCTGTCATCTTTATATTTATATGAAATGAAAATTTTGTTGCCCATAAGATTAAGAGTAGAAGTGAGGAGTATATCTTAATTCGTTGTGATTATTAAAGTTATTAATATGTGAAAAGATTTGAGCATACCAGCCTGCGCGATATTTTCTGAAAAAGGGGGGGTAGTAGGGCAATCTGGCGCGCCCCCCCCCAGACGCCCCCTATTAGCCATAGAAAGCGGTTATGACATGCGATGTGCTGTTTGCGCGAGTTGATGAAAAGGTTGATGTTTATGGTGTGACTCCAATTTGATTTAACCAGGCATTAAACAGGGGACATGCTTTACGCATCTTGTAAATGCCGATTGTTTTTGCAATGGTGATACCTTTTCTGGTTTTGCTATAGCTAGGATTCCACGCTAAAAGTCGTTTGGAGGGAGCGGTCTCAGGACTATTGTTAATTCTTTCTGCTTCTCCGAATAGGTGTAATACCTCATGAACAGTTTGAGGGGAAATGTTTAACTCATTAGCCAAAATGTCACAGTCACTGAAAAGCAAGGTTTCGAACTCATGTACCGCGGTATAGGGAACGTATCTATTGTCAATATCGTAGCAGAGATCGGGGAATGATTCCTTCATGCCCGTTTTTGCTCCGTTGTTCATGAGCTTCGCTATTTGCTGCGGCGATGCATTTTGGGGAATATTGGAGGTGCCTGGCCATTCCTTGATGCCATAGAAATCAACAAATGTGCTGACGATTAAATCCTTCCTTTGACATAGGAAGTTGCGAATTTCTTTTTTAGAACGGCTAAATTTGATATCTCCTCCTTTGCTGCCTTTTTTAGTGAGAACAGATTGAGTCATGTAAACATCACGATGAGCACAATAGGGAGCAAGTACATCGCGAATGAAAGATTCCTCTGTTTGTCCTTCTACTAGAACATGGACATTCCTGATTTTATTCATGCCGAGGGCCTCCTGCTATAACATTTTTTACCCATAATTCGCCGAGGGAAAAATCCTCAAACCATTCCTTATAGTCTTCCGTTTTTAACCGTTCAAAGACAGAGGCTCCATTTTTTCTGTTAACAACAATTATATCCTCCGGACTGAAGTGATCAAGCAGTAGGGGGGATTGTGTGGCTGCAATTACTTGCGTACGACGTGAGGCATTTTCGATTAATTCTGCTAAAATGCCGATAGCAGAGGGATGCAGTCCGAGTTCCGGTTCATCTATGATGATTGTGGCGGGCGGTGAGGGTTGTAGAAGTGCTGTTGATAGGCAGATGAATCGAATTGTCCCATCAGAAAGATGATAGGGTTGCATTTCAAGTTCCGTATCCTTCTGCCTCCAGTCTAATGCTACTTTTTTTTCTGAGTCGCTATGCTCGATTGTAAGGAGAAAATCATCGAAATATGGCGCAACTAAGCGTACTGAGTTGACAATTTCTGTATATACGGCAGGGTGTGTTTCCCGCAGATAAAGAAGATGGGCTGCAAGGTTAGAGGCATCGGGCGCAAGAGTGCGACCTCGTTGCGTGATTTCAGGGAGCCGCATCCCGGCGAACGCACTAGTGTCGTGTACATGATAAACTTGCCACGAAGAGATATCCTCATAGACATAGCGACTGCAAAAGGCAAAGGTTGAATTGCTTTGGCTTTCTTTAACCAAAAGAGAAGTGCCATCTATGCTATCGCCTAGTTCCCACCACTTGTGATCACTCTTTTCGTAGTAGCGGGCTTCTTTTTCCACAATGACGGAATTGTTGACGGTGGGCGAAAGGTGAAAGCGATAGCCTCGTTCTCCAAACGTCATTTCAAAAAATAGCTCTTTGGTCACTTTGGGGCCTCTGAATAGAAAGCCATCCATGCCGCCATTGCGCGCAATGTATGAGGGGAGATGTCCCATCATGAATGAGCGAAGCATGCGGAAAAATGTTACAAAATTGCTTTTCCCTGCACCATTGGCTCCCACAATTATGTTTAAGTTCCTTAATTCAAAATTTTCTAGATTCTGAATAGACTTAAAACCTCTGATTGTTAATTTATCTAGCGCGGCCATGGTAATTGCGTGTTGATACTAGCGTAAGTCGATGCTGTTTGCAAGGCATATTTGGCTATGGTAATGACTTTCACACGAAATGAGCCGTCTCAGATGAATCACCGCCGTGGGCGGCGAGTTGCGAAGTGGCGTGAGAATCGCTTCAAAACGCGGGAAAATGTTTTGTGTTGGGCCTTCAATAAATGCTGGCTGTGATGCTCAGCAGGGAGGAATGAAAAAGGCCTGCAAGTTGAACTTGCAGGCCTTTCGTATGCTCGAAGGGGGACTCGAACCCCCACGGGTCTCCCCATTAGATCCTTAGTCTAACGCGTCTACCAATTCCGCCATCCGAGCATTGGTTTCGCACTGGGTGCGGGGGGAATATACACCACGTGTCGGCGTATTGCAAGACTTTTTTTGCGTAAAATGGAAAATTTATTGTTTTCTGCCGCGATAGGCGCCGTTTTTGTCGTAGAAGCGGCCGTTTTCCATGCGACCCTGGTAGGCACCGTTTTTATCGTAGAAGCGTTTGTTGCCGTGGGAGTCTGTTTCGGCGCGGCCCTGGTAGGCGCCGGTGCGGTTGTAGTAGTTTTCGGCCAGGGCGGGCAGCTGGGTGAGTGCCAGCAGTATGAGGATGGCGCGTGTCATGGTGGTTATTTGACGGTGGCGGTGGTTTCACCTCTGGCCAGGCGGATGTGCAGTTCATCGCCGGGGTGCAGGGCGGCGGCATCGCGCGCTAGTTTGCCGTTTGCAGTGCTGACGAGTGCGAAGCCGCGGTCGAGGGCATTCTGGGGGCTGGCGGCCTGAAGACGCGCGACGAGGGTGTCGAGCCTGGCGCGTTGGGTGGCGAGGCGTGTATGCAGGGCGTTGGTGAGATTTTGTTTGTGGTGGAGAAGGCGGGTGTTGGCGTGGTGGATGTGGTGCAGCACGGCGGTGGTGCTGAGGCTTGCTTTATGTATGGCGAGCCGGTTGTGTTCGCGCTCGAGGCGGTTCTGGAGGGCGGTGTGGAGGTCTGCGGTTAGGGTGTCGAGCTGCTGCTGGTAGGGAGCGAGGAGTTCGAGTGGAGTGCCGAGGCGGCTTTGTTGGATGACGCGCAGGCGCAGGTGTGCCATTTGCAGGCTACGGGTGAGTTGCTGGCGGATGTGCCGGGCGGTGTTGGCAAGGGTGGCGCGGAGCTCTGCGGAGTCGGGGGTGGTGAGTTCGATGGCGGCGGTGGGGGTGGGCGCGCGGAGGTCTGCGACGAAGTCTGCTATGGTGAAGTCTGTTTCGTGGCCGATGGCTGAGACGATGGGAATGGGGCTGGCGGCAATGGCTCGCGCGAGGGTTTCTTCGTTGAAGCACCAGAGGTCTTCGAGGCTGCCGCCGCCGCGGGCGATGATGATGTAGTCCACTGCGGGCAGATTGTAGCGTCCTGGGTTGCCGAGTTGTTCGATGGCGTGCGCTATGCCGAGTTCTGCTCCTTTGCCTTGTACTTGAACGGGGTAGAGGTAGGTCTGAATCCAGGGGGCGCGTTGTGCCAGACGGTGGCGCATATCCTGGATGACGGCACCGGTGGCGCTGGTGACCAGGGCGACGCTGCGCGGGTAGCGCGGGATGGCGCGTTTGCGGGCGGGGTCGAAGAGGCCTTCTGCGGCAAGGCGGGCTTTGAGGGCTTCGAATTGTTGCTGCAGGGTGCCTACGCCGGCTTCTTTGACGGTGTCGACGATGAATTGCAGGGATCCCCGCCCCTCCCAGACGGTGGCTTTGCCTCGGAGCTCTACGAGCATGCCTTCGCGCAGGCGCAGCCGCAGGCTGCGCGCGCGAAAGGCGTAGAGGGCGCATTGCAGCTGGCAGTGCGCGTCTTTGAGGGTGAAGTAGAGATGCCCGCTGCTGGCGGTTTTGCAGGAGCCGATTTCGCCGATGACGCTTTGCTCACCTATGTTGACCTCTACGGTCTGCTTCAGCCGGCAGACGAGTTCTGTGACGGATAAGGGCATGGGGAATTTACAATGAACAAGGTACAATTTTAAAACTCCCTGCGGCTGTGCCGCAGCCTGAGTACAGGCGGGCCGGAGACTCGCGAGCCTTTTCAATTGTACATCTTACCTTGTACCTTGACCTTTACTTCTGGTTGGGGTCTTGCCAGGCTGGGTCGTATCCCTTGGCGTAGGTGAAGAGGTCGCGGTGGATGTATTCGTAGTATGTTTCGCGTGCTTCGTCATCCAGCTTGTACCAGATGGCTACGTTGAGCGCGCGAGCGACTTTCTGCATCATTTTGAGGGTGAGTTCACGGCCCTGGCGTGCTTTCTGGACTTGTTTGTGTGTGAGTTGTTCTGTGGAGACGCTGACGAGGTCGTGATTATCCAGCCCCCAGTATTGCATGATGGTGTCGATTCGCTGGGTGCCGTGGTTGAGTTCGTTTAGTTCGTTCATCTTTAAGGATAATGTGGTGTTATGATGGAGGATAGGGTGGTTGTGGAAAGATGTGTGGGCGGCATCAGAAGCCGGGGATGTGGCGCACGTAGAAGCCGCCGCAAGGACGGGATTCGGTGTACCAGCGGGGGCCGACGCCGCGGTTAGTGCCGGTGGTGTCGAATCGCATGCCGGCTATCATGAGGAAGACGTGCCCGCGCTTGGCGTAGACGGTGAGCCACTTGCCGAAGCCCGGATGTCCCCATTTGAGGAATTGCCCGGAGGAGGGGAAGGAGTCTTTTTTGAGCATGCCGCATTCGTGCAGGATGAATGCGACGGAGCCGGAGCAGTCGTATGCGGAGTCGTAGTGTTTGCCGTGGCCACCGCCGAGGCGGTACGGCCGGCCGATGATTTTGTTGCCGGCGGCAATGGCTTTCTTGATGCGTGCCGGAGCTTTGTAGGGCACGGTGACTTTGCCGTTGCGGAGCTTTTTGGGGGTGTAGCCCTTATGATACACGTACTTGGGAGTGCGCGCATTTCTGTTCAGCTGCTGCTGGCAACCGTGGAAGCCGAGCATCAGGAGCAGAAGCATACAGAGTGTGAGGATTCTGTTCATATGAGGCATTATTATTGTGTATTTTAACACAGAACCCGGCGTTGGCAAGCTGAAAACTGGCAGGATGCCCGGAAAAATGCCGCCGCAGGCTCTCTGTGTGAAGAATCTGCGGCGGCGGGGGATTTTTCGGTGTGTTTTTTTACACGAGTCCTTGGGCAATCATGGAGTCGGCGACTTTCACGAAGCCTGCAATGTTGGCACCTGCAACGTAGTTGGTGAAGGAGTCTGTGCAGTCTTTGGAGTATTCGCGGGCGTGGTTGTAGGCGTTTTCATGAATGTTCTTCATGATGCTGAACAACTTGGCGTCTACTTCTTCGCTGCTCCAGCTGAGGCGCATGCTGTTCTGGCTCATTTCGAGACCAGAGGTGGCAACGCCACCGGCATTGGCTGCCTTGGCCGGGCCGTAAAGAATCTTAGCGGCCAGGTAGTTGTTGATGCCTTCGAGGTCTGTGGGCATGTTGGCACCTTCTGCCACGAGCATGCAGCCGTTCTTGATGAGGGTGGCGGCTTCAGCACCGTTGATTTCGTTCTGGGTGGCGCAGGGGAAGGCGCAGTCGCAGGGGACGCTCCAGGGGCGCTGCCCCTCGAAGTACTGGGCGCTCTTGAAGTTGTCTGCGTATTCCTTGATGCGGCCGCGGCGCACGTTCTTGAGCTCCATAATCCAGGCGAGTTTTTCCTGGTTGATGCCCTCGGGGTCGTAGATGTAGCCGTTGGAGTCGGACATGGTGACGACTTTGGCGCCGAGCTGGTTGAGCTTCTGAACGAGGTACTGGGCGACGTTGCCGGAGCCGGAGACCACGCACACCTTGCCGGCGAGGTCGTCGTTGCGGGTGGCAAGCATGTTCTGGGCAAAGTAGACGGTGCCGTAGCCGGTGGCTTCCGGGCGGATGAGAGAACCGCCCCAGTTGAGGCTCTTGCCGGTGAGTACGCCTGTGAATTCGTTGCGCAGGCGCTTGTACTGACCGTAGAAGTAGCCGATTTCGCGTGCACCTACGCCGATATCGCCGGCGGGAACGTCTGTGTCAGCGCCGATGTGGCGGTAGAGCTCGGTCATGAAGCTCTGGCAGAAGCGCATGACTTCGGCGTCGCTCTTGCCTTTGGGGTCGAAATCGGCGCCGCCTTTGCCACCGCCCATGGGCAGGGTGGTGAGGGAGTTTTTGAAAATCTGCTCGAAACCAAGGAATTTGAGGATGCCCAGGTTGACTGAGGGGTGGAAGCGCAGACCTCCTTTGTACGGGCCGATGGCGCTGTTGAACTGAACGCGGTAGCCACGGTTGACGTGGATTTTGCCGGCGTCGTCCTGCCAGGGTACGCGGAAGATGATGGTGCGTTCGGGCTCGACGATGCGTTCGAGGATGCAGTTGTCTTCGTACTTCTTATTGGCGGAAAGTACAGGTTCGATGGTGGAAATGACTTCCTGTACAGCCTGGAGGAACTCGGGTTCATGCGCGTTCTTGGCGCGCACCTGTTCCAGCACTCGTGTTGTGTAATCAGACATAAATGTATGGGCTTGTCTGGGTTGCCCGGCTCCGGCCTGTGCGGCAGGTGCCGTGGTCAGACGCGCGCATTATACCAAAAAGTTCCGGTTTGGAAAGTCTTTTTTCAGAAAAATTGCCAAACTGTTTGCGTGGGGCTATGGCAGGAGTTTGCATTCTGCCAGTTCTCTGGCGAGTTCCTGCACGGAGTCCAGGGGGAAGACATCGGAGCTGATGCGGATGCTGCGCTGGCCGCTTTGCAGGGTGATGGTGCAGCTGGCTACGGCCTGGTTATTGGTTTCGTGCAGGGTGGCGGTGGGATGTTCCTGCCAGGTGATGCGGGTGCTGCCGGTGAGACTGCGGCGGGTGACGCCGGTGGTATCTACGGTGATGCGCAGGAAGGCGTAGTAGGCGGTCCAGATGGGGGTGATGATGGCAGCGAGTATGGCGGTTATCTGCTGCCAGAGCGGGTCTTTGGTGCAGAGTACGTAGGCAGCTGCTGCCAGTACGATGAGGGTGGCGGCTATGTAGAGTTGGGCGTTAGCGCAGCGGAGGGTGCGGAAGGTGGGCATGTGGTGCGGGGGTGGTGATGAAAAAGCTGCCCTGCTGTGGGGCAGGGCAGCGTGCGGTGATGGGGAAAGAATCAGGCCTGGAAGTGTGCTTCCGGGGAGTCGGCCGGCACAATCTTGATTTGTTCGGGCTTGATGTCGTCCGAATAGTCGTTGCCGGGTTTCGGGCGGTACTTCACATCGATGGGCTTCACAAAGCCGCCGCGGTAGTAATCTTCTACAGCACGGGTGATGTAGACGGGCAGCCCCATGACGGAGTGCTGGAAGAATTTTGTTGCCACGTGGTGCTGGGTTCGGATGCAGCCGTGAGAGAGGCGTTTGCCGGCTACGACTTTGCCAGTGTGCAGACCCACGCCATCGGGGGTGAAGCGGTGCCAGTTGGGCATGCCGGCACCTTCGAAGGTCTGGCCTTCGGGCAGTCCGTGTGCGAGGTCGGCATTGCTGTTGGTCACTTTGCCTTCAGCATCAATGAATTTGCCGTAGCGGCTGGACTTGTGGTCTTCGTTTTTCTCGATAACGCGGAACACGCCTGTGGGGGTTTCGTGGCCGTTGGTGCCCGTGGAGACGGCCCAGTCCAGAGCAACGCGGCCGTTTACGTAGAGGCGAGCGCGCTGCTGGGGGATGCAGATGACGAGTTTGGAGTTGGCGCGTGTGACCTGTTTGAGGAGGGTGTCATCTGCCCAGTGCTCCAGGGTGAGGGGGTATTCCTTGCTGGCGGCAAAGTGCTCGTGTGTACCGGCGGGGTATGTGTTTACATAGGTGGGCAGTTCTTTGTTCGGCAGGTTCAGCGGGTTAGGCAGCTGAACAGGCACGATGGGCTGCACGGGCTGGAGCGGTTGTACGGGGGTGCTTGAGGAGTACAATGCATCGTCGTGCGAGCATGCCGCCAGTAAAAGAGCGGCCAGAGAAGCGGGGAGAATGTGTTTCATGATTTATGTTTAGCGGGACGCGGGGATGCGGAGGGTTGCGCCTGCCCGGATGGCGTTGGCGCTTTCCGGGGTGAGGCTGTTGGCTTGCATGAGGGCTGCGGCGGGTACGCCAAAGCGCCGCGCGATGCCGAAGAGGGTGTCGCCGGGTTGCACGATGTAGGTGCCGGGAGAGCCAGCCGGGCGGGCGGGTACGGTGCTGCCCCCGGGGATGACCAGCATCTGGTTGATACGCAGGGGGACATTGGCGCTGGTCATGCCGTTGGCTGCCACGAGGGCGCGTACGCTGGTGCCGTATCGGCGTGCCAGATGGCTGAGGGTGTCGCCTTTCTGCACCTTGTGCATGGACGGAGTGTTGGAGGGCGGCTCTACGGCGGGTTGCTGCTGGGCAGCTGCGTGTCTGGCAGCTACCGGTTCCGGAGTGGGCGGTGCGGTGACGATGGGAGATTCCTCTCTGGGGATGGAGGCATCGGGTATCTGTTCGGGTGCCGGGGTGGATCTGTAGTGCTGACCGGTGCTGGATTCGATGACGACGTCATCTTCCAGGACGGGTGTAGCAGCATCTTTCCACCAGGTGAAATCCAGGCTGCCGTCTTTCACGACGCAGGAGCTGAGCAGCAGCGCTGAGGCGGTGCAGACGGCAAGCCGGGTTTCGACGTGGAACCTCATGGTTGCAGGAAGTGCGTTTTAGCGGCGGTTTTTCTTGGAAACCGTGGATGTTTTGCCGGGGATGATAATCTTGGTGCCGGGCTGCACTTTGTTGGCCTGGGCCATGGTCATCTTGTTTGCCTTGAGCAGCGCTGCGAGGGTTACGCCGTTGCGGGCTGCAACTTTGGAGAGCATGTCGCCCTTCTTGACAACATATGTGGTGCTGGTGGGAGTGGCTTTGTTTTTGCTTTCCTTATAGTCTTTGGGCGTGAAGCGCACCTTGATAATCTGACCGGGGTGGATGATGTCACCCTTGATGCCGGAATCCTTGCGAATCTGGGCAATGGTGGTGTTGCTGCGCTTGGCGATTTCATACAGGTTGTCGCCAGGGCGCACCTTGTAGACCACGAGGGAGGGCTCGCTGACCTTCTTGATTTTCCTGGGCGTCTTTTTGCCTGCTGGTTTTTTGGTGGAGGTTGTGGTGTTGGCGGCTACTGCACCTGCAGCAGGACGCGAGGGGGTCGCAGTCGGCTCGGGGTCAGGCATGGCGTAGGGATCGAAATCGGCGCCTACGTGTGAGTCTACTACGGTGTCATCTGCGGCAATGGCGGGCTGGTTCTGACTGGCAACGCCGTTGGATACAGCCATGGGTTCACCCGGTTCGGGGGTGGCGTAATGGTTGCGGTCCATCTCGGGTGTGCGGTCGCCTGCCGGAACCTGATAGGTGCTGTCGCTTTCGTATACCCAGGGCGGAAGTTCTTCATCACCAATAGCTACTTCGCTCATGGGCATGGCTTCCTCGTAACCGAGAGTATCGCTGTTATTGCGTAAATATCTGCAGGAAGGAAGGGCTGCAAGCATGCCAACCCCCAGACAAATGACAGTAAGGCTTCTCTTCATACGCCGCCTACGGTAGCAGAATTGTGTGCAAAAAGCAAGCTTTTTTCGTGCTCGCGCGCGTGCATGCGAGTAAGAGTGTCATGGTGTGAAAAAAAGAGTTTACCTGCGAGGGTGTTTGTGGTAGATGTAGGTACACTGGCTTCCACTGTGCCGGAGTGCCTGAAAAACTTAATCCCCATTAAAACTGAATTATGAATCTGGAAGGAACCAAGACTGCCAAGAACCTGGCAACCGCTTTTGCCGGTGAAGCCCAGGCATACACCAAGTATCAGTACTACGCATCCAAGGCCAAGAAGGATGGCTATGTGCAGATTTCGGAGCTGTTTGAAGAGACTGCCCGCAATGAGAAGGAGCACGCCAAACTCTGGTTCAAGGCATTGCATGATGGTGGCATTCCCAGCACCATGGAAAATCTGAAGGATGCAGCTGCCGGTGAGAATTACGAGTGGACGGATATGTACGCCACTTTTGCCCAGGAGGCTCGCGAAGAGGGCTTTGAGGAGCTGGCTGTGCTGTTTGATGGTGTGGCCGCTGTGGAGAAACACCACGAGGAGCGCTACCGCAAGCTGCTGGCTAACATTGAGGAGGGTATTGTATTCTCCCGCGATGGTGATGTCATCTGGCAGTGCGGCAACTGCGGTCACATTCAGATTGGCAAGAAGGCTCCGGCTATCTGCCCTGTGTGCGACCATGCCCAGGCATACTTCCGCATTGAAGCGGTGAATTATTAATCTATAAACTGCACCCGCCGTTGGTAAAACTGACGGCGGGTGCATTGTTGTTATGTGGCAGGCGAATAAGCTCAGTATTATTGTTCTTACTATCGGTTTTGCGGCTCTTGGTGGGGCGTATTGGTACCTCGCTCCGCAGGATGAGCTGCTGGCTAAGCGCGTGCTCTATACGGGTATCTGTGCCTTGCTTTTTGTAGTGGCTGTGGCAAACTGGCTCAGCTTGAAAAAGTAAGCATTTTACTGGTAGGTCTTGCAGCGGTTCAGCCAGCCTGCAAGCCAGCGTTTTTCTCCGCGTGCTGCAGGTGAATTGGCTACGCGGCGGGTAAGTACCGCAGCCGCGGCGCGTGAGAATTCTGCGGTGGCGGCGCGTCCGGCCGGGTAGCCGCGCATTTCTTCCAGCACCTGGAGAAGCCCCCATCCTATGCCGTCGTAGCGCTCGGTGGCTTTGATGCCCTCTCCCTTGAAATTTACGTAATCAACCAGGCAGTACATGCCCTGGGTGGTGGCGGCCAGCGCTGCATAGCGCTGGCGCACGGCCTCAGGCTGGTGGCTGTGCTGCATCATGCGGCGCAGGGCCAGGTGTGAGCGTGCCATGATGAAGCGGGCCTGGATGTCGATATGGGCTGCCAGCCAGCTCCGCATGGAGTCGGCGAGGTTGCTGTGGTCGGCCAGAAATGCCGCTTTGTTGCGCCACGGGGCTGTGCCATCGAAATAAGTGGGCACCTGCACGCCTTGGGAACGGGCATAGCGTACAAATGAGGGGAAGCTTTCATCGAAAGCTTCCTGCACGCCGGCAGGGTACCAGATGAAATGACCGATGCCCAGGGAGGGGAAGGCTTCACCTTCATTCCAGGAGACGAGCCCCTGCACGCTGCCGGCGCATTCGTTGCGCCAGATGCGCTGCCCGAGTTCCTGCACGTTGACCTGGCTCTGGAATCCGCTGGGCCGGTGGGGGCGCTGGAGCTGTTGCATTCTTTGATGTCCCACCCCAAGGCAGGAGGTTAATAGAAGGATGGCTGAAATTGGCAGCAGGAGTCTCATGCCAATCATTTTATCAGCTTGCCAGGTGGTGTAAAGCATGCTTTTTGCCTGTATCTGAAAAAAATCTGCCTTTATACTTGACATGCCTGCCGCCCTGTGGTACATTTCCGCACCGCCATGCGGTCAGTGTGCAAAGTATCACGGCACCACGCGGGCGAGAAACAACCGAAATTATACATTTTTAGATATGGTAGCAATCCGTCTTAACCGTCAGGGGTCCAAGGACCGTCCTTTCTACAAGATCGTTGTCGTTGACAGCCGTGCTCGCCGCGATGGCGATTTCATCGAGCAGGTGGGTACTTACAACCCCATGGCTGAGGGTGAGAACTACACGCTGAACCTGGAGAGCGTGGAGAAGTGGCTCGCCAATGGCGCCAAGCCCTCCGAGACTGTGGCTTCCATGATTAAGAAGGCTCGCGCCGCCAAGGCCTGAGTCTCCTTACCCAGAAACCTTTTCAACAGGTTGTTTCAGAACGAACCCCGATGCTGCAAAGCATCGGGGTCGTTCTGCGTTTACTGGTAAGGTGATCTGGTTACATCCACCGGAACCAATTGAAGATGAAGCGGCCGGCGCCGTAGACACCATGGCGGCTGGTGATGAAGAAGTACCAGAGTGTTTTGTACACGGGCAGGGCTTGCAGCATGAGTATGGCCAGCACAGTGCTGCGCGTGCGTGATTCACTGGTGATTTCGAAATACCCCTTGCTGAAAAAGACAATGAGTTCAAATGTGGCTACGGTGCAGGTGAGCAGCAGGGCGCAGATGGTGCTGACAGGTGATTCGGCAGTCAGACCGGAGACCAGCGCAGCTCCAAGTATGCCGGCCAGGGTGAAGATGCAGCAGAGTTGCCAGCGGTAAAGTTTGCCCGACCACCGGTGCAGTACGAGTGCGGCTGCGGCAAAGTAGCACAGCGGGCCTGCCGTCATTTGCCAGACAAGGCTTGCCCCAACCAGGGAGAATCCGCCCAGGACAAGACCACCGCAAATGGCGGATGCCCCGAGCAGCAGAAGAATGGCACCGGTGGTGAGTGCGTGTTCCAGGAGCCAGGCAGCGGTGAGCAGTGCCAGGAAAACCAGGGGCATGATGAAGTAATGCTCCAGCATCCATTGCTGGAAACCGGGGAAGTGGGTAGCAACGCTGCCGCTGAGCGCTGCTATGAGTACGCAGATGGCGCAGCCGAGGTGGGCAAGGGCGGAATGGGGTTCGTTCATAGTAGTGTTGCAAGGAGCTGTGCCGCCTGGCTGCGGGCAGGTTTGCCGCTTTCCGTGCGGGGTAAGGGGGTGTGGAGGATGTGGCGCGGCTGCTGGTAGCGCGGGAGGGTGGCGCAGGCGGTGTGGAGGGCTTGTTCTGCTTCTGCCGGGCCTTCCCAGAGTAGGGCAACGCATTGCCCGAGTACGGGGTGCGGTGCGGGAAGGGCTATGAGTTGCAGCCCGGTGGTGGCCTGCAGGTGGCGTTCGATGTCTTCTGCCTGTATTTTGATGCCGCCGGAGTTGATGACGGCATCCACCCGCCCTAGAATGCGGAAACGCCCATCGGGGGCGATTTCTGCCAGATCGTTTGTTTGCAGGGAGTCAATACCCAGGTAGGGAACGCTGATTCTGAGAGTGCCGGTTTCTGAAAGACTGGCCTGCACCCCGGGCAGGGGGGTGTAGAAATTGCTGCGCTGAGGTCCGTTGAGGGCTCGCAGCGCAATGTGAGAGAGGGTTTCGGTCATGCCGTAGGAGGCAAAGGCGTGCGTGGGGAGGTGCTGCAGCTGTTCTTCCAGGGCTGCATCCACAAAGCTGCCACCCAGCAGCAGGTTGCGCACGCGCGCGAGCTGTGCTGCCCCTCTGGGGTGTGCCAGGGTGCTGGTCAGCTGCATGGGCACCAGCGGGGCAAAGTCTATTTCGTGCTGCAGTTCGGCCAGGGGGGTGGAGCTCGGCTCTGTGACGATGAGGTTGAGCCCAGCTGAAAGCGCCCGTACCACCATCATCTGCCCGGCAATGTAGTGGAGCGGCAGGCAGAGCAGGGCGGTGTGTCCGGCCTGGAGCCGGAATGCCCTGCAGGTGGCGGCTGCGCTGGCAAGCATAGCTGCTTTGGTGGCCTGTATCTGCTTCGGTTTGCCGGTGGAGCCACTGGTGCGCAGCGGCATGGTGGGAGAATCATTCCACCAGTTTTGCAGAAATGTTGCCAGGGTGGCGTGTATGCCCTGCTGGTGCTGGCTCCATGTGGGCAGGGAGCCGGGGGTGATGGTGCAGCCATCGATGCTGATGGCGTGGGTGGGCATGGCGGTTTAGCTGGCGGAGATGAGCTGTGTGGTAATCACTTCGCGCAGGCAGCGCAGCAATTCGATGCGACCGTTGGCCAGTACGGGTTCCGCGCAGAGCGACAGGCGGCATTGGGCAGCGCGCTGCAGGGTGGTTACGGTGGCGGCGGTGTCGCGCACCATGGTACCGGATGTTGCCATGGAGGGGAAGTGGCTTTCAAATTCATCGCGGCTTTCAACGGCAATGATGACCCCCAGCGGTTCCAGTGCGCGGGGCATCCACGCGCGCATGCTGGCGGTGCTCAGCTGAATATCGCAGCCGGCTTTCAGCGCAGCCATGAGCGCTATGGCCAGGTCAATATCGCTGGTGGCTTTTTCTGCACGGATGCAGAGAGAAAGCGGACGGTAGGTGAGGGTGGTGCGGTAGGCCGGGCTTTCATCCAGTACGCGGTTGATGCCGAATTCGTTTTCCCACCAGTACCCGATGGAGTCAGCGGCGGAGGAGAGGCGGGTGGTATCATCCGGACCGGGTTTGGGTGAGAGTGATTCCCAGGGGATGAATGCGAGGTTACGCTGGGTGCCGCGGTGCTGCGGGCGGGCCACTTCCTGCCACTGGCAGAGGGCGGTGATGAAGTGGTTGCCGCCGCTCATGGGGGCGGTGTTCTGCCAGCCGGCGCGAGGGCGAATGCCGGGGCGGGGCAGCGGGCAGCAGTTGATGGATACCTGGCTGGCAGAGGTGAGCCGGAGCCAGAGGTCGATTTCGTGAGTGTCGCGGGAGTAGATGCCGACGGCACGCTCCTGCGATTGCTTGCGCTGGGTGCGGCCTGCTTCTTCGGTGCTGGTCACGCGGATGAGACCGAGAACGGGGACGTTGTGTACTGCCTGGGCAAAGGCACTGCCGGGTTGTACGCCGACGCGTACACCGGGTGTCCATATCAGGGAGCCGATTTCTGCGGTGGCTGGGGAGACGAGCCATGCTTCGTTTGGCCCCAGCTGGCCCAGCAGGTATCGCTGGTCATCGTTGAGCGGACGCCCCATGGGGCCTATGTCGACGCCTTCCATCCAGCCGGGTTGTGCCGCAATGCTGGAAACGGCATCGCGCAGCGCGTTCATGAAATGCTGGTTATCGTACACTTCTGCATGCACGTAGATGAGGTGGGGCATGGCGGGGTCCTGCCCGGCGCGGTGGAAAAGTGTGCGGGTGATGTCGCGGATGGCGCGTGCCCAGTCACCCTGGGAGGAAATGTAAATGCTGCTGCAGCCGGATGTGCCGCCCAGCACCGGGCGGCCGTCTGTGGCGGCGGCCATTTCGCTGGTGTGTTTGGCGCTGCCGTGGTAGATGAGCCCGTTGATGCGCTCGCTGGAAAGTAATTTGCGCGCAATCTGGTTATCCAGGCAGGGTACCATCTGCAGGCGCGGGAATACGAAGCCGGCTTCGTTGAGCAGGCTGGTGAGTGCGGAGGCCAGCAGTACGGTGTGTGTAGAGGGTTTGTAGATGATGGCGTTGCCGGTGACCCAGGCTGCGGCAATGCCGGCCATAGCTTCTTCCAGCGGGTGTACGCGGCTTGGTGCAACCGTGATGACACCCAGCGGGTTGGGTGTGGTGCCATCCATGAGCCCTTCCTGCACTATGCTGCGTTCGTAGAAGCGGCACGAGTCAATGGCGTTGGTGACTTCGGCGTCTGCTTCTTCCAGGGTGAGCCCGGCATCGCGTACGAGCAGGGAGATGAACTCGGTGCTGCGTTTTTCCAGCAGACGGGCGGCTTGCAGCAGGTGGATGCGGCGTTCTTCCAGGGTGGGCGGCAGTTGCACAGCCTCGCGGGCTGCGGTGTCGAGCACGGTGTTCACCATGTTGAAATCCGCCGAGTAGAAGCGGTAGTCTTCCATGCCCGGGGCGGTCAGGGAGCGGCTGATGCAGAGCAGGGCAGATTCTGTTTCCTGCCCGTTTATCAGCAGGGGAAGCTGTTTCTGCTCGCGTTCCGCTTCCTCAGCCGCAGCGCGGTGAATGGCGTCCATCCGGGCGCGGTCTGTGATGCCGGAAATGCGGGTGAAGGTGTAGGAGCCATCTGCTCCCGGAGCTTCATGCTGCTGCTCTTCGCGACCGCTGAGAGAGGCCAGGAAATGTTGGCGCATGCGACCCCAGCCCATGGAGTTAGGTTCCAGTTCTCCTCCGGTGGCCAGGATGCCTTCCGGCCTGCCCAGTTCCTGAACGAGGGAAAGGAGGTAGGATTCAAAACCTGCTTCTCCGCCATCTGTTGTCACGCCTGTGGAGAGCAGAATGTCGGCTCCGTTTTTTGCCAGAAGTCGCCCTGTGTGGTTGCTGAGACCGGAAATGAAGCAGAACTGCGGTTTGCCGCTGCGGCCGGCGCGTCCCCAGCAGAGGAGACCGTATGCAATATCAAAGAGGTTGTGTGTGCCGACTACCGGGGTAAGCACTTTTTCCTTAGTGCCCATAGCGGTGGCTACGAGTTGTTTGTAGCGGGCCTCTGTGTCGTTTTTGCTGTGGCAGACTTCGTTGGCAGTGCCGTGCACGTATGAAATTTCCCGTTCGGCATCCAGGTGGCTGCCTTTGACCAGCAGTACCTTGAGGGGGGCTGCTCCCTTGGCTGCGCGGGCTGTGGACCACTCCGTCATTTCGCGCAGCAGTGCGGGGCTGCCTTTCAGGTAGGCAGGGATTTCCAGCGCGGCATCGGCTTTGTACAGGGCGGAACCCGCCATGGCGAGCCGGAAAGCTTCGGCCACGATGTTCATGGTGGGGGAAAGTCCGCTTTCTACGATGACCGGGCTGGGTTTGCTGCCTTTGACTGAGAGTTTGAGCAGAGGACGCAGTTTTTCAGCCAGGGCTTTGGCTCCGGCTTCGGGGGAGTAGGGATTCAGTGAGGGGCAGAGCCGCCAGGGCTGAATCACGATGCCCACGCCTTCCTGTTTGGTGAGGATGGCTTCGAGGTGCTTGTAGTATTTTTCTGCGCTTTTGTGGCCGAATACCTGGGGCACGAGCGGGTTGAGTGCCAGTGTGAGACCGTCTTTGGCACATTCCTTTACCCGTTTGGCAACTTTGTCTGCCAGGGTTGGCAGGGTGAGTTCACCAAAGGTGGAGCGGAAAATGCGCTGTACTTCAGCAATGGCGGCACTTTGCATGCTGCGGGCCGCCATGGCGGCGGCTTTGAAACGGAGTTTGCCTACGGTGCTGAATATGGAAGGGACTCCTCCATGCTCTGCCAGCAGCCGCCGCAGGTTCTCCACTTGTTCTGCAGGGTCGGTGACATGGAATACAGTGCCGCACAACTGCTGGATGAATAACAGATTCTTCTTATCTGTAGCCAGGCGGGAGAGGGCTGAGATGAGTGTGCGCTCATCGGAACGGATGCCTTTCAGCGTGGCGAGCAGCAGTTCCTGCGCCAGTTCGGCCGAGCGTTGGGCCAGGGTGCGGTCATCCCATTTGCGCTTTTTTGCTTCTGCCAGTTGTGCCTGTATGTCCAGTTCCGCCATAAGTTGACACATTCTACCTTGCCACCGGGTTGCTGGCAAGTGAAAAGTATGACTTGCAGAGGACTTAATGGGGGCGTCGGAATGACTATAATTTTTCCCATTGAATCTGGCCAGGCAGCAACTCGCCGATGAGGGTGCGCAGCCGCTTGTCTGCCTCTTCTTCCGTTACGTTGATTTCCGGTGACCAGCAGGTGCCGGCCTGGAAATAGGCCCAGCGTTGCACTTGCCCCAGTACGACGCGGTCCAGAATGTCCTGCAGTGTGCGTTGCAGGTGTGTGTGGCAGATGGAATGATGCCCGACAAACAGGTAGTAATGAATGAAGTTGATGCGTTTGCCTGGTTGTTCCGGCACGGCGACACGCGATACGAGCCGGGTGACTTTGAGGGTGCGCCCGTCTTTAAGAATGATTTCACTTTCGGTGCCGCGTACATCCATATGCCCCTGGGCGGGAAGGCAGCGCTCCGGTCTGTGAATCGAATTATTCATATCCTGCCCGGAGTATACGATGGATACTTCCACTGCCGGCTTTTTTTCTTCCCACGGAACGCGTGGAAGCTGGGTGTATTGAGCTTTGCTGAACCGGGTGTCGGCAGCCAGAAGGCTGCGTTCCTTTTCGCTTTCCTGCACCTTGATGCCACGCCAGCCCAGCAGGTTGTAGCCTAGTGGCATGTCCGGGGAGATGCTGGATTCCAGCATCTCGTCATGCTGAGGTAGAAAGAACACGCCACAGAACAGCACGGTGGCAAGAAGCGGGGGAAGTAGGGCGTGGAGTATCTTGTTCATGCTTCTGTTACCTCCTTGTCGCTGGGGGTGTTACGGCGTGTGATGATGGTCTTGCGGCGTTTCAGGAAGGGAATTTCTCCGGCGAGCAGGCTATGCAACAGCATGAGCCCCAGCAGGCTTGCCGGGAAAAAGAAAAGCAGCCCGGACCAGTCGTGCCATGTTTTGGATGCAAACGCCGGGTTGATGTATTCCGCGCAGATGAAAATGCTGGATACTCGGAATGCATTGGCCACAATGGACAGAGGAATGGCGCTGAATGCCAGGGTGATGCGTTTCCAGAGGGTGAGTTTGTCTGCCAGGTAGCCCCAGGCGCAGGAAACCATGATAAGAGCCATGAGCGATCGCATGCCTGAACAGCCGCCAGCTATGCTGTAGGAATCCCAGTTTCCCTTGGCAAAGGTGATGTTGGTGCCTTCCACCACGGTTTCCACACCGAAGAGCCCGGAGAAGATGTGGGCTGCTTTGGTGGCCATGAGCTGCATGCCTACCGTGGCTTGCTGGAAACCGGGCAGGGGAATACTCATCCACAGAAAGAACAGGGGGAATGCACAGCGCAGAGCCGCCAGACGGCCCCAGTAGCACCACACGGCTCCGGAAAGCAGGAAGGGCAGCCCGCCTATGGCGAGACGCCCCTGCTGGGTGCGTACTGCAGCAAGAAAGAGCAATGCTCCCAGAATGATGAACCACAGCCCGTGGAGACTGCCTTCAAAACGTGTTTCCCTGAGTTTGCCACAAGCATGCACCAGCATATAAATGCTCAGCAGGGGAACCATCCAGCCGTGTTCGTAGTCGGTCTGCCAGTTCCATGAGGATTCCAGCCATTCCGCAGCACTATACGTACCGCCTGTAAACCCGGGGTAGATCCCAATGGCCCAGATGATGCTGACCAGGAGAGCGCTGAAACCACCCCATTGGAGGGGTGATAGGCTCTTCCAGAATGAATTTGTGGGGCTTTGCGTGTTCAAAATGAAAAAAAATCGGTTAAAATGTGCATTTAGTATTGCAATTTTTGCGAAAATGTCAAGAATAGTCGCTCACACACCTCACCTGCATACATGAAAATTATCAGCGGTACCGCTCATCCCCAGTTAGCTAAGGACATTGCCAAGGTCATGGGTCTTCCCCTGTGCGATGCAACTGTCAATACTTTCCCGGACGGCGAAAGCTTCGTTCAGATTAAGGAATCCATCCGTGGCGCAGACGCTTTCATTGTTCAGCCTACCTGCCCGCCCACGAACCACAACCTCATGGAACTGCTCGTGATGGTGGATGCCGTGCGCCGCGCCAGTGCCAGCCGCATCACCGCCGTGATTCCCTTCTACGGCTACGCCCGCCAGGACCGCAAGGACAAGCCCAGAGTGCCCATCACCTCCAAGCTGGTGGCCAACCTGCTTACTGCCGCCGGCGTGAACCGCGTGCTGACCATGGATCTGCACGCCGCCCAGATTCAGGGCTTCTTTGAAATTCCTGTGGATCATCTCCACAGTGTGCCTGTGCTTATCAAGCACCTCAAGGCCAACTATGTGAAGGATATGAACAACCTCGTGGTTGTTTCTCCCGATATCGGCGGTGTGAAGAACGCCAAGAGCTATGCCAACATTCTCGGCACAGACCTCGCCATCGTTGCCAAGCAGCGTATCTCTGCCACTGAGGTGGACGCCCACGCTGTTATCGGTGATGTGAAGGGCAAGGATGTGCTTATGGTGGACGATATGACTGAATCCGGCGGCACGCTCTGCGCCGCTGCCAAGATTCTCAAGGAGCACGGTGCCGCCCGCATTTTCGCCGGCGTCTCCCACGGCGTGCTGACGGACACTGCCCGCCAGCGCCTGGCCAACAGCTCTATCGAGTGCCTGCTCACATCCGACTCTGTGCCCATGGCCTATGGCGAGCGCGTGGACACCGTGAGCATCGCCCCGCTTTTCGCCCAGGCTATTGCAAACATTCACCACAATGCTTCCGTGACCCACCTCTTCGAGGTGTAAGAAACGCGGCCTGATATATATACACATTTCAGCGGCAGCCTGAGCAGGGCTGCCGCTTTTGTATTGTCCGGGAGAGTTGCAGGCTGGCGATGTATAATCAGTGCGCGGAATCCTGGGTGAGCTCGCGGAGGCGGGCTCGGAGTTCTGCAGCCTTGTCCGGCTTCTTCGGGGCCAGGTTATGCTGCTCGCCGGGGTCGGTGCTCAGGTCGTAGAGCTGCTCTCCGCGGCCCTGTCGATCGGCGCGGCCACGCCCCATGTTCGGTATGTACTTGAACTGCCCGCTGCGCAGGGCATAGCGCGGGGCTTCGAAGGCCTGGGTCACCAGCTCGCTGCGCCCCCGGTCACTGCGTCCCAGCAGGGCAGGCAGGTGGTTCTCGCTGTCTCGCATGGAGCCCTCGGGCACTTCGATGCCGCAGAGAACAGCCAGCGTGCGGCCTATATCCATCTGGCTCATGAGGGCGGCATTGGTGCCGGGGGTAATGGTGCCCGGCCAGGAGACAATGAAGGGAACGCGGGTACCGCCTTCGAAGAAACTGTATTTGCCACCACGCCACGGAGCGGCGGGCTGGTGCCCGGCGCAGGCTTCGCGTGCGCCGTCCTCATAGCCATCCGCGATAACGGGGCCGTTGTCGCTGGTGAAGATGATGAGCGTTTCTTCCTGCCTATAGCCATTATTCTCCAGTGCGGCCATGATACGGCCCAGTGAGTCGTCCATCTGCAGGGTCACATCACCCCGGATGCCGAGGTGGCTTTTACCGCGGAAGCGGTTGTGCGGGTCGCGGGGTACATGGATATCATTGGTGCAGAAGTAAAGGAAGAGCGGTTTACCGTTGCAGTCAGCGATGAAACGCTCGCCAGCCGCGGTGATGTCGTCGGCAATATCCTGGTCTTTCCAGAGAGCAGCTGCGCCGCCGCGCATATGGCCGATGCGGGAGATGCCATCGATGATGGTGCAGGCGTGCTGCTTATCGCTGGGGCGCCCCCAGGGCTTGAGCAGCTGCGGGTGCGTGGCTGCGGTCGGAACGCCCGGGTAGGCCTTGCCGCGGTAATTGACTTCGATGGGGTCATTCGGGGTAAGGTTGCGAACTTTGCCGTTTTCTACATAGACGCAGGGGACTCGGTCACCCGTAGCGGCCATGATGAAGGAGTAATCAAACCCGGTTTCGGCCGGAGCGGGGGAGATGGGCTTGTTCCAGTCGATGTTGCCGGTTCCGAGTCCGAGATGCCATTTGCCGACGGCGGCTGTGCGGTAGCCTGCCTGCTGCATCAGAGTGCCCAGAGTGGCGGCTTTGTCGCGTGTGGGGATGATGAGGGCGGCATCTCCGGGTAGTATGCCGGTGCCGCGCTGGCGCCAGGCATATTGCCCTGTAAGCATGGAGTAGCGCGAAGGGGTGCACACGGAATTGGTGCTGTGCGCATCGGTAAAGAGCAGCCCCTGGTCTGCGAGCTTCTGCACGTTTGGGCAGGGTACGCCGCCGTTGTTGCCGTATGCGGTGGTGTCGTTATACCCCAGATCATCTGCTACAAAGAGAACAATGGCGCGGGGTGCTGTGAATGCAGCAGCGCTCTTCTCTGTGGATGCGTGCGCGCTCAGCGTGTGCAGGATGATATACGCGAGAATGAGGGTAAACAGTTGAGGCATCCTGGTCATGCTTGACCGTTTTACTATAATTCAGATTTCAGCACAAGCGAAAAAAACAGCCCGCTTTGCAGCGGACTGTTTTTCAGGATGCGTGAAGTTCCGTTTTCTCTGCTGTTTTAGAAATCAAACTGGCAGTTCTCAGTAACGGGCAAGGCCTGGTAAAAGGCCTGGTTGAAGCCGGCGGCAGAGAAGATGTTGTTGTGGTCTGCCTCGAAGCGGTGCACCGTGGGTGGGGTGCGGAAAGCGCGGATGAGCTTGTCGGTGCTGCCATCGGGGAGCACCTGGTCATAATTGGCGCTGATGATGGTGACCGGGCAGGTAATCTGCGGAGCAACGCGCACGGAGTCCCAGGGGTCCAGCGGAAGCAGTCGCGGGATGAAGGGAACCACGTTGCACGCTACGGATTTCATGTTGTCAAACGGGCAGATGAGAATGATGCCCGCAGGTTGTTCGGTGACAGCCACGTGGGTCGCAACGGCGCTGCCCAGGCTGAATCCGGCAAGGTAGAGCTGCGCGGAGGGGTTCCCCATGGCTGCGCGTGCATAGCGGATGGCGTAGCGGGCATCCGGTACGATGTCTTTCTGGCTGGGCTCACCGGTGCTGCCACCGTAGCCTCGGTAATTCATGAGCAGGTAGGAACGGGCGGGGTCTGCAGCAGCGAGGTTTGCCATGGTACCTACGTTCATGGCATTGCCGCCAAAGAGAACCACCAGCGGTGTGTTGGCGCCGCGGTTGAAGAACCAGCCCCGCAGGGTGCTGGTGCCATCCTCACTGGGCAGTTCAATGGCGTTTGTCGGGAAGCCGCAGGCGGCATCGGGCATTTGCATTTCGCTGCCGGGGTATATGAGACTTCGCGTGTTGCAGGAGCTCAGGCTGAGCAATGTGGCTGCAACAAGAACTGCTGACTGGGTTAAACGCTTCATAGTGCTTGTGCCTCTGGGGGGGATTATCTGCCGAAACGGCGGCGCTGGCGGCGGTGCTCAGGTGTGGCTTCCTCAGCTTCATCCGTCTCTTCGGAGGTATCCTCTTCAGTCTCTTCGCTTTCTTCTGTTTCCTTGCCTTTGTGCTTTTTGTGACCGTGGCGGTGGCGACGCTCCTTGCGGCGGCCCATGGCGGTGTCTTCTTCATCGTCCATGGTGCTGGCTGCGCGTTCCACGATGCTGCGCCTCTCTTCATCTGATTCCACTTCCCACACAGGAGAATCTTCCAGGAAGGGGGGAATCTCAAGTGTGCAGCCTACGCGATAGTCGCCTTCCTTGGTGAGCGCTTCTTCAATTTCCTTGAGGTCGGGCTGGGTTTCGTTTGTGCGGAAAATGTGCACCACTGGCGCATCACCCACTTTATATTTACCCGTGGGGGCTTTGCCGGTTTCCAGTTCTTCAATGAGCAGGCAGAAGCCGAATTCATTGCCCGGAATTTCGGAAACAATAATCTGAATGGGGTAGGTTTCGCCTTCTTTGACGTGGAATTTGGAGCCGGTCTGGATGCCGCCCAGCTGCTGGTTCCAGTGCGGGGTTTCTTTATACTGATAGAGGGCGCAGCCTCCCTTGGGCGAGCTGATGTAGTCCTGGTATTGGCGTTTAGTGCCCAGCACCATATCGGCTTCGGAGGGAATGCTCCAGCCCGATTCCAGCACTACCTTTTCGTCAAAACGCACGACGATGGCATCATCACCCATGCCGACGAAGCGGAAATGCCCGGTCTTGGGGGCTTTCACCTTGCCGGAATAGACAACCAGCCAGTCCATGGGTTCTACCGTGCGTTCCTGTTCGCCCTCATTGCATCGGAATGCCTTGGGCGCGTAGGAGGCTTTGCAGCGGGGCAGGTAGAGGTAGGGCGCCACCAGCTCTACGTTCGGAGAGTAGTACATGTCGAGCATTTCCTGGTCCCAGTCGGAGTCCATGTAGTTTTTGATGAAACGCACGACTTGTTCGCGGCGAAGCGGCTTTGCTTTTTTATCGACGGGTTGCTTGAGGTCGTAGAAGCGGCCGGTGAGGGCGGAGGTTTCGTCTGCGGCGAGTTTTTCCACCTTGCGCTTCATTTTTTTCACGCGGCTCATGATATCGAAGCCTTTGCCATCCTTGGCAAATTGCTCCATGGCTTTGCCTGCGCGGTCTTTGATTTCGTCCCAGCTGGGGGTATCGGCGTTGCCTTTGTCCTTTTCGGAGTCCTTCAGGTCTTTGTCTGCCTGTTCGGAGAGTTTGTCCCAATCGGATTTGTCCTTGCCCTCTTTTTTGTCAGAGCCGGTTGTTTTGTTGGCATCTGCCAGGAGTTTGTCCCATGCACTGGGTTCCCCCTTTGCTTCTTTCTTTTTGTCTTTTTTACCCTTGGGCTGTTTGTGAGCCGGGGTGGATTTGAATGCTGACACGGCCTCATCCCAGAATGCGGGGGCAGGCTGGGTGAAGGCAACCAGCAGTGGCAGCAGGAGGAAAAGGGTTCGCTTGCTCATGGTGTTGGCAGTTTACTGGATAATCCGGGGGATTGCAAGTGGTTTTTTATTCGTTGTCTTCTGCATCTGGCTTATCACTTTTGACAAGACGGATGCAGCAGGCAATGAAAAGAGTCCATACGATGCCGATGGAGAGTAACATGGTGATGATACCAGCGATAGTCATAATAGTGTTCTGGGGGTTAATTGTTTAAATTTTCAGGGGTGGTGTGTTTGTGGAATCTGGGGGAGGTGTAGATGACGAAAGCAAAGAAGCAGGCAACCAGAATGACCCACACAATGGGGAAGATGGCGCCGGGTTTGCAGGCAAGCACGTTGACTACCTGGCTGCTCTGTTTCACAAATATATTCTGGTAGAGCCAGGAAGCGAAGATAGTGAGCAGAATGCCGGGAGTCACCCAGCGGATGATGAAGTGCAGACCGCGGGGCAGGGGGATGGCGGCTCCCGTGCGCAGCTCTTCCAACCCGTTATTCGTACCCCACACCAGGTTGAACATGGTGAAGAAGAGGCAGGTGGTGATGTAAAGGAACATGGTGCCGAACCAGAAGTCCATGGTATCCAGGGCCATGAGCCCGTCTGTAAACCAACCTACCATGAGGGTGCCGACGGTTACCAGGAAAGCAACCAGGGATACACTCTGCATGCGGCGCAGCTGCCAGAATTCCTCCAGAAAGGCCACAGAGGGTTGCAGCATGGAGATGGCACTCGTGATGGCGCCGATGAAGAGCAGCAAAAAGAACAGCGTGCCGAATATCTGACCACCCGGCATGTAGTGGAATACCTGTGGCAGTACGTTGAACCCAAGCCCGAAAGTGCCGCATCCTGCTGCGGCTACCACGCCGAGCAGAGCCACTGCAGCGGGTATAATCATCATGCCGGCCATGCCTACTTCAATAGCTTCGTTTGCGGCATTGGCCGTGAGGGAAGACAACGCGATGTCCTTGCGACGGCGCACATAGCTGGCGTAGGAGCACACGGTGCCGAAACCAATGGAAAGGGAGAAGAAGACCTGGCCTGCTGCAGTGAGCCACAGTTCCGGGTTCAGCAGCCCCTGGGTCAGGGATATGTATTTTTCTTCTACAGCCTTGCCGGGGTTTGCCGCCTGAATGCGGGATACGAGCTCTGCCTTTTGCTCGGGTGCTGCCTGGGCGGGTATCATTTCCACTTCCTTGCCGTCGACTACCAGCATGGTCTTGGTGGGGTTCCACATATAGCCAAGCCCCTGGCTCACATTGCGCTCAGGGTGGCTGGCATCCGGTGTGCCGAGGGTGAGTACGCGCGCCAGAATGATGAAGGCGGTGATGAAGAGCAGGGGCATGCTCCACTTGCAGAACCACTCAATGCCCTTGCCGATGCCGCGGAAGATGATGTACATATTGGCCAGAATGGCCAGGGCAAAGAATACGAGCTGCGTGCCGCCGCTCGTGAAGATGGAGCCATCTCCGGTAAGACCTACGAAGTTGGCAAAGAAGTTGCCGTATTCCTCGCTGGTGTTCAGCTGCAGATCGCCCATGGCGGTGTGCCATGCGTAGCCGATGGTCCAGCTTTCCAGCGGGATGTAGTACATGGCGATGCCGATGGTGGAGATAACACCGGCAATGCCGAGGTATTTCCAGCTGGCTTTACCGCTGAGCAGGTAGAAGATGCTGACGGTGCAATGCCCGCCCAGCGAGCCCCCCTTGCGGCCAATGGCCCATTCTACCCAGCTGAGGGGAATGCCCAGCAGCAGGAAGGCGGTGAAGTAGGCAATCATGAACGCGCCGCCGCCATATTGTGCGGCAAGACCGGGAAAGCGCAGGAAGTTACCGAAGCCGATGGCGCTGCCGGCTACGGCAAGCATGACCCCCATGCTGGTGTTCCAGTTTTCTGTTTTTTTAGTTGTGCTCACGGATGTAAGGATGGTTTGGGGATATTATTTGTTGAATTTGCGGGAAGTGGCCGCCACGATGCAGAAAAATACGGCGATGCCCACGGCCCAGAGAAGCGGCAGAATGGCACCGATCCGGCCTTCTACGATATTGGCCACATAGGGACTGCGGGTGAAGAAGAGTTCCTGGCAGAGCCATGCCCCGAATATGACGACCATGATGAGGGGCGTCACCCAGCGGATGATGAATGCCACTGCGCGCGGCAGACGGATGGATGAGCCGTTGCTGAGCTCTTTCATGCCGTTTTCTGTGCCCCATATCTGGTTGAAGAAGATGAGGTTGAGCCCGGTGGTCACGTAGAGAATAAGGCTGCCTACCCAGAAGTCTATGCTGTCGAGCGCCAGCATGTCTCTGGTGTACCAGACGATAATCAGCCCGCCCACGAGCAGGAGCCCCGCCACCAGGGCGATGCTTTGCCCGCGGCGCAGGTTCCAGTATTCCTCTACAAATGAGACGGCGGGTTGTACCTGCGAAAGCGCACTGGTTACGGCTGCTATGAAAAGCAGCAGGAAGAATAATACGCCGAAGAATTGTCCACCCGGCATGACGGCAAATACCTGCGGCAGTACATTGAACCCCAGCCCGAATGTGCCGACGGTTGCAGCTGCTGCCACGCCCAGCAGTGCCAGGGCGGCCGGCACAATGGTGAGTCCCGCGAGACCAATCTCCGTGACAGAGTTGGCTGCACCGGCAGTAAGCGCGCTCAGGGCAATATCTTTGCGTCGGCGTACATAACTGGCGTAGCAGCAGATGGAGCCGGACCCCACGGAGAGTGAGAAGAAGACCTGCCCGGCAGCGCGCAGCCACATTTCGGGGTTGAACAGGCTTTGCCAGAAGCTGATTTTCTTTTCTTCGATGCTGGCGGTCGGGTATTCCTCGTATAAACGATTGAGCAATTCCGCCTTTTCGACCTCGGTGGCTCCGGCTGGAATCATGCCGATGGATTTGCCGGTGGCTGTCTCTACCAGCATGACTTTGTCCGGGTTCCACATGTAGCCCAGACCTTCATTGACGCTGCGTTCCGGGTGTGTGGCATCGGGGGTGCCCATGGTGAGCACGCGAACCAGCAGCGCTATGGCCACGAGGAAGAGCACGGGCATGCTCCATTTGCAGAACCATTCAATGCCTTTGCTTACGCCGCGGTAGATGAGCCAGAAATTCACACCAAAGGCAAGAATGAAGAATATGGGGGCGCTGGTCTGACCGCTGAAGAAATGGCCATCTGCCTCCATACCCACAAAATCGGAGAAGAAGTCTCCGTATTGCTGCGGGGTGTTCAAATTAAGGTTGCCGAGCATGGTGTTCCAGGCATAGGCAATGGTCCAGCCCTCCATGTAGACATAGTACACATTGATGCTGAGGCCGGCCAGAATGCCGAAGATGCCCAGGTATTTCCAAAGTGGTTTGCGGGAGAGGAGCTGGAAAACCGAAGCCGGGCTGTGGCCGCCGAGCACGCCGCCGCCACGGCCTATGCTCCACTCAACCCAGCAGAGGGGCAGCCCCAGCAGCAGGAAGCAGCAGAAATAGGCCACAACGAAGGCACCGCCGCCGTACTGGGCCGCAAGGCCGGGGAAGCGCAGGAAGTTACCGAAGCCGATGGCACTGCCGGCTACTGCCAGCATGACGCCCAGGTTGCTTTTCCAGTGGTCTGTTTTATCGGACATGGCAGGGAAGGGGGATTATTCCTTGTTTTTCTTGTGGTAGCTGAAGCGGGTGGAGGTGTGCGCCACGAAGCAGAAGAACAGTAGCACAATGCCGACCCACACCAGGGGAATGATGGCTCCGATTTTGCCTTCCAACAGGTTGGTGATGTGATAGCTCTGCTTCACAAAGAGGTTCTGATACAGCCATGCCACGAAGATGAAGAGCATGATGCCTGGTGTTATCCAGTTGATAACGAATGCGATAAAGCGGGGGATGGGCACGCGGGCGCCGCGGCGCAGTTCTGCCAGCCCCTTATTGGTGCCCCACACAAAGCGGAAGACGATGAGGAAGGAAGCGGAGCTGATGTAGAGGCTCATGGTGCCCAGCCAGAAGTCGAGCGTGTCCAGTGCGATGAGGCCGTCGCCGGTGAACCATACCACAATGAGCGAACCCACGGTGAGGAGCAGGGCGATGATAGTCACGCTCTGGATGCGGCGCAGCTGCCAGAACTCCTCAATGAAAGCAACTGCCGGCTGCAGAATCGAAATGGCGCTGGTGATGGCTGCGATGGACAGCAGACCGAAGAACAGCGTGCCGAAAATCTGGCCACCGGGCATGCTGGCGAATACCTGCGGCAGTACATTGAAGCCCAGACCAAAGGTGCTGGTACCGGCTGCTGCCACCACACCGAGTAAGGCCACGGCGGAGGGGATAATCATCATGCCTGCCAGACCCACCTCCGCTACTTCATTGGCTGCATTGGCGGTAAGAGAGGAAAGAGCGATGTCCTTGCGTCGTTCTACGTAACTGGCATAGGTACAGACGATACCGAAGCCGATGGATACAGAGTAGAATACCTGGCCCGCGGCGGTAATCCACAGATTCGGGTTCATGAGACCCTGAGCCAGAGTGATGGGTTTCTCCTTGATTTCCTGGTCGGGGTACACCTTCATGAGGCGCTCCAGCTGCGCTTTCTTTTCTTCCGGTGTGGCAGAGGCAGGAACCATGTCCACTTCCTTATCTCCCACAACCAGCATGATCTTGTTGGGATTCCACATGTAGCCCAGACCCTCGTTTACGTTGCGTTCGGGGTGCGTGGGGTCAGGAGTACCCATGGTGAGCACGCGCACCAGAATGACCACACCGATGATGACCAGCACGGGCATGCTCCACTTGCAGAACCATTCGATGCCTTTGTTCACACCGCGATAGATGAGCCAGAAACTGCTGAACACGGCAATAGCAAAGAAGACGAGCAGGCTGCTGTCGCCGCTGAACACGCTGCCGTTACCGTTGAGCCCCACGAAATTGGTGAAGAAATTGCCGTATTCCTCACTGGTGGAGAAATTGAGGTTGCCCATGGCGGTGTGCCAGGCGTAGCCCAGGGTCCAGCCTTCCAGGGTCATGTAGTACATGGTGATGGCAAGCGGGGTCAGCACGGCGGCGAGGCCCACGTATTTCCACTTGCTGCTGCGGGAAAGGACGAAGAAAGCCGAGGCGGAGGAATGCGCGCCGAGGCTGCCACCCTTGCGGCCGATAGCCCATTCCACCCAGCTGAGCGGAATGCCCAGCAGCAGGAATGCCACGAAGTAGGCAATCATGAAAGCGCCGCCACCATACTGGGCTGCGAGCCCGGGGAAGCGCAGGAAGTTGCCGAAGCCGATAGCGCTGCCAGCCACGGCCAGCACGGCTCCGAGATTGGAGGTCCAGAGTTCTTGTTTGTTGTTAGTGCTCACGGTGTGAAAAGTAAAGGGTGTGCTATGTTAGCGCCGTGCGCTCTGGATGTCAAGCATATCTGGAGTTGGAAAAGAAAAAAAGCCCCTGCATCCGCAGGGGCTTGAAGATGGAAATGGCCGGGATGCTTAGATCTGGCCGAAGAGGGTCTTGCCTTCGGACATGAGGTCGGCGCAAGCAACCTGAAGGCGCTCGCAGATACCCTGCTCGCCCTTCTTCAGATAGGAGCGGGGATCGTACACCTTCTTGTTGCCCACTTCGCCGTCCACCTTCAGCATGCCGTCGATGTTCTGGCACATGTGCAGAACGATGGGCTTGGAGAAAGCGTACTGGGTGTCGGTGTCGATGTTCATCTTCACCACGCCGTAGGAGATAGCCTCGC
>JAEIGA010001825.1_pt1 | contig 33793 bp, 31 predicted proteins | sample 9270691 | NCBI WGS metagenome assembly JAEIGA01 (sample SAMN17057246, study PRJNA624740) | gut metagenome | biome: biome; isolation source: fecal sample | host: Bos grunniens | place: China: Xizang | collected 2019 | reverse complement strand
AAATAAGTCGTCGTTTTCACGAATGACTTTGCCGTCTTTTATAATAAAGATGTCGACGGCGAGGCCCGTGTGGTGTTCGCTGTACCCCGGCGGGGACAGATACTTTTCGCAATAGCCGATACCCTTATCAGGGTCTGCGGCCCAGGCATCCCAAATCTCCTGCTGCTCTTCTACGGAGCGATAGACCGAGTCTAGCTCGATCTGGATTCCTTCATTTTTCAGAAGGTCTTCTTGAAGAGCGAGAAAATTCTCCAGAGTTTCGTGCTCAATCTGAATTTCTTCACCTAGGGAATTTTTGGTTTTATCAATAACCACTACATATCCCCATTTTTCTGGCAAAAGATTTGTTTTGTTTACAAGAGTCAAATAGACTCTTTTTTCTCTTAAGAGCTTTTTGAATTCTTCATCTTTTGGGGGTGGAGGTAGTTCTTCAGACTCCTCTTCGGATTTCTCTTCGGACTCTTCCTCCGATTCTTCTTCAGATTCCTCTTCAGACTCGGGCTCTTTTTCTAATTCTACCTGAGAAACTTTTTCCGGAATTGGTTCCGGTTCAGGTAGGGTGGCTTTTGGTTTACCACACGCGACTAATGTCGCGATAAAAAAACAAATTAAAAAAAGTGCAACAGATTTTTTCATATTTAAGGTACTCCTTTCTTAATAGTCAGGTGGTCTGTAGTTTATATATTATATCATTTTTCTTTATTCTATGCAAGACTTTATCTACTTGTTAGTATATTATTTGGAATGGGTCTTTGGTGGTTTAAAGACAACGATAAGATTGAAGATGGCACGATAGAGAATATAGGCCGCAATAGCGATGCTGAGGATTGGATCGATGAGGTGGACACCAGTAAGACGCATGATGACGGCACCGACAAGAACGGCGAGCCAAGAAAAAGTATCTTCGAGCATATGTAAATTGACGGTTTTCTGGTTAAAGCTTTCGCCGGATTTGGTAGCAAGAGCAGCAACAAAATTAAAAATTACACCGAGTACGGCAAAGATAATCATACCTTCGTAGCTGACTTCGGCTGGGTCTGAGATACGCTCGATAGCTTCAATAATTAGGTGAACAGAACCAAAAATAAGGAAACCGGATACGATAAGACCGCCAATGAGTGAATATTTAGCTGGATCTGTTTTGGTCTTTTTCTTGGAATGACTAAGACGTTCGAAGACATAGGCAATACCAGTAGAAACTGCATCAGCAAAACTATGAAGGGAATCAGAAGTGATAGCGGCGGAATTAGTAAAGACACCACCAATTAACTCAATGATGGAAAAAACAAGATTCAAAATAAGCGCTACTAAAATATTGCGATCTGAACGCCCACCAAAATACACATGCCCAAGATGATGCTCGTGATGATGCGTTTCTGCCATAATGCGTATTTTATCATGCTAACTAACAGATTACAACTTGATAAACGTGGTAGTGTTTTTATTTTTTAGTTTTTAGTGTTAAAATAAAGATATGGAAACGCGTGACAAGTCTAATCAAGCCAAAAATAAAAATGGTGGGCTAAAAGCAAAAACTCAAAAAATAAAGGCTAAGCTTCTTAAATCTTATTATGGCAACCCAATTAAAGATATGAAATTAATTGCCATTACTGGCACTACAGGCAAGACTACTGTGGCGCATTATGTTCACGAAATTTTGAGAGCAGCAGATGAGCAAGTAGCAGTTCTGGCGTCCGACCAACCATTTAAATTGCAAATGCTACATAAGTTTTTGAGTGATGCTTGGAAAGCAGGTGCGAATTACGTAATTGTAACCGTACCAGCAGAGACTTTGCGTGATAATGTGTTTTACGGTCTTCCAATTTATGTTGCGGCAATGACAAATTTTGTAACCGCTGGGTTAAAAGATATGACTCCGGAAGAATATTTAGAAGACGAAAAAACTCTATTTAATATGGAGCCAGAAACTGTAATTCTAAACCATGATGACGCAAATTACGAAAAATTTGAAAAGTTTAGAGGCAAGAAGGCTACAATAGAATACGGTATAACTGGTAAGGATGTGAAAATCTTGAATTCTAAACTTTATCCAAAGGGAACCGAAGCAAAACTATCACTGAAGTCTGAAATTATTGATGTGGCAACTTTTGTTCCTGGTGAAACGGCAGTGCCTTACATGGCTTGTGCCGCCGCAATTGCAAGTGCGCTCAAAGTTAAAACTGATAATATCATTGATGGTATTGCTGAATATAGCGCTTAGCTACTTTGATATCCTCAAAGTTATGAGGACCATCAGCGCGAAGAATCGTTTTTTCGTGGCCTTTGCCAAGAATAAGAACAAGGTCGCCTGGCTTTGCAGATTCAATTGCAAGTTTGATGGCTTTTTCGCGGTCTAGCTCTAAAATTAAATCTTTTCCGAGTTTTTTGCCGGCTTTTTCTGCGCCCTTGATAAAGCCGTCTGCAATTTTCACTGGGTCCTCATCGCGAGAATCATCTTCGGTAATAATAACAAGATCTGAATGTTGAGCCAGAATTGCACCACGAATTGGGCGCGTAGATGGATCGCGACGACCAGCACCGCCATGGACAGAAATAATGCGACCTTTGTGGCTTTTAACGCTATCAAAAACTTTTTCTAAAGCATCTGGGGCGTGGGCGTAATCTACGATTACCGTAAATGGCTGGCCTTCATCAATGATATTCATGCGACCTTCTACGGAATTTAGGGAACTGATACCAGTTTCTATTTGGGCGTTGGTAAGGCCAAGTTTTTGCCCAACCAGAGCGGCTGCAAGGGAATTATAAACATTAAATTCTCCTGGAATTTTTGTCTCAATATTTATATCACCAGATGAATATTTTAATCCTTTTACGCTTAGTTTTATATTATTTGCCCTATTTTCGCCTTTTTTAATACCATAGGTGGTATATTCTTTTGCGATTGTTTTATAAGTGCTGGTAGCTGGGTCGTCTGCATTCAAAATAGAAAACTTAGCTTTTTTGAATAATTTGCCTTTGGCGTCACGATATTTGGCAAAGGTTTTGTGATAATCTAAATGATCGTGAGTAAGGTTGGTAAAGACGGCAATTTCAATTGGAATACCAAGGGTGCGATATTCGGCAAGGGCATGAGATGTAACTTCAAGAACGAGATACTTGGCGCCTTGGTTTTTGATTTCTAAAATACGTTTATTTAAGGTAAGAGCATCCACGGTGGTCATGTGACCAAGCTCTGGTTTTAGTTTATCTACACCCCAGGCAACTGTAGTGAGAAGACCGGCTTTTAAACCAGCTTTGTTTAGCATATTCCAAATCATAAAACAAGTGGTGGTTTTACCATTGGTGCCAGTTACACCAATAACATGAAGCTTTTTTGCAGGATGATGATATTTGGTAGTAGCAACAACAGACTGAGCAAAGTGGTATGGCAAAACCATTTCGTTATAAAATGGTAGTTTTTCTAGTAGTTTTTTCATACTTACCTATAGTGTTTTAGTGATTCGATAGGATTTTTGGAAGCGGCTTTCAAGGCTGGGTAAATACCAAAGATGAGGCCGACCGTAATGGTGGTGACCAAAGTAATGACAAGAATTTGCCAGCTGATGTATGGAGTAAATGGAGTAATAATTGAGACAAGGAATGCAAAAATATAGCCTAACACAATTCCCATTAGACCACCGAGAATGGATAAGATGAGAGATTCAAACATAAATTGCATGAGAATATTGTAAGCCGAGGCACCAACAGCTTTTCTGATGCCAATTTCGTGAGTACGTTCAGCTACGGATACCAACATAATATTCATGACGCCAATACCTCCAACAACAAGTGAAATACCAGCCACAAGTGCCAACATTCCCGAAATAATATTGAGAAGGGAACTGGCTGGGTGAGTAATGTCATCGCCGTAAGCTACAGTAAAGTTGGTGTCGCCAGATTTGGTGCTTGTTAAATCTGCTTTAATTTTTGAAGATACTTCTTCCAAGGAATCAGTATTTGTAACTTTAACATTGATTTGTTGAATTTGAGTGGCACCAGTAAGTTTATTTAAGACATTAATGTCCATGATGAGAGCATTATTAAAGTCTACATTATCAAAATTGATAGTTTCATTGATTTCGTCTAGTACACCAATGACGATAAATCTTTGACCCATAAATTCCAAGGTGCGACCAACTGGGTTTGAAGTATTATATAGAAGAAGTGATAACATGTGGCCAATCACTACGGAAGTTTCTTGATTTTTATCACTTAAAAATGCACCATTCTTGATAGTGAGTGGTTCAATAGTGTTAAAATCGATAGTGGTACCAAGGATAGTGGCAGAGTCAACTTTGTTGTCGCCATCGGTAAGGGTGTTGGATGAGATAGCAATAGGAGCAACTGCAGATACGCCAGAAATTTTAGAAATAGTTTCTACGTCTTTGATTAAGAGATTACTTTTTTGGAAGGAATTAGAAGAGGTGAGCTCTTCGATTACAGACGTAACTGTATCTTTGTTGGTGCTTGGACGAACCACGATAAGATCGGCACCGATTTCAGAAACTTCATTTGCAATTAGCTTGGAAATGCTACCGGTGAGAGAAAGAATTAGAATGATACTGGCAATACCAATAGCAATACCTAGGCAGGTAAGAAAAGAGCGGGTGCGGTTTTCTTTGATAGAAACACGCGCTAGTTTTAGGTGGGTGCGAAGAAGCAGTGCCATTAGTTTTTCCTCCTACTCTTTTTACCTTTTTTGACTTTTACACTGATAGGCTGTGGGAGATTTTGATCTGCTACAGTTTTGATATCGGTATCAATGTGGCCATCAAGCATGTTGATAACACGGGTGGCGTAGACGGTGAGGGCCGGGTTGTGAGTTACCATAATAATAGTGTTACCTTCTTCGTGAATAGCCTTCAACTCCTCCATTACTACGTGGGAAGAACGAGAATCGAGGTTACCGGTAGGCTCATCAGCAAGGATAATTTCTGGATCCGATACGATAGCGCGAGCAATTGCTACGCGTTGCTGTTGGCCGCCAGAAAGTTGACCAGGGAAATAATACTCACGTTCTTGTAGATGAAAACGACGCAAGGCTTCTGATGCATTTTTGAGACGCACGGTGCGTGGTTGATTAACGTAAACTAGAGGGAGAGCGACATTTTCTAGCACTGGTAAATCTTCAATAAGATTAAAGTTTTGAAAAACGAAACCGATTTTTTTGGCGCGAAGGCGAGCTTGGCGACGAGCGGATATGCCGGCGACATCTTCGCCGTTTAGGATATATTCGCCTTCAGTGGCACGGTCTAATAGACCGATAATGTTAAGCAATGTTGTTTTGCCGCAGCCAGAAGGTCCCATAATCATGATGAATTCGCCACGTTTTACGGTGAGATCGAAATCCTTTAATGCAAATGATTCGGTATCTCCGTAACCATAGCGTTTGGTGAGCCCTTTTAGCTCTATTACGATGTTTTCTTCGCTCATTTTTACCCTTTTATGATATATGAATGGCGGAAGCGACAGGATAGTCATCCTAGGCGCTTAGAGCCGCCATATTTTTTACTCTAAAAGAATATGAGACTTCGTCTCTAGCGTCTTTCATCTAAAAATCCAGTTAAAGTAAACTTTAATTGATTTTTTATCTTAAATCCGCTACGAAAAACTAAAGTTTTTCGTATTCTTTTTAATTGTAAATTAACATGGCGGAAGCGACAGGATTCGAACCTGCGAACGAGTTGCCCCGTTACACGCTTTCCAAGCGTGCGCCTTCAACCACTCGGCCACACTTCCGTTTTAATTATCTTAACACGTTTTTGTGTTATTTTAAAGATAAAATTATGAGATTTTCGATATGTGGAGTGCGTGGGAAAAAGTTAAAAGTTTTGATGTTTTCGATTTGATAGTTCTCGAGCAAAATTTTAACGTCACGAGCTTGAGTGGCAGGGTTGCAAGATAGATAAATGATTTTTTCTGGTTTTACTTCGTTTAATTTATTTATCAGCTTTTCATCGCAGCCGGCACGAGGAGGATCTAAAATAACCGTCTCGTCGGGCTCAATATAGTCCAATACTTCCTCGGATTTGGCGAGTTCGGCGAGAATATTGCCATTTCGGACACGCTTCGTCGCGCCCGTCGTTACGGGGCTCCTCGCTAACTCGCTCCCCGTTGGTTTGCCTTCAGCAATTCGTTCCGAGCGCGAAATGTCCTCATTGGCAATATTCCTCGCTAACTCGCTAAAGGCGAATTTGTCGACTTCGACGAGTGTCAGCTCTTTATCGCTGGCGACAGAGAGGCCGATGGTGCCGACGCCGGCATATAAGTCTAGCACCTTGTCGGTATTAATATGTTTTTTGATTTCTTTTAGGGCGAGCTCATAAACTGGGAGATTGATTTGGAAAAAGCCGTTTGGGGAATAAGAATATTCATGACCTAGAATAGTGTCAGTAAGATTATTAAATACTGGGTGGGGTTTACCATTTTCGTATAGACCGCCAGAAACTTCGCCAGCTTGACTGCAACGGAGAAGAAGGGATTGGTATCTGCGAGCCTCTTCGCCACGAACATTCAAATTATCGATTATACGCATGGCTTCCGCAAAAATTTCCGGTCGTTCGATAGAAGACTTAGTGATAGGGATTTTGCGATGCGAGCCACGTAAGTGAAAAGACGGCAAGATTCGATTTTTTGTTTGGTCCCAGTAGAGAGAATATTCCATTTTGTTGCGATAATAAAACTCCTTGTCATCTGTAACGATTTCTGGAGTTTTCACTTCTATTTGGTGTTCACGAAAGAGCTCCACGATTAATGCTTGTTTTAATTCAAGTTCATAATCGTAATTCATAATTTGCCAAGGGGAGGTAGACAGGAAACAATCATCCATTGGGTTAATACGGTATAGGGAAGGATTGGAAATTTTGGTAGCAATTGCTCGATTAAAACGTGACTTTTTCTTGGAAACTTCATATTCCAAAACTTCTTCACCAGGAAGAGCATTCCAAAAGAAGATTTTTTTGCCATTCTCGTCGGTGCCAAGAGCTTCGCCGCCAGGAATTATTTTCTCTATTTTGATCATAGAGATATTATATCACATTTCTTTACAATACCCCTTAAGTGTTGTATAATATATGTATGTCTGCGGGAGATATTTTGAGGGCGGGCGAGACGGCCGCGCTTTCTAAAAATCAGATAATTGCTCACGTGGTGGGCAAAAATCTTAAATCAAAATCCAAACGAAGAAATGGTGGTTTTTTTGTAATGGGTTTTGTCACCTTGATTATTGCAGTATTCGCAGTGCTTTTTAGTTCTGGAAACTTAATACCTTCTGCAATCTATGAGAGATTGATTGAAATGTCTGACGTACAGTACGCGGATGCTGTCCAAAGTAAAATGCTCGTGTTCCAACAGGCACTAAAGACAGGCGATGTACCAAATAATACCATAAAGCGTTTAAAAGAGCTTGGCGTTGAAGTAAAAAACAGCGATAATGGCATGTATTTGGAGTATAATAATAAAACCGTTTCCGCTAATGATTTTTACAACGCCGTAAATAGTGACGCCGTACTTTATAATGCTTTTAATCAGGCAACATATAGTCGAGCGGCTTATTATTACGATAAAGCCGCACAAAAAGTATTTAATAATTTAGGAATTTCACGAAATAACTATACTGCTGAATCGGACTTCGATGAGACAATGTCGAAATTAATTGGTGAGGGAAGTAAAATTAGCGTAAATAGCGTAACTGCAACTCAGAAAACAACTACAGAAGATGGTAAAACTAAGTTGTATTATGAGTACACAGAAACAGGACAAGGCGCAAATAGTAGTGGAGATGCGAGTGCCTTCGTAGATGCAGTCCGACAAAAAAATTTAGCAAAAAGCAGTGAAGTAGCATCCCTTTATTCAGCTGAAGCTTTAAATATTGCTGACATGATTTCTAAAGAGCAACGTTCAGCAAAGTTTTTTGTAGCTTTTATGGAAAATATTAGCAAAATGAAGGCAGGGGAGGGAAGTGATTCGAAAATAATTGAAGCGATGAATTATTTGAATCGTGAGACCGAAAATACTGTAATAGATATAAATACTGGGGAAGTGATAACTGTAAAAGGTTCACCACTACAGTCTCCTAGTTTGTATGCGGCGCTTTCTGGTGAGAAGATTGATGTAACTAGAGTTCAAAATTATGCTTCGGATAGAATATTAAGGGCTGTGGAGAATAAAATAGGCTACACTGCGGGCACCGATATCATAGATAGCGCAGCTACTTCAGTAGGCACAAAAGTAAATGGCACCATCTCTCGTTACAGTGACGGAAGTGCTGTGGCTGCAGGAGAAGAATTAAATACAGTTACACCAATAATTGATAGCTCTTTGATTAATAATTCTTTTGAAACAATAAATGGAATCACTGCGGGAGAGTTTTTGGTAGAGGGGGCAGTAAATCTCGGCAAAGAGCTCGCAAAAGCAAGTGGTGCTACAGCTGGTAGTGCTGAGGCGGTAAATTCTTATGCCCGTTTAACGTCACACGTGCTAGCGATGGACGCAGAAGTAGATAGAATGAATCGCAGTCCATTCGATGTTACTTCTAAAAACACTTTTCTTGGTTCGATTATATATAAGTTTGCAATTAGTTTGAGTGGTAATAGCATAATGTCTGGCGCACGTTCTTTTATGAAAGCAACTAGTCTGGCGATTGCTGATTTATTACCAGTAAGTTATGCAGATGATAATACTGATAATTACCTAAGTAATTTCGGTAATTGTACTACCCTTAATAAAATCGGCGCAGTTGGTTCAGCCAGCTGTGCAGAAATTGCAACCTTTGATACCACCACGCTAGATGGAATATTTGATGATGCAGGGTTTATTGACTTTATTAACCAAAACACTACACTTGGCGCGGATGGTACTAGGAGTATAAAAAAGAACTCCATACTGGATATTTTTATTAAATATAATAATGGTAGAGTTTCGCCGCTTGGGGTGATGGATAGTGGAATTTTAAATTCTCTTGTTGATGGACTAGATAACATACCTTTTCTACAAAGTGCAGCTACAGCAATTTCTAGTTTGTTTTCCGCATCAGAAGAGAATAAAAAAATAGCTACGGGCGCTTCTTTCGTAAACTCTAGTAATAATGATTTGTGGCAAATTTACAAATATGCTCAAAGGTATGTGTCGTTAGCTCGTGCTACAGAATCTTTGAAACAATTTTCCGATGACGAAACAGCTTATTCTAATCTTTTATACTTTGAGAATCAATCATCTCAACACTTGTTAGGATTACTTGGTGATTCTTAAAATTAGATACTAAACATTTACGGCGAGCCTCATCTAATTCAGAAAAAACATCATCTAAAAGCACAATTGGTTTTTGCCCTAATTTGCGAAAAATAATATCTGCTTCAATAAACTTGAGTGCCAGAATAATTGAGCGAGTCTCTCCGCGTGAAGCCGAACCATCCGCTTCACAAGAATTAAAGATGAATTCAAAATCATCTCGATGAACACCGAAACTTGTGTGGCCAAGGTACCTATCTTTATCATAGTTTCTCTCTAGTTGATTAAGATAAGTTTCTTCATTAATATCCTTAATTTCTGTTTTATAAAGCAGGGAAACATTATCATTATTTTTAGCAATGGAGTGATAAACATCTTCGAGATTTTGGTTTATTTCATCTATTAGAGCTTTACGAGTTTTATAAATATTAATACCATATTTAGCAAGTAATAGATTCCAAGAAAATAAATCTGTTTTTACTACGTATTCGTTTTTTAAAAGTTCGTTTCGTTGTTTTAAGGCTTTTTCATATTTAGATATATTATTATTATATTCTTCACTAACTTGACTAAAGATACGATCAAAATATTCGCGATGACGAGAAGGGGAACCAGAGATAAGATTTAAGTCTGACGGCAAAAACAAGACAATTGGATAACGTGATTTTTTAGGCAAACGATGAGATTTTTTATCTAAAGACACAAATGTTTTGGTCTTTTTATCATAAGTTGCAGTAATTATTTCGCCGTTATCATATTCTAGCTCAATACGATAATAATCTGTACCTCGTTTAATAATATCTGGATCGGTAGAACGAAAACTTTTACCACGAGTAAGAATATAAATAGCTTCTAGGACTGAGGTTTTGCCACAGCCATTTTCACCGAGGATTAAAGTAGTATCCTTATTACATTCTAGGTGGTAGTTTTCGTGATTACGGAAATTGGTGAGATGAATAGTTTTAATTATCATTGGTTCAAAGGCATAATAATATGTGTATAATCTTTGGATTTTTTATTCGTTAAGATGATGGGGTTAATACGATTAGCAAACTCTACTACTATTTGTTTTTCATCCAACACATTTAGTGCGTCTAATAAAAAGCGGGAATTTAGATTAATTTTACCTTCTTCTGATATTTCAGTGGTGATTACCGAGTCGTTTTCACCAAGTTCACTTGCAACTGAACGGATAGAGAATGTATTTGGTTTTTTAGCTTCTAAAACAATTGATCCACCAGCACTACGGCGAGCAAAAAGGGCAGCAAGTTTAGTGTCACGAATTAATTCATCCTTATCTATTTCTATTTTTATATCATTATCTTTTGGTATCAGTTTTTTATAGTCCGGGAAACTACCGTCTATAATTTTGGAAATTATTTCTATTTCACCAAGACGAAAACGAACCAAATCTTCATTAAATGATATTTCTATCTCCTCCATATCTTCGTCTATAGATCTTAAAACTTCTTGGAGTGAAGTTGTTGGCACAATCACCTCTATTTCGCTTTTTACATCTTTGATAAGTTTCTTTTCGGCAAGTCTATAACCATCAGTGGCTGCAATTGCTAGAGTTTTATCATATGTATTAAAATACACACCAGTAAGAGCTGGGCGAGTAAGGTCGTTTGAGCTAGCTATCACTACTTGATTTACACTATTTTTAAAATCTTCAACACCAATTTTAAATATAACTGCTTCTTTTTCATTTATTTCTGGTAGCTCTGGGAAATCATCAGCTAGGGAACCATTAATAGTAGATGAATATTTGCCAGCAGAAATAGTAACTTTGTTATCATTGGATGATAATTTGATTTTTTCTCCTTTAGGAAGAGTGGAAACATATTCTGCAAGTAGTTTGGCTGGTATAGTAATTACACCATCCTTAGAGCTAGACACCGGAAGAAAGTCGACCATTGCCATATCTAAGTTGGTAGTAATTAATGATACTTTTTTCTTATCTACTCTTATTAGTACATTATTTAATATAGGTAGTGCGTTTTTACCAATAGCGATTCTACTAACATTATTTAGTGCTTTACTTAGTTTTTCTTGTGATACTTCTATTTCCATAAAATCCTTTCTTTATATATATTTAGTAATAATAATAAGTGGTGTGGAAAAGTGGAAAATATTGGTTAGGGACAGATATAGTGTTTTTGTTGAAAAGGTGGTGTAAAAGTATGGAAAAGTATGTGTAAAATTATGGTTTTTCACGTGGTTTTTATAGATTTTTAATAATCCACATTTATTTCCACTAAAAATACACAGATTTTCGCACATGGTTTTACACAGGATTTCCACATTTTTGCAAATATTAAGCATAGATTTGTCTCCGAATTTCTTCTATTTGATCACGAAGATCAAAATCTAATGTGATATCTTTTGTGATTTTTTTTCTAGCATGTATTGCGGTGGTGTGGTCTTTTAGCCCGACTTCTTTGGCGGCGTTGGTCGTACTCAGTGATAATTCTGTACAAAGTAGGTAAATAGATATTTGGCGAGCGTTTTTAATTTTTGAAACACGAGAACGGCTAGTGAGTTCTTTACTGGTGATATTATAATATTTTGCTACTTTATCTATGATGGTTTTACTGGAGAGTGGACGAGGGTGGGAGGATTTATTGATTGTGGTAGACCCACTATTAATAAGTTCTAGTGGAGTAATACCACGTACTTCGGCCATCAGAAGGATTTTTTGGAGTTCACCTTCGAGGTCACGGATATTCGTATTTACATTTTCGGCGATATATTCAATTGCTTCGTCTTCGATTTCGGCACCAGAAAAATCTGCTTTGGCACGAAGAATTGCGCATTTATCTTCAAATTTTGGTAATTGTAGATCATAGGCACCACCTTGGGCTAAGCGAGAAGAAAGGCGTGGGTCTAAAGTTTCGATTTGGTTTGGTAGGCGATCGGAAGTAACTATAATTTGCTTATCTAACTGATATAAATTATTGAAAATATTAAAGAATTCTTCTTGGCTAGCATCTTTTCCGATAATTGATTGAAAATCATCTAAAATAAGACAGTCGACCTTTTGGAATTTTTTATGAAATTCATCACCTTTATTATTACGAACTGCGACAATAAAATCGTTATAAAATTCAGAGGTTGGTATATATAATACTTTTAGATTGGGGTCTTTTTTTAGAAGGGCATTTCCGATAGCTTGAACAAGGTGGGTTTTACCGAGACCAGGACCACCATAAAGGAAAAACGGGTTGATTCTAGTGCCAGGAGCATCGATGATGTTTTTTGCGACGGCGACAGCTAATTCATTATTTGAACCTACAACGAAGTTTTCTAAAGTATATTCTGGTTTTAGAGAATGTGCGGTGCGAGACGTGAAACGAGTAGGACTAATTAGTTTTTTAATTTGAGTAGGATCGTCGGCTGTGATTTCGCGTGGGCGAACTTTGTTTTTGGTGCTACTTTGAACTATAAAGGTGATGTCGACTGGATTTAAATCGTTATCTTTTAAGGCTGTTTCGATAACTCCATAAAATTTGGACGATAGTTGTTTTTCGAAAAAAGCATTTTTTACACCGATGACTATATGACCATCGGTATTTGAAATGAGGGAAGTATCTTTGAAATATAGCGCAAATTTGTCACTAGTGACTTTCTGTTCAATAGACGCTAAAATATTATTCCAAATGTTGTACACTTAACCTCCTTTTTTATAGTATAGCAAAGAAAAGTGAAGTTTTCCACAGGTTTTGTAATGTTTTATAATATAGATTTTGCATAACAGGGGTGAATTTTTCCACACCTGCTAGTTAACCCTAAATAATATGTGGAAAACTCCTTGAAAATTGTGGAAAAATGCGGTATACTATAACAAGATTTTGAAATTAATTAAATTTTAAGGAATAATATGCCAAAACGTACTTATCAGCCACACAAGCGTCAGCGCAAGGTAGAGCATGGTTTTATGAAACGTAATGCTACTGCCAATGGTCGCAAGGTGCTTGCACGTCGTAGACTTAAAGGTCGCGCACGGTTAACAGCTTAACATTTTAAAAAAATAGCCTATTTTAGGGACGCGTCGCCGACTCCTGTCGTCATAGGGTCGGCGTACTTATTCTCGTCGTAACTACGAAAAGCCCTTCAATGGGCTATTTTTATCATTATTGGGTCGAAATATTCCAAAAATGGTTTTAATGTTATAATTTAATCATGCTTAACAAAAAGTACAGGTTTCATTCGCGAGGGGGAGTGCGATATGTTTATCAGAAGGGAAAGACGATTCGTAAACCAAAAATGTCTTTGGTTTTTGTTGATAATAATAGAGGTTTTACACGAGTAGCGGTAGTAGTGTCTAAGAAGGTGGAGAAAACTGCGGTTGGGAGAAATCGGATTCGTCGTCGGGTATATGAGGTGATTCGGAATAATTTTGACCTTGTACCTAAAAAGCGAGATTATGTGTTTGTGATTTTTTCTAAGGATGCTCTAGTGATGCCAAATAGTGAGCTAGAGAAGGCTTTAGGGGAGCTGGTCGAAGAGAGTAAAGTGTGTTATAATGGATAAAATGAGTGTGAAAAAATATATTACTTGGGGACTTGTGATTGCTTTTATAGCCGGTTCTATTGCGGTGGGTAGTCCATTTAATTTGATTGATATTATATTAGTGCGTCCAATTGTGAATATACTATTTGTAATATTTAACTTGGTGCATGATTTTGGTCTTGCTATTATTATATTTACGATTTTGGTAAAACTTCTAATGTGGCCGCTAGCAAAGAAACAACTGAATCAGACTAAATTGATGAGAAAAATTCAGCCTGAGCTTACACAAATACGTAAAAACTGTAATGGTAACAAGCAATTAGAATCACTGCAGACAATGGATCTTTATAAGAGATACAATATTAAGCCATTTGCTTCGATATTAACGCTTCTTATCCAACTTCCGATTTTTGTGGCGATTTTTTCAGCAATTAGGGTAATTGCAACGCCACTTCCAGCTGATAATTTATCAAATCGTGCATATAGTATTGTGGCATATGAAGGTTCCGAAATTAAGACTCTAGAAGAAAAACAGCAGGCTTATCTTGCAGATTTGCAAGACAGCGAAAAACCAGCTGAAGAGAAGGCGGAATACGACTTCCACCCAACTCTATTTGGCGTAGTTAACCTTAGTGCAAAAGCAAGTGATGTAATTAGTCCGGCAAAGTTTTCTTGGAGCGCGGTATTTATGCTTGTAATCTCGATTGCGGCAGCATTTTCACAGTATTTTGCTACTAAACAACAAATGCCATCTGGACAATCTGAAAAACAGAAGAAGTTCCGTGATCTTGTAAAAGAAGCGCAAGCTGGTAGAGAACTTGATAATAGTGACGTTTCGGCAATGACAACTGCGCAAATGGGTAAAATGATGCCAATCATGATGTTTCTTATTATGATTAATTTGCATGGTGCGTTAGCATTTTATTATTTCTTGAGTAATATATTTACAATTTTGCAACAAAAAATTATTTATAGCAGAGCACGCGAAGAAATGGATGATGCTACTGATAAAGCTATGGTAAAAGAGCTTAAAAAGATTCAAGAAGCTAAGGTGGTAGAAAATAAAAAAACAGGAACAAAAATAACAAGAATCTCCGCGAAAGACACTAAAAAGAAAAGGAGATAAAATATGAACCAAGATGAATCGATCCGATTCGCAGCAAAATACCTAGAGGACTTACTTAGTTTCTTTGGGATAAACGTAGCAGTATATTCTACGGTAGACGATGAAGTGATACAGCTCTCTGTGCCTTCTACATCGCTTAACTCACTTCTTATAGGGCGTAATGCTGATAATTTGCGTGCTCTTCAACATATAGTATCTATGGCGCTTGTAGCAAAGAATGCGGAAGTAACACGTGTGAATGTCGACGTTGCCAATTACAAAAGACAACGTGCTGATAGAATTGAAGAAAAAGCTGAAGGATGGATTTCTAAAGTACGTGAGACTGGCGAGTCGATGACGATTAACCTCAACGCGGCAGATAGGCGTGTAGTGCATAAGCTAGCACAAGATTATTCTGATATTGAAACACACTCCGAAGGTGAGGGCCGCGAGCGTAAACTTATTATTAGTAAAGTATCTGAATAAATATTTTATTATTCAGATACTTCTTCTGATGGGCTTGGTCCTAGTACGATAATGAAGTCGTAGTTGGTTGGAAGGCCAGCTGGGAGTTTGTCTGCACCCATAGCTGTAACATTGTAGTATTTTTCGAGCATTTGTTTGGTGCCAGGCTTATTGGTAAGAGTATACAAGCTGATGTCGCTGGTGAAATCTTTGGAATCGGTGTTGTCGATAGCGGTAATAGTATAACCTTCGGCTTCTAACTTGGTTTTTTCGGTGGCAGCTAGACCATCTTCGTCTTTAGCATTAAGGATAAGAATAGTAGGTTTTTCATAGGTGCGTGGGTCGTTTGATAGGGACTCGGCGATGTAAGCTTGAATGTCGCTATAATTATTGACACCAGCAGAAGGGAGGACATAGGAAATGTCGTTGATAGTACCAGTAGTGAAGAAGTAGACTCCGTTAGCCGGATCATAAAGAAGAATTTGGCGCATGCTTTCGAAGTCAAAATTAAAGGTAAGGTGAGCCATAGTTTTTAATTCGTCTATACTGAAGTTGGTGCGAAGATTATCGCCAAGGGAACCAGCTAGAGAAAGGTAATCTGTAATGGATAAGTCTTTTTCTATGACGCGGTCTTTGATGGCAATAAGAATTTTTTGTTGGCTATCGCCACGAGTAAAATCGCCACCGACAGTTCCGTGACGAGCGCGAGAAAGAGCAAGAGCTTCTACGCCATTTAGGACATAAGTTTCGCCAGCACTAAAGACAGCACCACTATTATATGGATCATAAATGTCTTCGGTCATGGTGACAGTAATACCACCAATGGTATCCACAATGGTAACAAGCGATCCCCAGTTAACATGAACATAATACTGAAAATCTATGCCAAGAACAGAGCCGATTGCTTTCATGGCGGCAGTAGCACCAGCCTCTTCGTTGTCGCCATACATATTATTACACCAGTAAACTTCATTAATTTTGCCGGTAGAAGTACAAGTAGGCGTGCCTTTTAGGTCGCGTGGGATAGAAATCATGGCAATATCACCTGTATCTTGGTTGAGACTAACAGCCAAAATAGAATCGGTGAGTTGGGCTCCATCGTGGACAGAGTTAGCTTCGGAACCTTCCATGTCATAGCCGCCAGTACCTAGAATCAAAATATTAGTGCGGCCGTTTGCGTCGGTTTTTAGTGGGTTATAAGTATCGTCTATCCAGTGAATAAGGTCAAGAATGTTACCTTGGCCACCAGTTATTTTAGCAATAATATCGTTGCCCCAGAAAACAGCCCATGAAACTAAGCCGATAAGAGCCAAGACAATTAATAGTATAATGCTGGTAATAATTTTGCGCACTTTGCCGATTTTTTTATGGGGTTTTTTCTCGATTTTTTCTAATTTCTTTTTGGCTTTCTTTTCTTTGTGGGTCTTTTTGGATTTGACTAGCTCGCCATTTTCGGTTAAATCAAAAGCTTGAACTGGTTTTAAAAAATCTTCCACAGTCTGAGTTTCAGTGGTTTTTGGCTTGGTTTTTTGGGGTTTTAAAATTGTGGGCTCTATGGTTTTGGCAGGGGTTGTTTTAGCTGCAGGTTTTACGGTAGTAACCTTTTTTGTAGGATTAGTTTTTTGTGTAGTTTTTTTCGCACTACGAGGTTTTAGCCCATCAATTGATTTATCATTTTTCATCATTTATAATTATAGCATAATGAGTATTAAACTGACAAAAAAACAATTAGCATTAATTAACTTTGTGCAGGATTTTACGGAAGAAAAAGGTTATTCACCATCTTATCGTGAGATAATGGCTGGGATGGGGCTTTCATCTGTATCGGCAGTGGCAGAACACGTAGATAATTTAGTGGAAAAAGGGGTTCTTCGAAAGAATCCTGGTACAGCAAGAAGTTTGGAAATTTTGGATTATCGCCACGAAGAAACAGTCGAGTTGTTTAAAATGAAATTGATGGATTGCAGTGAGGAAGAAAAAGAAATATTGGTTAAGGCTGCAGGTGTATTAGGGTTAGACCTTGAATAATTTGATAAAATTGTTATGATTGTAATAGGAGAATAACCCCTATGACAAGAAGAAGACGCAGTAAAAAATGGATTTCTTGGTTGATTATTTTGTTGCTTTTGGTTGCGGCTGGCGTGGTGTGTTATCTTGTATGGGATAACTATTTTAATGATAAAAAACAAGGTAACTCTGAGGCGGGGATTTCTCAGGAAGAGAAAAAAGAAGAGCAGAAAGACGATAATCCTAAGGAGGAGAAAAAAGAAGAAGAGCAGGCGGTTAAGAAAGAAGAAGTGGTGCAGTACGATGGTGATAATCCAAATAACGCAAGTTCTCTAACTGGAGCCATAACTTACGCAGCGGCGTCTGGCGATAATTTGATGATAAGAGTAAATATAGACCAATATCTTAGTGGTGGAACTTGTGTTTTGGCGTTGGTAAGAGATGGCGCTACTATATATAATAGTGAGGCGGCGATTATAGATGTAGCATCGACTTCGACTTGCGAAGGATTTAATGTGCCGGTAGCGACAATTGGGAATGGTAATTTTGCGATTTCTATAAAAGTAAGCAGTGGCGATAAAGTTGGTGAAATAACTGGAGAGGTAAGATTGTGATAGAGATAAGTGGTGGTAAAACTAGACGACGTGATAAGAGAAAGTGGTTTTTGCTACTAGGTATTTTTGTGGCAGTGTTTTCGTTTGCATTTTTGATAAGACAGTCTAAGAGTGCAGATGAGGATGTGGAAGCGGCGAGTTTGGCGAATTTTGATCCAGGGTATATTATATCGGATTGGCAAATGAGTAATTACAATTCCATGAGTGAAGCAGAAATACAAGCGTTTTTGACCGCTAAGAATTCTTGTGGAAATAGAGATTATAATTATTATTTAGCTTTGTCTGCTAATACGAATTATAGGTGGCATTGGGAAAATGGACATTTTGTTTGCCTATCCGAGGAAAGATTTGGTGATGGGGAGGTAATTGGTAGTGGTGATACAGCGGCACATATTATTTGGCAGGCGGCACAAGATTACAGAATTAATCCAAAAGTTATTTTGGTATTACTACAAAAAGAAACATCACTTATAACGGACCCAATTCCAAATAATGGAGATTATCGTAAGGCGACTGGATATGGATGCCCAGATACAGCGGCCTGTTCATCACAGTATTATGGTTTTAAGAACCAAGTTAGAAATGCGGTAGCTTTATTTAGGACAGTGCTAGATGGTGGGTGGACGAATTATCCACTCGGTAATAATTACATACAGTATAATCCAAACGCAGCTTGTGGTGGCTCGATTGTGAATGTGCGTTCTCTTGCTACTTCTGCTTTGTATAGGTATACACCATATCAGCCAAATGCAGGGGCGATTGCGGCTGGTTATGGCACAGCGCCATGTGGTGCATATGGAAATAGGAACTTCTACCATTATTTTCAAGATTGGTTTGGAGGCATAACAGAAGAGGGTGTAAGATATGATTGGTTGGATAATATTGCTGAAGAAATGGATAAAAAAGACGCAGGTAAGATTATAAAGGTTGACAGAATAAGTGGGGCAGAGAATAATTACTATGTTCTTTATGAAAATGGGGTTTTGTACAAAAATGGCCAAAGGATAAACTATGTCAAAACTGGACAAATTCGAGATTTGTATCGTCAATATGGTCTAGAGAATGGGGAATTAGGCTATCCAATATCTGATGAAATTGGTGGACTAAAGGATGGAGCATCATATCAACTTTTTGAAAAAGCAGTTGTCTATTCGCATCCAACTCTTGGTGCTCATTTTGTCAAAACTGGACCAATTCGAGATTTGTATCGTCAATATGGTCTAGAGAATGGGGAATTAGGCTATCCAATATCTGATGAGTCTGACGGAATTCAAAAGTTTCAGAACGGAGTGTTAAATGGTGACTTTATGTATAAAAACGAAATATACTCTGAATATTTATTGAAACATGATAGGTATGGGACTACATTAGGTTCAACTATCTGTTCGCTTAGAGATAATGGCTGCTATCAAGTTTTTGAGAATGGAATTGCTTATTATTCGAAATATGGTGTCTTTATTGTGGAAAACGGATATTTCCTAGAAGAGTTCAGGGCACGAGGTCGGGAAAGCGGGATTGGTTATCCAGCATCTTATGTAGATAGTAATGCTCAGCAATTTGAATATGGGATTATAAAACAAAATTAGGTTTTTATTTGTAGTAGGCTGGTACGCTGGACTTGTCGTATTCTTTGCCTATTGGGATAGTGGATTTTTTGAGCCCTGTGGTATCAGTAAGGTAATCGTATCCAATCGATTGCATTTTTTTGTTTGGATCTAATTTGTTGTAAAGTTTTGCTCGGGCTTCTCTGTCTTTTGGCTTAATCATTTTTAAATGATAAAGATTATAATCTAGCAATAATTCTTTGCCTGATAATTCTTGATAATACCAAGGGATGTGGTGTTCGTTTTCGTATTGAAAAGTCATTTTGTCTGTTAGCTTAAAGAATATCCCTTTTCTTTTTTGCCCCCATATTTTGTCTATTCTGAAATGATCAATGTCGTCCCATAGTTCTCTGAAATGGACGGTTATAGCTACATTGCCTTGACGATGTTTTTTTGCGAGGTTCCTTAGATTTTTTAGAAAGCTTGTTTCAAAACGTTCATCAGCGTCTATGCAAAGCACCCACACAGGCCTTTTTTCAAATATATCACGAATAGTAGTTAATAATATTTTTCTATTTTCGCGTTCTTGCCAGGAGTGTCTTGTGTTATTTGTGATGATTTTAGTGACTTTGGGGTGTTTTTTCGCGTGTTTTATTGTATTATCTGTTGAGTGGTCGTCGAAAATGACTATATCATCGACATATTTTTCAGCGTGAGATAAACAGCCGTCTATATTTAATTCCTCGTTGCGAACACACATAGCAAGAACGATTTTTGGTCTGTAATTGTTGATTTTTCTCGATAAGGTTTTTTGTGGATGCAAAAGAGCTTGTTTTCCAAAGCTAAGAATGCGGCGTGTTTTTGATGGTGTGTTTTTTATATTTAGTTCTGCAATAGTGTTTGATGCTATCGTTAGAGAATTTCTAAGTTTTGCAATTTCGGTGAGATGATTTTCTGCAAGTATATTTGATTGCGCCATGGATTCACAGGCTTTTACGCAAAATAAGAAGCCATTACTAAAACTACTGAGTTCTTTTGGCTTGAGGTTTTGGAATACTTTTTTGATGGATTTTTCCATAGAAAACATATCAATAAAGTTTGATTGGTTGTCGTTTTGATATTTTATGGCTGAACTATAGTTTTTTAATATTTCAGAAGCTATAATGCCGGCTGTTTTTTTATCAAAACCGCGGCCGGAAAAATTGTTTTTGGCGGCTAGTTCAAAATTGGATTCGTTAAGGTATCCGCAGCCGCCGAATTTGTCGTATATATATATTGGTTTGCCACTCGTGAGACAGTATTGAACGGTTTTTCCTATAGAAATGACGACATCATATTCGTTGAGAATTTCTGGAGATACGAGAGAAGGGTTTTTTAGAAATGAGTTTAGTTGATCGACTTTTATTCCAGTTTTTTCTAATCGGTCTTTGATTGATAAAACTTCTTCGGGGGCATGATTAGACACGATGAGAATTTTTTGAGGTTGTTTATGGATCGTGGCTGGATTGGTGCAAAATGTATCTGGAGACATGTTTGGAAGAATGCTAGTACGTTTAAAATCTAGTAAATCTGGGTAACTAGTGGTAGCAAGCTCTAAGGCTTCTTTTGAGACGAATAAACTTTTGGATGAGAGCTTTTTTTCTAAGTCATAAATAAAAGGGTGTTCTGCGTATATATCTATGAGTGCTGACATGTGATAAAAAATAAAAATTGGCTGTGGCTGTTCTTTGTAAAGTTGATCAATGAGTTTAATTGGCAATACTTGGTGGTGAACCCAAACGTAATCAATATCTTTAATTCTTTCATCATAATCGTTAGTAGTGACTGGTATACCTCGTTCTTCAAAAATTGATTTTATGGGGTTATCGTAGGCCCAAGTAAATACAATAACATTGGCACCGTGTTGTTTAAAAAATGTGGCGAGTTCTAGAGTTACAATTTCTGAGCCGGCAAAATGCTTTAGCATGCGTTGAGTTATGAGAATATTTTTGCCGAGAAACATTAGTCTCCTTTGTTTGAAACAATAATTGTTTTGTAGCCTTTTTCTTCTGGCAGTATGCCTAGGAGGCGTTCGATGGCGTGGGCAATTGTTCCATCGACTTGACCTTCTTCTATTGGGAAATCCTCTTTTTCTAGTCCGATTTTGAAAATTTCATCGATGCATTTTGTTTTTGCCCAGAACATAGTTCCGGCTGGGAAAGTAATAATCTTGTCTTTGGAGACTGTGTTGAACCCCATTCTGTCTAGTAGCAAATTAATATTTTCGAGATTACTTCCTATATTTATGCTGTCGCGATGAAGGTAGAAGTATTGCGGGGCGATTAAACCGGCGTTTTGATTGTCGAACAGAGAGAAGAGTTTGGAAATATTTGAACTAGAACCTAGTAAGTCATGGTAGATGGATTGTCTCCAGTCGTCGCCGAAGAATTCTTTTGTGGTCTTTTTGCCATGGAAATGGCCAATGATGTCGTAACTTTTATATTTTTTGGATAGTTGTTGCAAGAACGGATAAACATCGCGGCCGATATTGTCTATTACTTCGACGGTTACTCTATTGGTTTTTAATTTGAATCTTGGTAGGGTCTCTTCGATGAGAATTTTTTTGTTTATAGTATCGGTTGAAATAAAGAGATCAAAATTGTATGGTATTTGAGCCAAGTTTTTTAACAAATCGTCTAACACGCTGACATAATATACATGTGCTTGGACCGCAATTTTGCCAGGATTCTTACATTTAGGGGTGTGTTTATCGATGATGAACACATCTTCTTCGTTGTAAGGAAGGCCATAGATAGCTTTTGCAGCGGTATTAATGTTGGTGTAGCCATATTTTTTATCTGGTTCTAGATAGACGCCTTCTGCCCATTCGTTCCAGGCATTGATGAAAATAAATCTTTGATCTGGACTAAATCGTCTTTTGGTCTCTTCTATGATTAGTCTTAGCCATTCGTAGAACTTTTGTGGTGAGTATTCACTGAGTACGCAGTAGCCTTTTTGGCGCCTGGCGGAATTGTCCCAACCCATAGTGCAGGAGTAGTAAAAAGGTTTGACTGGATAATGGCTATAGTACAGTTTATTTTTGTAACAGTTATCGACTGCTTTTTCGTAATTGAATACTTCTCGTTCTGAGCTTTGTTCTATGATGGCATCGCTGAACGAACAACCGGTAGGTGCGAAGTCGAATTCTGCGTCCACGAAGCTGGAGTTCTTGAACTCATGGTCGAAAATGTTGTTTTTGGACCAGATTAGGATTTCGCCAATGCCGCAATTTCTGGCGGTTTCGCGCCACCGATAAACCGTGGTTTCGTAATCTGGAATTGAATCTGGGGCATAGATTAGGATAACTGGTTTTCCATCTACTTTTATGTATCTAGGGTCTTCAATATACTTTTTGAGGCTCAATATGAAATTTTCTGGATCATTTGCTTGATATTTTTGTTCGATAAGGATGTTTTTGTTTAGACCGTCCCATGTTCTGGTCCAGTTTTCGTTGGCCCAACATAGACAAAAAGGAAAATTTATATCTTTATTTTTGAGTAAAATATCGACAGGTTTTTCCATGAGACGCTTACCGGAGAACCAATAATAATAAAAGCAAAAGCCGTAAATGCCGTGCTGTTTGGCTAAAGTAACTTGTTTGCGGATAGTTTCGGCATTGTCTAGGGTATAGTATCCAATATCGTCGTGAGGCTCTCTTGGTTGGTAATGGCCGTCGTAGCGGGGAACGGATTTTTTGGTGTTAGTCCATTCGGTAAAACCTTTGCCCCACCACTGGTCGTTTTCTTTGAAAGTATGAAATTGAGGTAAATAAAAGGCAAGAGCTTTTACTTCTGGTTGGTAGCCTAATTTAAAGTAGTTTATATTGTCTTCGTAGTGGCTATTATAGGTGGTGTGAATATCTTGAGCGGGGACGACTTCTTTTTCTTGGGTTTTTGCTGTTTTGACTTTGGACTTTGAGGGGAGGATTCTTCTGGCTTTACTGATTATTCTGACACCGCGGCTATTCAAAACTTTGTGCAGTTCATTACTTAAGATATTGTTGTCTTTTTCTAATTGGGAGATGGTGGATTTTAAAACATCGGAATTTGCTTTGTAAGAATTAGGGTCGTTTATCATGTGATAATTATATAGATTTTCATCTTATTAGTCAATTGATTATGTTCTAAATAAGGTGATGTTTGATATAATAAAAAGTGTAGCATGAGCAGAGTTATTAATATTGGTAAAGGTTTGGCTGGAGGTATAAAATCGCTTTGGGTTAAGCACCATTTTTTGATACCACCAAAGATGTGGGCTAAATATGCGAAAACTTTTTATAAATTGGTGACTGGTAGAATAGGAAAAGGTTCTTTTGTGGATCCTTTGAGAATAGAGGAATATAATTATTGGCTTAAACAAAATGAAGAAAAAGATAGTAATGAGGAATTAAAATATCAGCCTTTAATATCAGTACTTTTACCAGTTTATAATGTTAAAACTAATTATTTAAAAGAGTGTCTTGATTCTATTCTTAACCAGACTTATCAAAATTTTGAGATTTGTATTGTAGATGATGCTTCCACAAAAGGGAATGTAAGAAAAGTTTTGGAAGAATATATAAATAACCCAAAAATTAAGGTAAAGTATAGAGAAGAGAATGGGCATATATCGCGCGCTACGAACGATGCTCTTGAAATGGTAGAAGGTGATTTTGTGGCATTGATTGATAATGATGACGTGCTAGATAAAAATGCTTTTTATGAAGTTATAAAAGCGTTGAACCAAAATAAGAAACTAGACATTATTTATTCTGATGAGGATAAACTAAATCTGGAGGGGAGAAGATGCGATCCGCACTTTAAACCAGACTATTCACCAGACACGTTGCTTAGTATGAATTATATTTGTCATTTGACAGTGATGAGGACTAGTCTTCTTCATGAACTTGGAGGTTTTACGGTTGGTCTTGAGGGTGCGCAGGATTATGATTTGGTTCTGAGAGCGGTAGAGAAAACTGATAAGATTTATCATATCCCGAAGATTTTATATCATTGGCGAATGAGTAAAAAATCAACCGCAATGAACGTGGATAATAAGGATTATGCACGGGACATTGGTAAAAAAGTAATTGAAGATGCACTGAAGAGGCGTGGGAAAAAAGCTAAAGTAGAAAAGGACGAAGAGTCTACGAGCTATAAGGTGGCATATGAAATAGCAAAAGAACCATTGGTATCGATACTGATCCCAACGCGCGACTTTGCAGAGACTCTGGAGGTATGCCTAGAATCTATTTATGAAAAGACTACATATAAGAATTATGAAATTATTGTTATTAATAATAATAGTGAAGAATCGGAGACTTTTGATCTATTTGAAAAGTATAAAAGAGCACACGGTAATTTTGATGTGCTAGATGCGAATATTAATTTTAACTATTCGCGACTAAATAATATGGCAGCAAAAAAAGCTAAAGGTAGTGTGCTGGTACTACTTAATAATGATACGGAGATTATTACGCCTGGATGGCTAGAGATTTTGGTGGGTTATGCGGTGCAACCACATGTTGGGGCGGTGGGGCCAAAGTTATTATACCCAGATGACACAGTACAACACGCTGGCGTGATTATGGGGCTTGGTGGTGTAGCTTCGCATGCTTATATTGGCGAAAGACGTGATGCGTCAGGAGTTTATAGCAGACTAAGGGTGCCATATAACTATGCCGCGGTGACCGGAGCATGCCTTGTGGTAGAGAAAAAGAAATACGAACAGGTTGGTGGGCTAGAAGAAGACTTGAGGGTTGCATATAATGATATTGATTTTTGCATGAAACTACTTGAGGCCGGGTATTATAATGTAGAGGTGCCGATGGTGGAGTTATATCATTTTGAGTCTAAATCACGTGGGAGCGATACGGCTCCAGAAAAGAAAGCACGCTTTGATGAAGAACAAGACTATATGTATAAAAAGTGGCCAGAGATGATTAAAAACGATAATTTTTACAACCCAAATTATTCTAAGAGAGCTTGGTTTTTACTAGATAGGAAAAAGTAATGAAAAAATTAGTGATATATATAGCAGAGACAACTGAGAATGCACAATATAGGTATAGATGCCAGAATGTGGCGCAGGCAATAGAAAAAAGTAATGATTTTGATGTAAAGATTTTCCTGAAAGATGAGATTGAAAAGGCAGAGCGGTGGCTTCTTGGAGCGAGCCTTGTGGTAATAGAGAGGCAAACTGCTAAGGATAAAATTGTACTAGATTTTATAGAAAAGGCCAAAGCAGAAAAAATAAAGGTAGTACTAGATATTGATGATTTGGTATTTGACTACAGAGATTTGCCACTTCTTATGCGTTCCACTAGGGGTAGAAATGTGTGCTACTGGTTAGGTTATTTTTGGGGAGTGAGAAGGATTGCGAAAAGAGTTGATGGATTTATTGTGACAAATGATTTTTTGGGCAAGAAACTCAAACGAACTTTTGATAAGCCGTATAAAGTGATTTTTAATTCACTAAATAATGAACAAATTGAAGAGTCTAAAAAATATTTGGATAAAAAACCACATGATTTTAGAATCGGATATTTTAGTGGTTCGCCTACACATATAAATGATTTTCGGATGGTGGAGCCGGAGCTGCTTAGATTTTTGGATGAACATAAGGAGGTAAAGTTAGATGTAGTTGGGTATATGAGGTTTTCAAAAAAAGCAGAAAAATATATTGAAAAAGGCAGGATAAAAACGCACGAGCCAGTGCCGTATCTCGAGATGTTAAAAAAGATGGCGGAAGTAGATGTAAATATTGCGCCACTTCTAGTAAATGATTTTACAAATTGTAAATCCGAACTAAAGTTTTTCGAAGCGGCGGTAGTGGAAACTACTACGATTGCTTCGCCAACGTATGCATTTAAAAAGGCAATCTCTAGCGGAGAGAATGGATTTTTGGTTAGTAGCGGTGAATGGTATGATAAATTGGAATATTTATATGAAAATCCGAACGAGAATAAGAAAATTGCTAAAGTGGCACGAAGGTACGCTTTGGAGCATTATGCTGGGAAAGAATTTTTAGGACAAATTGAGGAGGTGTATGGCTACTTTACAAAATAAAAAAGTATCGGTAATTGTACCGAACTACAATTATAAAAAATATATTAAGAAACGTTTGGCCAGCATAGTAAAGCAGAGCTACCCGATTTACGAGCTGATTATTCTAGATGATGCTTCGACGGACGGTGTGGATCAAGTGATTGAAAAAGAGATTAAAAAGATAAAAGAGAAATTTCCAAAGCTGAAAGTAAGATTTGAGAGAAATAAAGCTAATTCAGGTAAGGCAATTAAGCAATGGATAAAAGGCGTAAAGATGGCGAAGGGAGATTATGTTTGGATTGCAGAGACGGATGATTTGTCTAGGAAGAATTTCTTGAGGAACGTTATGCGTGGGTTTGATGACAAGGATGTGGTGATCTCTTATACGGAGTCTAGGGCTATAAATGGCCACGGATTGCTTTTGGCGCCAAATATGAGATGGTCCCGAGACAAAGAAAAAACTGGTCACTATAAAAAGAGCTATATCAAGAACGGTGAGGACGAGATCAAAGAGATATTGGCAATTAGATGTAGCATTCCGAATGTGTCGGCAGTAGTATTCAAGAAGTCTGATAAGTTGATAAAAATTATGGAAAAAGCGGCTAGTTTCAAGCAGGCGGGCGATTGGTATATTTATTTGGAATTATTAGAAAAAGGGAAGATTTCGTACTGTAAAAAACCTCTAAACATTTTTAGGATACATAAGGGGAGTGTAACTAGGAATTCACATAAAGACAGAACGCATTTTGATGAGATTAAGATTTTGCATCGGATGTTGCAAGATAAGTATGATTTGAGTGAGAAGACGGTGATGTATATGAATGATGAATTAAATCGTGTTGTAATAAAATATGGGATTATATAAATGAGTGCGCCGAAAGTAACAGTAATTATACCGGCTTATAATTGTGAAAAATACATAGGTAGATGTATAAATAGTATTTTGGAGCAGACTTATCAGGATTTTGTGATTTTGGTGATAAACGATGGGTCCACAGATGACACAGATAAAGTATTAAGAGAATATGAAAAAGAATGCGGTGACAAAATAAAATATGTCTCACAAAAGAATGAAGGAGTGGCAAAAACGCGAAATAAAGCGATAAGAATGGCCGAGAGTGAATATGTGGCTTTTGTTGATTGTGATGATTTTGTAGATGAAGACTATTTAGAAAAACTGTTACCAAGAAATGGAGAAGATATAATCCTTAGTGGATATAGGCGACCAAATAATAAAGGGAGAATAATTGTTGAAACAAAGTTAAAAGATGAAGAATGGAGTAAGTTTATCGTGCCGGCACCTTGGGCAAAGATTTATCGTAGGGATTTTTTGATAAAAAATGATATTTTGTTTTTGGACAACAATATAGGCGAAGATGTATATTTTAATTTGATTGCGATGCTAACTGCAAAAAAGGTCAAAATATTGGATTATGTAGGTTATAACTGGTACTTTAATGACGTAAGTGTCTCTAATACTGGTCAAAAGGATTTTCATAAAATTGACGTAATGAAGCTTTTGAATTCTTCTTATAATGAGCTAGAAAAGCGGGATTTGATTAGCAAGAATAGAGAATACTTGGAATTATTCTATTATAGATATATTGTGTGGTTTTTGTTGTTTTCCTGTAAAAAGCAAAGTAAAAAGGAGATTAGTAAGCAGTACGATGAGCTGTTTTCTTGGCTTGTGGTTAGATTTCCGGAGTATCGTAAAAACAGATACCTCAGGATTGGAGGACTGAAGGGCGAAGTAAAAAAGACTAGGATGATTTATAAGATTTTTTTAAATATACAGAGATTGGGCGCGGCTAAAACGCTCTTGTCTGTTTATGCAAAGATATAAAAATATGGTAAAATAGAAAAAAAGGAGTTATTATGAAAGGAATTATTTTGGCCGGTGGGTCGGGGACGCGGCTTTATCCGTTAACACTTGGAACTTCTAAGCAGATGCTGCCGGTTTATGACAAGCCAATGATTTACTATCCGCTAACTACATTAATGCTGGCGGGGATTCGTGATATTTTGATTATTTCTACACCAAATGATTTGCCAAATTTTGAAAGACTTCTGGGAGATGGTAAAGCGATGGGACTAAATCTTTCTTATAAGGTGCAGCCTTCTCCCGATGGTCTTGCGCAGGCATTTATTCTTGGGGAAGAATTTATTGGTGGTGAACCATGCGCAATGGTGCTTGGCGATAACATTTTTTATGGCTCTGGATTTACAAGTATTTTGAAAAATGCGACTCAAGACGCTGTGGATGGTAGAGCTACGGTATTTGGCTATTATGTAAATGACCCAGAGAGATTTGGCGTGGTGGAATTTGATAGCGAATGGCGTGCTGTGTCGATTGAAGAAAAACCAGAAAATCCAAAGAGCAATTATGCGGTAACTGGGCTTTACTTTTACCCAGCTGGCGTGTCCGAAAAGGCAAAGACGATTCAGCCATCGGCGAGAGGTGAGCTTGAAATCACTACTCTAAATGAAATGTATCTAAACGAAGGTACTCTAGATGTTCAGCTACTTGACCGTGGTTTTGCATGGCTTGATACTGGCACAATTGATTCGCTTGCCGAGGCGTCTGATTTTGTAAGAGCAATTGAAAAACGCCAAGGTATCCAGATTGCTTCACCGGAAGAAATTGCATATCGTAATGATTGGATTTCTCGTGATGAGTTAATGGCTTCGGCGGAGAAATACAAAAAGACGGCTTATGGCCAGCACTTGATGGCGGTGGCAGAAGGAAGGATAAAAGAATAATGGGGAAGTTTGTTTTTAATAAGACCGACATTGAAGGCGTTTATATTATAGAGCCAACAGTATTTGGTGATGAACGCGGCTATTTTATGGAAACTTATAGTAAGACGGATTTTTTTGAGGCAGGGCTAAATTATGATTTTGTACAAGATAATCAATCCTCATCTTTTAAAGGAGTACTAAGAGGGCTTCATTTTCAGAAAGCTCATCCACAAGCAAAATTAGTACGGGTAATTTCTGGCGAAGTATTTGATGTGGCGGTGGACCTTCGTGAGGGGTCGCCTACTTTTGGTAAATGGGTTGGAGCTTTGCTCTCGGCTGAGAATAAAAAACAACTAATGATACCACGTGGGTTTGCGCATGGTTTTTTGGTGGTATCAGACAAAGCAGAATTTGCTTATAAATGTGATGAATTCTATCATCCAGAGGATGAAGGTGGTATTATGTATGACTCGGCTGGGATTGAATGGCCAGAAGTAGATGTGGAATTAACTTTGTCTGAAAAAGATTTGAAGCATCCAAAACTAAGCGAGTTAGATTTTAAATTTAAGGAGGTTTAATGGATAAGAAGACTATTATTGTAACGGGTGGCGCAGGGTTTATTGGTTCGAACTTTGTGTATTATATGCTAAAAAAGTATCCTAATTATAGGATTGTGTGTCTTGATGTTTTGACTTATGCTGGTAACCTTTCTACACTTAAAAAGGCAATGGAGAATTCGAATTTCCGTTTTGTAAAAGCAGATATTCGTGATGCAGAAGCAGTAGAAAAATTATTTGAAGAAGAACACCCAAATATTGTAGTGAACTTCGCTGCGGAATCGCACGTAGACCGTTCAATTCGTGATCCAAAACTATTTCTTGAAACTAATATTATGGGCCCGGAAGTATTGATGGATGCTTGTAAAAAGTATGGTGTTGAGAGATTCCATCAAGTGTCTACGGATGAGGTTTATGGTGATTTGCCGCTAGATAGGCCAGATTTGTTCTTTACAGAAAAAACTAATCTACATGCTTCTTCTCCATATTCAGCGTCCAAAGCTTCAGCAGATTTGGTAGTGTTGGCATATCATAGAACCTATGGACTGCCGGTAACAATTTCTCGTTGCTCTAACAACTATGGTCCATATCATTTTCCAGAAAAATTAATTCCACTGATGATAATTAATGCATTGAACGATAAACCTTTGCCAGTGTATGGCGACGGTTTGAATGTGCGTGATTGGTTGTATGTGGAAGATCATTGTAAAGCGATTGATATGATTATTCATGCAGATTGTGTGGGTGAAGTGTATAATGTGGGTGGCCATAATGAGAAATCTAATATCGAGATTGTGAAATTGATTTTGAAGGAACTTGGCAAGCCAGAAAGTTTGATTACTTACGTAGAAGATAGGAAAGGTCATGATAGGCGTTATGCAATTGACCCAACTAAAATTAAGACTCAACTTGGTTGGGAGCCAGAAACGAAATTTGAAAATGGTATCGTAAAAACCATTAAATGGTATCTAGACCACAAAGATTGGTGGGAAGAGATTATTTCTGGCGATTATAAAAACTACTACGAAAAAATGTATGGAGGTAAATAAATGAAAGTTTTAGTTACTGGTACAAGTGGGCAATTAGGATATGATGTAATGGAGGAGCTAGCGCGTCGCGGTTACGAGGGGATTGGCGCTGATAGATCCGATTCTGATGCAGAATTTGAACACGTGATACTAGATATTACCGATAAAGACCGTGTAATGGAAGTGGTAAAGGAAGTTAATCCGGATGTGATTGTACATTGTGCGGCTTGGACGAATGTGGATGGAGCAGAAGCGCCAGAAAATGAGAAGGTAGTAAGGTCAGTAAATGTAGATGGTACGCGTAATTTGGCGGAAGCAGCCAAAGCAGTAGATGCGAAATTTGTGTACATCTCTACGGATTACGTGTTTGACGGGCAGGGCGAGAGGCCATGGCAGCCGGATGATAAAAACTATGCACCACTTAATGTGTATGGGCAGTCTAAACTGGATGGAGAGCTAGCGGTAGCTGAGACTCTAGATAAATTCTTTATTGTGCGGATTGCTTGGGTGTTTGGCAGAAATGGTAAAAACTTTATTAAGACTATGATTGAAGTAGGGAAAAATCACGACACGGTACGGGTAGTAGATGACCAAATTGGTACGCCAACTTATACTGTGGATTTGGCGCGCTTACTTGTAGATATGATTGAGACTGATAAGTATGGTTATTATCATGCAACGAATGAAGGTGGTTATATTTCTTGGGCAGATTTTACGGAAGAAATTTACAAGCAAACTGGCATGAACGTAAAAGTGGAACGGGTAACTACAGCCGAGTATGGTGAATCAGTGGCAAAAAGGCCATTTAACTCTAGACTTGATAAATCTAAGTTAGTGGAAAATGGGTTTAAGCTTTTGCCAGAGTGGCAGGATGCGGTAAAAAGATTTATTGCTACTTTAGAGAATTAGATTTTTCGCTTTTTTGGTAGAATTTGGTGAGGACCTTTGCGATAGGCTTTGGCCAAAAACGCTTGAAGATTTCGTAATCTTCTTTGGTGCGAATGCCGTTTTTGATGATTTCGGAAGTAGTGGATTCGGTAGAGATACGATGGCCCATTAAAGGCTCTTTGATATAAGTGAAGGAGCCTTTTTTAAGGCTCAGGGTTTCCCAGGCGTGCCAGTCTACATTGCACTGAAAATTCGAAGCAAAGATTTTTTCTCTACAATTCTTTTTGACGAAAGTTACAGCAGGACAGCAAATGGAGTTACCGAAGCGTAGAATCAGGCGTTTTCGCCATTTTGAACTGGCACTTTTTTTGATGGCCATAGGTAAAAGTAAAAATTGCTTGATTTTGAGGAGTGTGTTTTTGTAGACTTTCTTGCCATCTCTGATTTCATAGTAATTGGTGAAGATGATTGAAGATTTTGGGTATTTATTATAGGCTTCAATGATTTTTTTTGAATAATTTTTGTCGTAAATATCATCTTGGTGTGCTACGGTAACGAGTGGTGTAGTGCCGGAACTAACAGCAAAATCAAAATCACCACCAATGCTAGTATGTTCGCCAGTGATTATTTTTAGATCATATTTTTTGGCGAGGTTTTTGATGAATGAGTTTGGTGTGGCAGTAGCAATAATTACATTGCTAGGATAGGTTTGGCCCAGGGTGGATTTAATACACTCTTCTAGAAATTTACTTTCTTTGTAGGCGAGGATGACAAAGGTATGAAGTGGGCTATTTTCCATGACTTTTCCTTAAACTATGAAGTTTGATTTGTAGTAAGAGAGTGTAGAGGATAACTAAAACGATACTGGAAAAGAGAAAGGCGTAGGCGGCGCCGATGATGCCGGAGTGCTCGATGAGGAAGATGGAAATGATAGTGGCAAAGATGGAAGTGACAATATAAATATAGGTTTGGCGACGGTTTTCTTTGATGACGGTAAGGAGACTAGAGATAATCATGGCGATAGCGAAGAAGATGGAAGCTATGACAATCATGACTAGCGCAAGGCGGAAAGTGGAAAGGTCTAGATGATAAATAAGCTCTAAGACTGGAATGCCAAAGAAATAGCTTGCGATAATTGCAAGGATTCCAATTCCAAGGAGTAGAAGGAGGGTTTTTTGCGAGAGTTTGATATAAGCAATGATATTTTTTGATTCATAATGCTTGGTGAGGGTATCTAGTACTGGGTTAATAAGATAGGAACCGATGAGACTTAAAATGGTGGCTGGCATAATAAGAATGCCGAAAATGGTTTGAGCTTCATTGGAATCAAAATATGGCAAGATGTATTTTTGGCAGTTAGCAAGATATAACGAAAGAATGGAGAATAGAAAAACTGGAAAACAAGTTTTTAAAATTAGTTTTAAGTTTTTGGAATTAAAGGTTAAGTTTTCTTGATATAATTTGCGGTAGTTTTTGGTGTCATAAGTAAAGAAGATAATGACATTGACGAGAATTAACGAGCTGATAGCGAAGAGGAGATTGTGGGTAAGGAAGTCCGTGAGAGCAAAAACGCCAAGGCCTAGGATGGCTTTAGCGGCGAGAGAAATACCGGTTTGATAAAGATGTGATTTTTTGTGGATTGCGCCATAAAAACAATCGCTGACTGCTTCTACGATACGGAAAAGCATTAATAAAGAAATAACGGCGGTGGTAAAAATGTCGCATTGATTGATGAGACAGAAAATAAGAATAATCAAAAAGCTAGCAACGCTAGTAACGATACGGCAGGTAAAATAATCACTGAAAGAAAACTTGTTTTTGGCGTCTGAAACTTGGAAGGAACGGTTGTAGTAAATAGAAATGATATAAAATAGTGAGCAGAGCGCAAAAGCATAGGTAAAAATGCCAGCGATGTCGACGCCGTTGATATAGCGGACGGCAATTAAGAAAAAGAGAGAATTGAAAGAGTTGAGAGTGAGGCCGATGGCGTTCCAAATAAAATTTTTGGTGTTATTATTTTTTGTCATTTTTTTCTACTTTTT
>JAEIGA010001824.1_pt1 | contig 33796 bp, 33 predicted proteins | sample 9270691 | NCBI WGS metagenome assembly JAEIGA01 (sample SAMN17057246, study PRJNA624740) | gut metagenome | biome: biome; isolation source: fecal sample | host: Bos grunniens | place: China: Xizang | collected 2019 | reverse complement strand
TATTTTTACCTTCAGACATTGAAATATACCCATCATTTTCAATTAAAAGACCAGTTCCTTCATGGTTTCTTTTAATTTCAGTTAATTCACTTTTTTTCATTGTTTTAATGTATATTTTTATATAAATAGTTCATTATAAAGAAAAATGAGTGAATCATTGATTCACTCATTTTGTTTTTTATATTATTATTTTAATATCTCATATAATCACATAATCTCTCTTCATTTCCATTTTCATCAATAACATAAGCAACACCTTCTTCATCAAATTGAATTTCCATCCAATCAGTTACTTGCCCAGTATGACTATCTCTAAGTCTTGCTGCATCACCTCTATCATCAATTTGTATTTCATTACCGCCCCAATTTGAAGTTACTTTATAACCATGAGGTTGGAAATCATCATTTTCTTTTAAAATTCTATTTACAGATTCCTTAATAATTTTATGTAAATCACTTTCTGTGAGTCTAACTAATTTTTTTGCCATAATTTATAAATATTTTTATATAAATAGTTAATTAATAAAAAAAGAGCAAATATTATTTGCTCTTTTCTAATATAAACTTAGATTGTTCTAATTGTTCAATTAATTTTTTAATATGAATATTTATGTCTTCTTTTTCAAAATATTTTTTTAAATCTTTGAAAGTTAAAAAATTATTTTGTTTTTGTTTTAAAAAAATTTCAAATTCAAAAAATGTTTTCTTATTTGTAATTAATCTATGGTATTTCATGTCCATATCGAAAATAAATTTATTTTCAAAATTACCACTTTTAATAATTGAATTCTTAAATATTTTTTTAAAATTATTAAAATAATTTTCAACAATTTCCATATAATTAAAAGTATCTGTTGGGGTTATCCAACACCTTCCATTTAAAAAACAAACAAAAGGTTTTTCACTATTAAATGTTTTTAATGATAAATTAATTTTATCTGTTATATTTAATTTACATTCTTTATATGGTCTTTTCATTATACATTCATTTTATATATAAAATATAAATAAAAATGTTAAAAAAACAATATATTAAGATAATATTCTAATTAAATATCTAAGAGTTGAACTTGCACCGCTTAAATCATAAATAGCTGCTTTTGCATTACCTTTTTCACAAGATTTAATTGCTTCATCAACATCATTTTTTATATTTAATAATTCATTTCTAAGTGAGTTATTATCCAAATCTTCTTTTAATATTTTATTTACAGATTCTTTAATTATTTTATGTAAATCATTTTCTGTTAATCTTACTAAATTTTTATCCATATCAATACTTTTATTTTCTCTCCAACCGTTAGCATATATTGCTTGACCTTGTTTGTCAGCTTGCTTTTTTGTGGGGTATACTTTACCATGTTTTCCCCATTTATAACCGCCTTTAACTTTATGTGTTGGCATATTATTTTTCTTTTAAAATATCTCTTATTTCTAAGAATTTTGCAATGTCACTAACTAAATTTTCAGAACAATATGTTTTTTCTGTAATTTGTGATTTAATTGCATTTAAACCATCTTTATCATCTTCAGATGATTCTTTAATCATTGAATCAATAATTGAAATACATTCATTCTTAAATTTGTTAAATAAATTTGCTTTTTTAGTTTCATTTGAACCACTCTTAGCATCCATAATTTCTTTAACAAAAGATTTTTCATCTTCATTTAATAATGAATTATATTTACGTTCAAAATCTTCAATTAATTTCATACAATCTTTCTTTGATTCATTAATTGAGACATTATTTTTAATTGATTCACTTATATTTTTAATTCTTAAATTAACTTCACTTAAATTAGTTAATTTCTTTTTATTCTTAAATAAGAAATCACAGTCTTCAAAGAATTTAATTTTATCTTCTGAAATTAATTCAGTTGGCTTAATACCATACTTAGAAATAATTGAACCTAATTTTAAATTAGATTCTTTAATTGTTTTCAAATTAATATTGTCGTGAACAAATGATAAAGATTCATTAATATAAGAGTTTGAATCTAATTCATTTGAATATTTTTCTAATGTTTTATAAAATTGGAATTGAGTTAATAAATTTTTATCTTCTTTAATTGTATTAATGAATTCTTTAACTGCTTTTTTATTGGTCATAAATAAAGATGGTAAAATACTTTCAAATATATAATTAGATATACCGAAATTCTTACATTCATAAGTCATTCTACTATCTTCTTTATAATTTTCATAAGCAATGTTAGCTTTTTCCATTAACTTATCATATAATTCAAAATCTTTGTTTTCCATAGCAGTTAATGCTTTATCAAAAGCATCCTTCCACTCTAAAATATATTTATTTAAACTATCATTCATGATACATAATTTTATTATAAATATCTATTAAAATAAAAAAAGGGGTTTAAATATTTAAACCCCTTTTTTTAATTATTTAATATTAATTAAAGACTTTAACATGTTATCAAATTCTTCATTAATTAACATTGTTTTATCATATAAATCAATTCGTTCCATTGTAACTTGATTCTTTTTATTTATTTTAATGTTTTCAGTAATCAAGTTTTTCTTTTTATTAATTGATTCCATAGGTTGTTCTTGCATACCATTATCCATAGGTATTTCTCCTTCATTTCCACTTATTTCGCCACTTTCATCTTCTTCTCCAACTCCACCTAATGCATCAATTTCAGCGTCAACACCACCATCATCCATAGGTGGCATTCCACCGCCTCCACCGCCTCCAGACATACCGCCCATATCATTACCACCTTCTTGGTCTGAAGCACCATCTTGATATTCTGCACCTGGTTCACCATATATTAAGTCAACCGAATCAAACACCCCAGTTTTCTTAATGATTTGTGTGGTTTTTTCTAATTCAGCAGCAATTGCCTTTTCTAATCTAATTTCTTCTAAATTATCCTTAATTTCTTTATCAGTCCATTTCATTATTTCTCTTAATGCACGACTTTGTGACATAATAGGAATACCATTTCCTGGGTCTGATACAGCATCTCTAATAGCACCAATTTTCTTTTGAATATTATCAATTTCTAATTGTTCAGCTTGTGTTGATGGATTATTCATTGATAATGAGAAATTTGTTAAATCATCTTCAAATCCCATTATATAAAGATGAATAGTAGCAATTTTTGTTAACTCCATTAAAAATGCTTGTTGTATTCTATTTACAGTTCTTGTAAAACGAATATCCATTAATGCTAAATTTTTACCATCTCCAGTAGCATCTTCAAAATTTAAAAATGATTTTGGAATTCTTAAACCAGTAAAAACTTTATTTTGTATGAATTTAATATCATCCATTGCTGTTAGATTTTGAGCTGATGATAAAGTATCAATTGGAGTTGGTGCGCTTTCATTTCTTACTGGAATAAATATATCAGTATCAATAGATAATAGATTTTTTCTTAAATCAACTTGACCAGTTAATGGGTCAATAATTGGAGTTCTTTTAAAGTTGTTTGCAACTTCTTCAACATAAGCACCAACGTCTGCATCATCAATCGCCCCAACATATATCTTATAAACTCTTCGTTCAATTGAACGTTCTAAACGATATATTAACATCATATCTTCCATTAAACTCAACATTCTAAAATGTCTACGAGCTTTGTGTAAATATGAACACCCATATGGTAAATATATTGAATCTGTTAATAATCTAAAATGTCCTATCTGCCAATTTCTAAATGGAACTTGTGAATTATTTTCATCGGTCCAAATAAATTTTGTTGACATATCATTATCTTGTTCTTGCATATTTGGTTTATAAGCACCATATTGATTAGAAACACCATTTTCAATTCGTTCAACATTAAAAACTGGTAATTGTCTCCAACTTTTAACACCTAACTTGTTATCAATATTTAATAACATAAATTGATTACCATATTTACACATTGCTCTAATAATCATAGGTGCTGTAACTTGTAAATCCAATCTATTAATAAACAAATCTTCTAATACGTTTTTAATTCTATTTGATTTAGAGTATACATTTACAACTTGACCAGTATTGCCTAAAACGCATGCTTCTTCAGAAACAATATCTAATGCAGCACCAATTTCTGGATATGCATCCATTAAATCAGCATCTCGATACATTAATTTTACATTATTTAAACCATTAAATGCTTTTACTGACAAGTCAGTATTTGCTTTTTTCCATCTTTGACTTAAATAAGCATTTTGTTGATATTCTAGTTTGTGCTTTTCATATTCACCTTTATCTGTTGTTGTATAAATCACATTATTGTCACTAGACAAATCATATGAATTATTGTGACTCATATTGTCCCAATTACCACTAACAACATTATCAAGTTGTTGAAAAACAGTCTTAAATTTATTTGCCATTTTAATTTATATTTTATAAAATATAAAGATTATCTATTAAATAATCAATGTTTTTTCTTATTGTTTATATTACTACTAAATAACCACAAATACGACCCATGTATATTTGATGATATTTTGTTTAATGCTTTTTTATTATAAAAAGGTAAACTATTTGATGGTCTCATATCAATACTAGTATTTCTATTTGTATGCTGAACATTATTATAACTATTACCCATAGTATATGCTTTTAAAATACTTGCATCCTTTTTTTTAGAAGATTCTATTTTGTTTAATGAATATTGCATTACAAACAATGCCATTGCTAAACAAGTAATAGTATCATCATGAGAACCATGCATATGGTCCATACGACCAGTATCACCTTTAAATATCCATGTATCTAATTCGTTTATAACTCTTGTTGAACGAATTTTGAATTCATTATTTCTAACTAAACCAGCAAAATTTGATAATACTGGATAACGATTTCCTTGAAAGTGAAAACCTGGTAATTTATCAGTATAACTATCAAAAGACCTCGTTGAATTTTGCAAGGTATATGTTTTTTGTGAAGCATCTTCGTAATACAAGTTTTTATAACCCATATTAATTAATGTTAATAACAATGCATCAGCTTGTCCACCAGTAGCATCAGCTACGACAAATGCATTATTATACATTGTTGCATATTGAAAAATCATTCCTCCAATGTCATCACCTAATTTTTTACCAACATATTCTGCAACTTGTTCTAATATTGGCATACCATTTTCATCAACACCATCCATATCTATAATTTCAATAGCAGTCCTATCTTCTGACACACCACGAGATGGGTCACATGCACAAATATATCTATGCCCTTTAATAGGTGGTTTCCAAAACCAAGTGTCTTCAGATAATGGGTCGTTAAAATCACTTAACGGTTCTCTAACATTTAATTTCTCTTGCATTTCAATAAATTCTGGCGCAACAACATTATTAGCAGAACCCATAAATGAAACATCAAGTTCTTGCGCGATTTTCATTGAATCATTATTAAATGAACGGCACATATCTTGATACCAAGGAGATGTTGGTGTCCACCCATTCTGCTCTAAATTACGCCATTTTTCTTCGTCATAAGTTATTGTACCAGTTTTATCTAATGTTTCTTCAATAATCCATTCTGTTTCACCAGTTTCTTCGTCTTTTTTAAACCATTTTAGATTTTTATTATATCTTAAATCTTGAAACCATTTAAATTCAACTGCATTATAATTATTTTCTTTTGCTAGTGCTTGTCTATATGTATTATAATATAGTTCATCTTTACCATTTGGCGTTGATACCATTATTATTTTAGAATTTGGAACAGATGCTGTAGCAGCAACCGCAGAAGAATATACCGCTAAACCATCTTCAATAAACGCAGCTTCATCAAAAATTAATATTGAAACTGCTGATATACCACGCGCAGCATTTGGTCCAGATGACCTAGCATACACTTTACTACCATTAAATAATTCTAATTCAGATTTACTATTTTTAATAAAAATATCTTTTTTATTTTTTTCTGATTTTGGGTCTGCTGAATAATAATCATCACCCCAAAACCATCTAGGGACTTGTAATAAAAAATCTCTAATTTTAGTAACCAATTGTTGTGATAAATCTAATTTATTACCAATACATAAAATTGTACAAGGAGAATCTTCATCTGCAAATGTCATTTCTGATGCAATAAATGCACTTGAAACTGTTGTTATACCAGCTTGTCTATGTTTAATTGCTATACTTGCTTTATTTTCAGCAAGACTTTTTAAAAATGCTTTTTGCCTAGGGAATAAATTAAATGGTGTTAATTTTCCAGCAGATGCATTAAAAGTTGCTAAATATTTTTCTATAAATTTAACTCTTGTTTTATCTTTATAACATAATGCATAATCTTGCATTAATTTTTCCATATCTATTATCATACAACAATTTATCTTTCAATTTTATAACATTATTTTATTTCTGCTTTAACACCAATTACTTTACCATTCATTTTAACATCAGATACTTTTATATTTGGTTCTGTTTTAAGTTTATCCCATATTTTAGGTATCGCAATATCTGAACTATTCATTGAGTTATTATCACGATAAAAAGATGCTGTTCTATTATTAAACAAAGAAATTGCATTACCAAATATATTAATAAATGATTTATATAATTTATATCCAATACCTTTATTTCTTAAATCTGGATTAATATTAATATGTAATTGATAATACATTTTATCTCTTGAAGATATTGATTCTGCTTTTAAATTAATTAAATTACTTGGGACTTTAATTCCATCAACAATTGGTGTTATTTGCCAAAAATATTTACCTTTTCTTAATGGAATGTTTAAATTAATTTGTTCTTCTTCAAAATCAATATTATCAAAATTAGACGTTAATAAAAATTCTTTTATGTCAATTTTTTTAGCATCTTCATTTTCGATATTAATATCTTCATTTTCTGTGATAATTAATTTTTCAAATTCATCATATGTAAAACATTCATCGATTTCATAATAATCATTTTCACTATTTAGACCAATACCATCAGAAAAAAATCTATCAATTTGATTTAATACATATGTTGGTTCAATTTTTCCACGATAAAGTGCAGATGTTAAAGGAGTGTCATTATTTGCATCATAAATATCTACAGATAAATCATCAGCATTTGCTATTAATTTTCTTAAAACACGTTTTTGTGCTGATGTTGGGTATTTTATTAAATCAAAAAAATTACTACTACATCTAATATTACCTAATGCAATGAAATCATATTTATCATTAATATTTGGTATTTTAGTTATAATATTATGGTCTTCATAACCTAAACTAATACAAGTACCATCTTGCATTATATAACCATGCAAATCAGGATGATAATCGGTTAAATTATTTTTAAATATTTTTAATGCCGATTCATTAGGGTCTCCAAAATCATGTGTGTTAAAATCTTGTAAACAAAATGGATAATTTTGTTTTAATGTTGCATTTGTGTTTTTTTGGTATTCACCTTTCCATATAATATAAGATATATCATCACCAACCAATTCATCTAGTTCATATTCACTTAAATTATTATCTTCATAAATAATATTTCCATCTATATCATATATTAACACATCATACATAACATGTAAATCTTCTTCTTCACCTTCATCGGCCCAATTTTCTTGGTATTTATTAAAATATATTATATCAGCATCTTCAATGTTAAAATCATCATATAACCCCTCTTTAATAATTTTTTTATTATTTTTTTTAGATTCTTGATGAATTAAATTATGATATTGGGCCATAGTCATATTACCTAATTTTTTACCATCTTTTTCATTTCTAGTATTTAAAAAATTCTTATGTTGCTCAGTTTCTTTCTTTTTATCAGATGGTAACAAATGATTTCCGACTTCTGTTCTATCGTCTGGTTTATATGTATAATTATCATTATTTTGACCTATAAATTCTTTAATTGTACAACATTGGACATTTTCATTATCATCATAATAAACATAATAAAAATCCATTAAATCTATGTTCAATTCTGTTTGTAAATCATCAATTAAAGATTTCATTAACATTGGTGTTGTTGTAGACCAAAATGCAATCACATTGTCATATATCCAAACCCTACCACAATCATCTAACATTCCACTATATTCTTCCCATTCATCATTACTAGGATAATATGAAATTTTCTCATTATCAATTAAATAACTGCTATACTCAAAATCACACTCTATTGCTCCAGTTTCCTCATCCATATATTCATCTTTCGGACATTGCATAAAATAATACATGTCACCATCATATCTGTTTCTAAATTTACCTTTAATCTTAGCATTTTCACCAAAATTAGAAATTTGAGCATTTACATTATTAATAATTAATTTTTTTAAAACCTCACCATGTGTTGTTTCTTCATCACCAATAATTAATTTATTAATTACATGACATTCATCATCATATGCATCAGCCCAAGCAAATGGTATTGCACCACTATCTTCCCAATGCAAACTAATATCTAATTTATCATAAATAACTCTATCAGCATCAGCCTTATTTCCACCTAATTTATATCTCCAATAATCATTAGTTTCTTCATCGCTATCGTCTTCATTAATAACAAAATTATCAAGTTCTTCATAACTCATAAATCCATCATTAATTAAAATTTCTGAATCTTGGTTTTTTGTGTTTATTGTTGATACTAGTGACATCATTTCCATGTCATGAATTGAATCATTAATAATATTTTCTATATATTCTTTCCCTTTTTTTGTTTTTGCAAAAACTTCTTTTAAATTTTCATTAAAATCATCAGTTGACAATTCGCATATTTTTGAAAAGAAAAATGGTATTATTTTGGTATCTTCAATATCTCCTGCTAATAATTCCCATAACCCAACGCCAAATCTTAAATCCCAAGGTTCTGCTAATAAAAAATCAGCATGTTTTATAATGTATTCAGCTTTTGCATTATCTTTTGGTAAACCATGAGATGCAAATAATTCTAAAAAACCTCTAATTGTTTCTGTAAAAAGATATGGGAATAAAATACCTTGAACATTAATTTCTGTTTTTTCACCTTCTCTACCTAACTCAACTTCAACACAAGCACCTTGCATTGGGTGTTTATCTGAAATATTTTCTTGTTTTGAAAATAATAAGTAATCATTAATTGCCCTTATTCTTTCATATAAATCTGGTAATTTATTATTTAATTGATATACAGAATTCAAAGAATAATTTGAAAAATAACAATATGAAGCTCCTTGTATCAAAGAGTTTATTAATCTTCTCTTTAATACAACTTTATTTGAATTACTAAAATCATTTAAATCATTAAATTCATAACTTTTATCATCTTCTGGTAATATTCTAAATGAATGATTTGGTATAATTTTATTAACTAACTCACATCTAACAATTACGGTTTCTTTTGGTACATTAAATAACTCATTTACACTATTTTGACAAATATCAATTAAACCATCTTTTATTGGTTCTTCAATTTTTTTGCATATAGAAATATAATTTGATAATTTATTAATTAATTCATCAACATTTTTTAATGATTCTTCACCTTCAAGTTCAACAAGTTTTTTACAAACATCATTATATCTTTTTTTAATTATATAATAATCAAAAGGAAATTCCATATCTGGTGGAAATGCCTCATTATTACCTAATGATGTCATATGGTTTTTTAAATTTTTAAATAAAAATTTTGGGAGTTTCATATTATTATATACTAATTTAAATTATTTCTTAAAGAACTCATTTAATTCTTGTTTTGTAAATTTTACTGATGATTCTCTTAATCTTTTTAAACTTTCGCCAACATGAAATTTTGCGTTAACATTACCCTTTTGCATTAAACTTTTAACTTGAGGATTTCTTGTCATTTTTTTAAAATTATTTGATGCATCATTTGCATTATTACCTTGAACATCAAGTGTAATTGTATCATTCGAATTATTTGAATCATAAGAATTTGCGTTGACAACAAATTCAGTATCATGTGGATTCTTTGCTTTTGCATTATTTAAATCTGATGCTAATGACGAAGAACCGCTATTACTTGAAGATGGTTCAACATATGAATTTGTGTCTTCTTTTAATTTAAGATTTTTCTTTTCAATAATAACAAAATCTTTAGATTCTGATAATATCATATTTCTTATATCTTTTTTCTTAAATGTTTTCATTTTGTAAATTCTTTTTAATAATAAATATCTTTAACTTTTTTAATTATAAAAGTGTGTCGTTGTAATACAATAAAAATGAGCGAATCATACAATTCGCTCATATATTTTATTCATAATCTCTAATTGTTTTTAAAACAGGAAATCTTAATTTACCATCATTTGTATAACCAAAAAATTTAACTGTTCCTAGTTTTCCAATCAAATTATTTTTTTCTTTTAATATTTGTTCACACTCTTCATTAGTATATGATAATGTGGCTTTACATATTTCTTCATTTGGTAATTTAACCCAAGCAAATTCAGCAAACCCTTTAATTTTACCTTCACAAATATCAATTATTTCAAATTCTTCTTCATTGAATTTTTTATACTTTAATAAATTTTTACTTCTCTTATGCTCATAAGGATTATTCTTTCTTAATATAGCACCCTCATAACCATTTTCAATAAATTCATCAAAACATTGTTCAACTTCTTCTGATGTATTTATAAATTTTGTTGGTACAATATCAATAAATGGAACGTCTTGTAATATGTTATTAATCAATTCATTACGTTCTTCAAATGTCAAATTTGGTTCACTATCACTCCAGACATCATATACGTTATATCTAACATATTGAACAACTTCTTTTAAATCATCATCGTTTAGTTTTTCTTTTTTAACTAATGATACTACTTTATTAAAGTTATCATGAAATATATGGTTATATAACTCCCCATCAAAATGTAATGTTGGATATTCTAAAAGTATTTCTTTTAATGATTCTTTTATATGATTTACAGTATAAAATGGATTATTTTTTCTACTTATTGCTTTAACTTCACTATTTTCTAAAAAGATATTACATCTAATTCCATCTAATTTTGGTTGACAAAATCGTATATCTTCCGTATATACACCGTCATATTCTTTTGCTAACATTGGTGGTTGAAATATTAAATTATCAATATCATTAATATCTTCAACAAAATTTTCAGATTTTTTCTTTTTCTTCCAAATTGATTCTGCTTCTTTAAATGCTTGTTCTTCAATAGTTGTTTCATTTCTTTTACCAATATTTTTTGCCTCTGTATATATTTTATCAGAAGAGGTTAAAACGCCACCAACCATTCCATATTCAGTCCAGTAACCTTGTTCATCATAATGAACGGTCCATTCATTAATAGAACCATTAGCATTTCTTTTATATAAAGTATTTAATTTCATAAAAATAGTTTTTAACAAAAATATATAAAATATATATAAAAAACAAAAATCCAGAGATTAAATCTCTGGATTTTATTTATTATCTATTAGATTGAAATGGATTTCTAAAATTTTTTGGTTGAGAAGATTTTTTATTTTCTCTTTTTCTTTCACCATCAATTAATGAATCATTTAAAATTTCATTTACAATTTTTTTTGCTTTTCTTTTAATTGATTCCATTGGCATATCATTAGTTTCATTAGAATCTTCTGAATCGCCACCATCCATTTTTTTAATAACTTCATCTCTATCTTTGCTAGTTAAAGATTTACCAGCTTGTTTTAGAATCATACCAGCAACATATTTATTTAACTCGGTATCGGGTTCTTGTTGACTATCATTATATGTTCTAAGTTCTTGACTAAGACTACCAGTTAATTTTTGGATTTCTTTTTTTGGTGTATTTTCTTCACCATTTCCATCTTCTGAAAAACCGCCTTCCATTTCGTCACCTTGAGGCGTGTTCATTCCCATGTCCATATTTTCACCTTGTCTACCCATCATATCTAGTTGATTCATATCCATTGGTGGCATAATAGGTTCTTGTGATTTTGGGACTTTAATTACGTGTTTTTCAGTTAGATTTTTTTTTTCAAAATTCTTTTAATTGATTCAGCAATTGCGTTTTGAATTTGCTTTGGACTAACTTCAAAAGGAGCACTATCACCAATTTGTTGTCCAAATGGTTGTTCGCTATCAACTGATTCATCATTCATGTCATAATAATCTTGCATTTCTTGATGATTTTTTGAAGGTAATTCCATTGGTTCTTTTCTATATGCTGGATGTTTGCCAAAGTAATTCATTTTGTCTTCTTTCATCATTTTTCTATAATTTCTAGATTCAAAAACTTCAACGTCATCTTCTTCTTCAGCGTCTTCAGCATCTTCTTCAAAGTCTTCAGCATCTTCTTCAAAGTCTTCAGTATCACCGAATTCTGCATCGTCCATCATTTCTTCAGCACCTTCAACTTCAGAATCTTCTTCATCAGAATCAGAATATAAATCATCATCTTCAAACATATCAACGCCTAATTTGTCAGCAATTTTACTCAACATATCTTCAATTGCTGAGATTCTAGATTCAATATCTCCGTTGAATTCATCTTCAGAATCTTCATCGTCTAATTCACTTTCGAAATCAACATCAGAAGCTTCATCATCAAGTCCAAAATCAACTTCATCTTCAGCACCTTCCATGTCAGCATCACCTTCCATATCAACGTCATCTTCTACGTCTACGTTTTCTTCATCGTATTCAAATTCTTCATGAATAGTTTCATCGAATGGAGCGTCATCACCAACTTCACCAACGCCAACTGCTGGACTATTTTGGTTATCAGTGTTGTGCATTGCAGTACCTTCTGCTACAGTACCATTATCCATTTCTTTTTCAGTACCTTCACCTTCAGTAAAAGGTGCGCTATCACCAACTTCAGTACCATTAGACATATCTAAATAGTCTTCATTGTCATTCCAACCTAATACTTCTTCACCTTCACCGAGAACTGGTTTAAATTCCTTTTTACTGTTTGATTTTTGAGCATCTTTTGCCTTTTTAACAAATGGGTCTCCACCTTGCTTAGAAGCTTCTCCAGTTGAAGGTTTTTCTTTTTTAATATTATTTTTTTGTGTTGCAGCGCAATCACCATCTACTTTGCAAGAACCTTCATCTAATTTAACAGTGTAATTCTTATTTTCTTGAATTACTCTAGTATTAGACATAATTTGTCTTTGTCTTTCGATTTCTCTTTTCATTCTATCTGTTGATTCAACAGCTAATTCTTCCTTTTTATCTGGATTCCAAGATTCAATAATGATATTATTTCTGCCACAACTTTCTTTAATTGACATCATTTTCATATCAAAATTTTTCAAAGCATTAGCATAACTAGAATATTCATTATCTTTACGATTTCTAAATCCTCCGATATAATTGAAATCTTCCTTAACTAATCCAGTTTTCTTATCAGAAACTTTAATATAGAATTTTGCGCCTTCTCTGATAATTGCATACATTTTACCATCTGCACCTTCTTTTTGGTGTTCGATAGATTTAAAACTAGTTTTATTCTCAGTTGTTAAACCATATGTCATCATGGCTTTCATTCTACTGATTTGGTCTTTAGTATTATTCATAATATTATTAATATTTATCGATAATTTTTAATAATTTTTAGATTTAAACATTGATAATGGTTTAGTTGAAATTTGACCATATTGCTCACCATCCTTAATTAAACGGCAAATACAATATCTTTTACCTAAAACATTATTTAAAGATTGTAATTCATATACAACATATTCTTTACTATTTTGAATATTAATCATTACAACTCCATTAACTTGTAATAATTTTTCTAAAGATTCTTTATCTCGTTCTATTTTTTGACGATAAGGATTTGTTGTATCTTGTTCATTAATCATATTAGTTAATAAACATGAAAATTTTTGTTCATTAATCAATATTTTCATTCAAACACTATTTTTATATATAAATATATTTTATTTTAAAAAAATATAATAATTATTCTATTGAATTAATTTTATCATATATTTTCGTATTTAAATCCCATAGTTTATCAAAATATTTTGCTCTTCTTATGGCTTTGTATACGATATTTCCTAAACTTAATTCACCATTTTTTTCTAATCCGTTACTTCTTATTTCTTTTAATTTATGTAATAATTTATCTATTTTTACAGATAAAATTTCTAATTTATCATTATCATCTTCATATGTATCAAAATAATCATAATAATCATCAATTTTTGTCATAATATCAGCAACAACATTACTTATTTTATCTTGACGTTTATTTGATAAATCAGATACTTCATTAAAAGAAGGTTTATTTATCCACTTATCATTTTCTAATGAATAAATACCACTAGAAATAAAATCATCATTTATATCTTGAACATAAAATTCAACATTAAATCCATAAATGGTCAATTCATCATGCTCATTATTCCATTCATTTTTTTTCATGTCAAAGTAATCCTTTATAATGTTCTTATTATCAGAAATTTTAGAAAAATCTAACAATATATGAATATCAACATCAGAATAATTTGACCAATTATAATTACACATCGAACCACATAAAATAATATCTTCTGGTTTAATAAAAGTAATTCCTAATGTTTTATAAAAATCATCTGCAATATTGAGTAACTGAATTCTAACTTTACTATTTAATTTATCATTTTCCCAAAAATGTGGATTTAATTCATTTTGTTTTTCAAAAGAACTTAAATCAACATCACTAGGTTCAACTTCCAATTCTAAATTCTCACTTAAATTAGTTTCTTTTGATTCAACATCATCGCCAATTGTTTTTAAATTATGGTATTGAGCCATTGTCATATTACCTAATTTTTTACCATCCCTTTCACCTCTAACTTTTTTAAAATTAGAAAACGCTTTTCTTTTTATATTTTGATTTGCTAAATGTATATTTCTAATTTGGTCAACAACATCTTTATCATTTGAAGTTGAATTATTTGATTGTATAAATGAATCATAATCAATAACTTCACCATTATTTACGATTTTTAAATTTGGGAAATTATTATTAAAATGTTTTTTTAATTCATTAACAACAAAGATAATATCATCAGATTTAATATCATTCCAAAATGAAAGTACTTCTCTTTTCTCCCAAAATCTTCCACTAATACCTTCTTCAATTTGATAATATAATTCATCAAATATGGAATTAAACTTAAATTCTAAATCATCTGCTTCTTCTTCTTCATCATAATTTCTTTTAATCTCAATTGTATTATATAAATCTGTCGCATTATCAAATCCAAGTTTATTTGCTGAAAGTGTTGATATGATTTTACCATGTGTTGATTGTTTATCCCCAACTTCTAACTTACCATCTATTACACCAAAAGAATATGCATCAGAATCCGTATGGTTCAAACATACTCCATCATAAAATGTTTGGTCTGGTGTTGAATAATATTCTTTTAATAATTTTATATTATTCTCATTAAGATATATTTTTTTCATATTTTCTTAATTTATTATTTATAATAAATATTTTTACAAACAAAAAAGGAGCGTTAAATTAACACTCCTTTAATCATTTAATAATCAATAGAAAATTCAGATAATTTTTCTAAATCAGTTGTTGGACATTTAAAAACTAAATCTTGTCTTTGCCATCTTTGATAAGGAACATAACACTCAGATGGGTTTTTATTAACAATCTCTTTACCTCTAATTTTTTCTTCTGAAAACTTTTGTAAATCAATTAGTTTAACAAATAAAATTTTAGTTTTAGTTCTAAATGCAATGTAATCAGATTTACCATATACCCAACCTAAATTTCCTCTTACATTCATCATTTCAATCCAATGAATTGAATCATCAACTTCACTGTCTTTTCTATTGTGTTTTTTTATACCTTTGACATCAATTCCGATTCTACCTTTTTTAGGTGAATCCCACCAAAAATCAATGTGGTCGAACATATCTTCATTTCTGCTAGATTTTTCACATTTACCACCCAATGTTTTTTCAACTGCTTCCATTACAAATAACTCATCAGCCAATCCAGCGGAATACATTTCTTTAACAGTTTCACATATTTTTTTTGATACCATTTAAATTTATTTTTATCTTTTATTTTTTATCCACCTACCGATAATGGTAATTTAATAGATGGGAATGATTCATAATTTTCAATTTTAATATCATCAAATGTAAAATCATTAATGTTTTTAATATCTTTATTAAGAATCAATTTTGGTAATTTATAGGTATTTGGGTTTCTAGACAATTGCTCAGATAAACCTTGTATATGATTTTCATATACATGCACATCACCTAATGAACACATAACTTCACCACAAGTCATATTTACGCATTGTGCCAACATATATGTTAAAATGCTATAACTTAATATGTTAAACGGCAATCCTAATCCAGCATCAACTGAGCGTTGCATCCACATTAAACTTAATTCTCGTTTTGGAACATTTAATTTGTCTAATTTTTCATGTGTTGCTGTTGTCCACTCATCATATTCGCCATTACTATGTTTACACAACCAATCTAATCTTTCTAATACGTTAAGTTCCCTAGTATAAACTTGAAAACCATAATGACAAGGTGGAAGTGCCATTTCATCAAAATCATTTGTATTCCAAGCCATACAAATCATCCTTCTATCATCGGGATTTGTTTTTAATGTATCAATAATGTCTTGAATTTGGTCAATTTGTTTTACGCCTTGCTCTCTCCATTGTTTACCATATACTGGTCCTAAGTCTCCATATCTATAATCAAATAACGTTAAATCAAAAGATTGAAACTCTTCATCATAATTATTAACTTCATAGAATAAAGAAATGAATTCATTATTTTTTATTTTTTCAATAAATTCATCTTTTGAAATCGGTTCTATTTTTGTTAAATTAATTGCATATTCTCTTAACGATTTATCATTATCAATAAACTCATCATTCAAATCGTCTAAATCATAATTATCATCATCAAAATTAATATTTAATTTAAAATTATTATCATTAAATAGATTATTATTTTTGATATCAATTTTATGATAATAAAAGTCTAATAAATTTTTATTTGTTTGTGAATCTTTTAATTCACAAAATTCATTATGTTTATTAACTAAATTTTTATAATGTCTATATGCATCATCAGTCCATATATTTACATTATTTTCAATAAGATACTTAATATTTGTTTCACCCTTTAAAAACCATAATAATTCATGTATAACACCTTTTGTGAAAACCTTTTTTGTTGTTAAAATTGGCAACCCTTCACTTAAATTAAATCTCATTGTTCTACCAAAAACAGAACGAACATTTCCACTTCTAGTTTCTTTAATCGAACCGTTTTCTAAAATATCTTTTAATAAATCAAAATATTGTTTGTCTACATTATTCATATTATTATAACTTATTTTAATTATTTTTTAATTGGTCATTCCCAATTTTAGTTAATACTAATGTTGTTAAACTTAAAACCATTTTTCTTAATTCTTTGTTTTGATTTTCTAAATTAATTAACCTAGTTTCAATACTATCATTTAATTTTATAGCATCTTCTTTAGTGGCCCATATTTGACCATTTAAATCATCTAATTGTAAACGTAAAGTATCAATAACATCAACACTATAAGAAACATCGCTAGGTTGGAATGTTATCATATCATTTACATTATAATTCCATTCAAAAATTTTATCATTCATTCTAATATCCATTCTCTATAACATTATTATTTTCTAAAATGAGTTCTAATTGTTCTTTAATTTCATTAATATCGCAATCTTCAATTCTTTCACATTCATATTTTCTAAGGTATTTGTTAAATGCTTTCCCTTGTGATAAATCCTCTCTAAACATAAGATAATCATTAACATTAACATCTTTATACTTATAAACTCTACCAGTAGAAAAATAAACTCTAACAACTTTTAATGAATTTTCAATATCATCACATTCAGTATATAATATATTAGAACTTTCATACCAAGTTTTATCCAAATTATTTTCGTATAAATTATATTTTTTCATATTAATATTTTTTTACAAAAATACAAACAAAATAAATAAAAAACAAAAAAAACTGGTTTTTTCTTCATTGACTTTATTATTTTTTTTCCTATATTTTAATAAAATATTTTAAATGAACGAACAAAACTTTTCTAGTGAACTTAAAGATGTTTTAGCATATATGGTTGATGTGTTGGACAAAGAGTATCCAACTATTTTATATACACCAGAATATTTTATATCATCAATATTAGATAATAAAAAATGCCATGCTTATATAATCTTGAAAGGGTGTTTAATGAATTTTCATTTAGACGAGATGAAATCAATTTACGACAATTGGTTGAATAACAACTCATTACCAAGTGTTGTCAAAAAAAGGGGAAACATCGTTAAATTTAATTCTGAATTACAAACGATATTTGATAGTGCTGAAAAAGAAAAGGAAGAACTTTTATCAGAAAATATTGGGACTGAACATATTTTATTATCAATGTTAAACCCAGATAATAAGTTAAATAAAATAATTGAAATTTTTAAAAATATTGGTATAGATTATAATATTATTAAACATAAATGTAATAATAAAAATATATCCAATTCTTTACCAGCGATATCACCTAGAAAGAATGAACAAAATAAAAAAAATAATCTCATACAATTTAATATTGACCCTTCAAAAATGGTTCAAGCACAGCAAAAGGGTGATTTTATTGAACAATTTACCATTAATATAAATAATATTGTTAAAAACGGTAATTATGATAAATTAATTGGGCGCGAAAAAGAAGTAAAACAAGTCATACAAACGCTTGCTAGGAGACAAAAAAATAATGTTATTATAGTTGGTAAAAGTGGTTGTGGTAAAAGTTCTATTATATATGGTATTGCTGATTTAATTAATAAATGTGAAGTACCTCAAATATTAATGGGAAAAGAAATTGTAATGTTAAACATTATGTCATTAATAAGTGGAACTCACTTTAGAGGTATGTTTGAAGAAAGAATTAATGGTTTATTTAATGAATTAAAGAATAATAAAAAGTATATTTTATTCATTGATGACATACATACAGTATTAAAATCATCACAAAAAGAAAAAGATACCGATATATCTGGAGTTATTGGAAACATATTACAAGGAGGTGAAGTTTCTGTAATTGGTACAACATCATTTAAAGATTATAGAAATACCATTGAAAGTAATTCATCAATTGCTAGAAAATTACAAAAGATAATTATAGAACCAACGACCGTTAAAGAAACAATTGAAATTATTAAACAAAATAAAAAGTATTATGAAGAACATCATAATGTTTGGTTTAATGATGATATTATAAAGAAATTAGTTGAATTATCTGATAGATATATTACTGAAAGAAGTTTACCAGATTCTGCAATTGATGTTTTAGACCTAAGTGGTGCTAAAACTTGTTTTGAAAATAAAGAACCTATTAATATTACAAATGCAAGAAAGCGTTTGGTATCAATTAATGATGAGAAAAAAGAACTTGAATCTATTGGTGATTTCAATAAAATAGATGAATTAGAAAAAGAAGAAAATAAATTAAAATTAGAAATTTCTAATTTTAATAGAAATGAAAAAAATAATTCAGATGAATATAAAACTGAAATAACAATAGACCACATAACTTCTGCAATTTCTGATATGTGTGGAGTTCCTATTAACAAGTTAAAGGTTGATGAAAAGAAACAAATCGCTAATTTAGATTTAGAATTAAAAAAATACATTATCGGACAAGATGAAGCAATTGATTCAATTACTAGAGTTATTAAAAGAAACAAAATTGGATTAGGAAACAAAGATAAAACAATGTCAAATATTTTATTAATTGGTAAATCTGGTATTGGTAAAACATTGATAGCGAAGAAATTAGCACAAGAAGTATTTGGTAGTGAATCAAATTTAGTAAGGATTGATATGTCGGAATATTCAGAAAAAAGTAGTGTTACTAAACTATGTGGTAGTAATCCTGGTTTTGTTGGATATGAAAATGGGGGTCAATTAACTGAAGCAATTAAAAACAAACAACATTGTGTTCTTCTTTTAGATGAAATTGAAAAAGCAAACCCAGAAATCTTTAATTTATTTTTACAAGTATTTGATGAAGGAAGATTAACAGATAGTAGTGGTCAATTAGTCAATTTTAAAAATGTTATAATTTTAATGACATCAAATGTTGGCACAAAAAAAGCAAGTGATTTTGGTTCTTCTCTAGGTTTTTCAACATCAAATAATGAAGATAAATCAAAAGATATTATTGATAAAGAATTAAAGAAAACCTTCATGCCTGAATTCTTAAATAGAATTGATAAAATTGTTTATTTTAACTCATTAACTGATGAAAATTTGAAAGATATTGTTTCATTAGAATTAAATGCAATATCAAAGAAAATTCAAGAAATTAACTATAACGTTGAATTCGATGATAATACAGTTAATTTTATACATAATTTAGCAATTAAAGAAAAAGAATATGGTGCTAGACCAATCAAAAGAATTATACAAACAAATATTGAAGACCAAATAACTGATTTGATATTAAACAATGAATTTGAAAATAATTATACTTTTAAAACATCGATAGAAAATGGAAACCTTATCATTAAATGACAAATTAAACAGCAAACTAACAAACGAAAAGAATGAAACTAATTTTTGGGATATTATTAATGACATGAATTGGTATAATGTTATTAGTTCTGACACAACATTGCCGAATGAATACATTAAAGAGTATCTAATTGGATTTATGGATGTTAATTTTGTTAGCGAATTTAAAAATTTTGTTGTTGATAGAAGAAAAGAAATCCAAGAAAATTATTTAAATTTAAGAAATAACACTGATTATCAACCATCTACGTTTATCGGAAATGATAATTTATGGGATGTTACAGCATCAATTGTTGGTATGGGTAAATCAACTTATGAAATGGCATTGAAAACTCCTAAATTTGTTGAATTTATTTATCAAACCAAAAACTATAAAGAAAATTTTGAGTATGGTTTTGATGCTGCTATCTATGAAATTAATGATTTAGTATATGAGTGGAATAAGAAACAAAGAAATGAAGGATAATATTAAATTTCATAATGATAATAAAACAAAAAAAGATTTGTTAGGCAATGTTGTTATAGAAAAAACTAACAATAATGATGTGTTTCAAATTATTAATATTTTAAAAAATTCATTTGATATAGAAACTAATGAGATGGCAATAACTCAATTATTGCTATCTCATGCAAATCTTAAAGAATCTGTAAAAGTTGTTGATAAAAGAGATGGTAAAATTTATGGTATTTTAATATTCAGCAATTTTAATATCAGTAAAGGTTCTCCAATTATGTTTAATCATAGAAAATTAGCAAATTCTCTTAAATCTTTAAAACAATTAAATGGTCATTCATTTATATTAGATAAAAGATTAAGAAATACTAATATTGACAAAAAAATGATTTATTTTAATAAATCATATATTAATAATTTTGATTTTTTATGGTGTGCTGTTGAAAGGAACTTAAAATCACATAATTATTGGAAAAAAATTGGTTTTAAAGAATTATTTCAAATAGAAGAAGCTATATATTATTATAAATTTATTAAATAATATATTTATTAATAAATCTTTAATATATGAAAATTATTATTAATGAAAAACAAGAACAATTATTACATAATATCATAGTAAATGAAGAAGCAGTTTTTTTAGGTGATAAAGAAGATGCTATATTAAGATGGTTGAATGATAATTTTAAACCAATGGATTTGTATGGAAAAGATAATTTTGGTTTACCTAAAAAATCACTAGGGGCTTGTATTTTAAACCAAGATAAAGAAGTAACTGATGATATTATTAGTAAAGAAGATATATTTTATAGATTACAAGAACGCTTTAAAAAAATTCTACCAAATAAAAATGATAGGGATGATTTAATTAGAAGTGCTCTAAAAAAATGGTATTAAAATATGTGGGTTATTACTCACATATTTTTTTTTATTTAACAATTTTTAATACTATTTTATTTTAATATATTAAATTTTATTTATATCTTTGCAAAAAAATTAAGATATGACAAATAATTTCGAACAAATTAAAAATGATGGACGCTTATTATATAACTATATAAGAGGTTCGCACGCATATGGTTTAAATGTAGAAACATCAGATATTGATACTAGCGGTGTTTATATTTGTAAACCAAATGAAATACTTGGGTTAGGTTTTGATTACAAAGACCAAGTTTCAGATGCAAAGCATGATAATGTGTGGTTTGAAATTGGAAATTATCTAAGATTGCTTTTAAAATCCAATCCAACTATAATGGAATCACTTTTTATTCCAGATGAATTAATTATTGGGGATGTTAATCCATTATTTAAACCAATATTAGAGAATAAAAATGAATTTATTTCAAAAGATTTATTTAACCCTCTTTTTGGATATGGAAAATCTCAAATTCAAAAAGCAAAGGGTTTAGATAAAATGATTAACTGGGAAAAAGATAGAGTTCAAAGAAGAACTCCACTTGATTTCTGTTATACTTTTTTCCAACAAGGTAGTTCAAAAATTTCAAATTGGTTGGAATATAGAGGATTAAAACAAGAATATTGCGGTTTAGTAAGCATACCCAATATGCATGATGTTTATGGCGTATATTATGATTGGGGAAAACATATTGAACAAGAAAATATAACACTACAAGAAATTAAAGAATCTAGTTATGAAAAAAATAATCATTTATTTAAATTAAAAAATTATTTTATTGATTATTTTAATTTAACAACACTAGATGAATTTGAAACAAAATTTAATGATATGCATTCAATTGGATATCGAGGAATTTTAAATGATGATAAAACATCTAATGAATTAAGAATGTCTTCAGTATCTAAAGGCGAAAAACCAATTTGTTATTTGTCATATAATCAAACTGGTTATACAAAACATTGTATTGATTATAAAAATTATAAAGAATGGGAAAAGAATAGAAACCCAATTAGATATGAAAGTAATCTTAAAAAGAATTATGATTCAAAAAATATAATGCATTGTATAAGATTAATGCATATGGGAATTGAAATAGCAAAAGGTGAAGGTTTTAATGTATATCGAACTTGGGATAGGGAATTTCTTTTAAATGTAAGAAATCATAGAATGGAATTTGATGAAATTATGGAATATTTAGATGAAAAACAAAATGAATTTAATAATGCCATTAAAACATCAACAATACGTGACCACATTGACCCTAATTTAGTAAATGATATATTAATTGATATAAGAAAAAAACAATTATCAATTCATTAACAAATTTTAACAAATTATATTTTGCATTTTTAAAAATTATTTATATCTTTGCAATGTGAAATGAAACAATAGTATTAACTTATAATAAATTAAAAAAATGATTAAAAGTAAAGGAGAACTTCGTAGAATTGCGAATGGTGTTGCAACACAAATTAAGAATGACATGCGTTCTCGCATTGTAGGTTTTATGGAACAAATGGGTACTGATGAAGTAGAGTTAGCTTCAGCATTGGACATCACTGTTGATGAACTTGAACAAATTCTTAGTGGTAATGGTGAAATCACACTTACAACTTTTGCGAAGTTGATTGTGGCTTCTGAGCATACAATTGAAATTAAGGCACTGCCTGTTGTTGGTCAACGCAATTCTAGAATGCCAAATCGTTCTGAAAATGTAAGACAAAATCATCAACGCACAAGCAACAGACCTAATCGTGTGGTAGTTCCTTCATATGAAGAATTTCAAAAGATGATGCATGAAGGTAAGATTCCCCCACCCCCACAAGGTTTTATGGGTTGTGGTATTCCTAGACCTAGTTCAAGACAGAATGATATGGGTAGTGTTAGAATCCCTCATTGCCAAGAACTTCAACACGAAAATGTTATGGAACTTGATTCAATGACAAGACGTGATTTGGTTAACACAATTGTTAATAATGATTGGCAAGATGAAATTGATTTGGTAAATGCCACTAGATCTGATTTGATTAATTTCTTGTTGGAAAAGGATTTTCATGTGCAAGAAGATGTGGAAGAACCTGTAGTATGTCAATCTGACAAGGTAAATAAGATGGCAAATGCACTTGCTGATGCTATTTCAAAGAATCCGCACCTTGCTAAAATGTTGGAAAAATACATTTAATTTCATATCTATAATCTAATTAATAAGTCAAGTATTTTTACTTGACTTATTTTGTTTTTTAACATTTTTTATATATTTTTGTAAAAAATATATATAATATGGGTAGAAAGAAAAAAGTTATAGAGGAAAAACCTTTTATACCAAGTGAATATCAAAAAAAAATATTTGAATTTATAGAACATGGTGTTGGGAATTTAGTTATAGATGCTTCTGCTGGTTCTGCAAAAACAACTACATTAATTAAATCATTAGAATTAATACCTAATGATAAAAAAATATTATTTTGTGCTTTTAATAAAGATATTGTTAATGAACTTAAAAAGAAAATATCTAAAAAAGATAACATAGGTAATATTGATATTAGAACATTACATAGTTTAGGGTATTTAATGATTCAAAAAAATTTCAATAATTACAATATAGAAATTAATGAAAATAAGTATAGGCAATTTATATATAATAATATAAATGAATTAACGTCTTCAAATCCATTTAAAATTAGTAAAAAAATAGGTCTTAAATGGGTTGAAAATGTTTGTTCACTTATTAATTATATGCGTTATAACTTATCTGAATCTTTTGATGAAATTATGTCATTAGTAAATAAACATGAAATTGATTTAGTTTCAGATGAAATTTATGCGGCAAAAGATGTTTTAGAATGGGGTAAAACTTTTACAGATGAAGTTGATTACACTGATATGGTTTGGTTGCCATATGTGTTAAATATGAAACCATTAGGTCTACAATACGACTTCATATTTGTTGATGAATCACAAGATGTTAGTGTTGTACAAAGAGAATTAGTATTAAGATGTAGAAAAATTAATACTCGATATATTTTTGCTGGTGATCAAAATCAAGCAATTTATGCATTTTCTAGTGCATCACCAGAATCTTTTAACTATTTAAAAACTTTACCAAACACTATTTCATTACCGTTACCAATTTCATACAGATGTGCAAAGAACATTGTTAATTTTGCAAAACAATATTCACCATCAATAGAATATAATGATGATGGAAGAGAGGGTGATATAATATTTAATGAAAGTATTAATAATGTAAATGATGGTGACATGATTTTGTGCAGAAATAATGCACCATTAATGAAGATATATAATGATTTAATACGTTTAGGTAAAAAATGTTATATTAGAGGTAAAGATATTGGATTGAATTTAAAGAAAATAGTACAATCAACTAATCAAGAAAAATTAAACACTGATTTATCTAATGATGGTGTTTTTATTCGTTTATATGAATCATTATTTGAAACAAGAGATAAAATTATAAATCAAAGTGGATTAGATGAAAAAACTGTTATGAATTCTTCAATTATGTCTAACAAATTAGATATGATTAAAGCATTAGAAGTACTATCTGAAGGTTTAAAAACTAGTTCTGAATTGATTGATAAAATTAATGAAATATTTTCAGATAAAAAGAAAAACGGAATATCATTATCAACCGTTCATAAAGCAAAAGGTTTAGAAGCAAACAATGTATTTATTGCTTGTAACTCATTAATGCCATCAAAATCAGCAACACAAAAATGGGAAATTGAACAAGAGAAAAATTTAATGTATGTTGCCTATACAAGGGCAAAAGATAAATTGTGCTTCCTTGATGAAAATGAATTTAAGCAATTTACTTCTGAAGGGAAATGTTCTTTAAGTGGTATTGAAAATCAAGTTAATTTTATATTAAAAAAACAAAAAAATAAATTAACTATTAATGATAAAACTGAAATTAATAAAATTATTAATAATTTAGAAAAAATTGAAATACCGCAAAAAAAGAAATCAGTTGTTTTAACAAACAAACAACCATTAAATAATTCAATTGCATTATTATACCCTTCTAAAAAAATAACTAAAGCAAAAAAAACAATTTTAATTTAAAATGGTTAAAAACATATATAATTTTTCTGCAAAATGGTCAACCATATGTAATTTATTTAAACCAATTTTTAAAAAAATATCTCAAATGGTTGAGTTCAAAAAATTCAATTTTGAAGAAAAAGATATTGATAACAATATTGACTTGGTTGATAAATTTAAATTAAAATATATACCTACGGTCGTTGTTACTGATGAAAATAATGATTTAATTAATTCTTTTTGTGGTTCAACTTGTCGAGAAGAATTAATTGATTTCTTAAAACAAAATATTGATTAAATGAGTATTATAATAGGTTTCTGTGGAAGATGCCAAAGTGGAAAGTCTGAATTGGCAAAAATATGCGAAGAATTTGGTTTTGAAAAAATTAGTTTTGCTACACCATTAAAACAATTAGTGGCTAATTTATTAAATTGTACTATAACTGAAGTAAATAATTTAAAAACAGCAAAATTTAATTTTGTTTGTGATGAAGAGAAATGTAAATTTGTGTCAGAAGAATGTGACATACCAATTGAAATAATTAATGAACATTTATTAAATAAAACATTTGAAAATACTAGACAAATGCTTCAATTTATTGGTACTAATGTTATTAGAAATTATAATAATGATTGGCATGTAAATAAAACTAAGGAAACTATAAAACCAAATAAAAATTACGTAATTGATGATGTTAGGTTTCCAAATGAAGCAAATATGATAAAAGAATTAAATGGAGATTTATGGTTTATCGTTAGACCAAGAATAGATAATGTTTCCAATCATGAATCTGAAACTTCTTTAAAATGGCAAGATTTTGAAAACATTATAATCAATAATAAAAGTCTAGAATATATTCAATTAATGTGGAGAATGTTTTTAGATAATGGTTATAAAAGTCAATTAAAAAAGAAACATGAAATGTATTTGAACATCATTAATGACAAACAATTACAACATAAAATAATAAAAGATAATGAAAATGTTGCTTTTTGCGAAGCTTTATTTTTAAATAAAGAAATTTTCACTTATAACAAACCAATTTTAAATGAATATAAAACAATTAAAACATATAATGGTGAAATATTTGCTGAAACACAAACATTAGAATGTGTTAAATTAACAAATCCATTAGAAATTGAAGATTTTAAAATTTTAATATAAAGACGTGCTAATAACACGTCTTTTTTTATATTATTATTTATTATATTAATATATCTAATTAATTTTTATTTAGATATTTATTAAAAAAAGTTTTTATGGCGAAAAAGAAATATTATGGTATAAAATATCCATTTACTTCAGAAGGTGTTGAAAACTATTTTATTGACTTAAATGAATCATCTAAAGATTATGCTAGAAGCATATTGATGCATTTAATCTTTACTCCAAAAGGGCAAAAATTAAGAGACTATGAATTTGGAACAAATTTAATTAGATTCATTTTTGAACCTAGTGATAATATGACATTTAATGATATAAAAAATGAAGTATCTAATGTTGTTTCTAAATATTTAAAAGGTGTTGTTATAAATGACATACAAGTTGCTCAAAGTGATAATGATTATAGCAACATTTATGTTAGAATTGATTATACAATAAAAAGTGGTAATAATACATTAGTTGATAGTTTTGTCACTAAAATTTAAAATAATAAGTTATAGCATAAATTTAAAATAATGGAAAAAAAAATAAATTATTTATCAAGAGATTTTGAAAGTATAAAAAATGAATTGATAAATTTTAGCAATAAATATTATCCAGAATTAACTCATAATTTCAATGATTCTAGTGTTGGTGCTTGGATTATTGATTTAGTTAGTGCTGTTGGTGATGACCTATCATATCATACTGATAGAATGTTTCAAGAAACAAATATTAATAGTTCAAATTTAAAAAGTTCTGCATTAAATAATGCTAGAGCAAATGGTGTTAAAATTCCAGGTCCAAAACCAAGTATATGCGAAATTGAATTATCTTGCACATTACCAATTAATTCTGAAAACATCAGTCAACCTGATTGGAATTGTTCCCCATTAGTTAAATATGGTAGTACGGTTGGTAATTCACAATTTTCATTTGAAATAAGTGAAGATGTTGACTTCTCTGAACAATTTAATAAAGATGGTTATTCAAATAGAAAATTTTCACCATCTAGAAATAGTAATGGTGTTATTACTAGTTACACAATTACAAAAAATGTTATTGCGTTAGGTGGTAAAAGTAAAATATATAAAAAATTAATTTCAACAAGTGATTTAAAACCATTTATGGAAATTATTCTTCCAGAAAAAAATATAATGGGAATTGAATCAATCATTTTTAAAGAAATTGAAGATTTTAGTGTTGAACCACAAACATCAGAGTATTTTATTGATGAAGAAGTTTTTAAAGTGAATGGACAATCAATTAATACTTATAGATATTTTGAAGTAAATTCTTTATCGGATTTATATAGATTTGGTGATGTTGTCAATTCATCTAATAATACTTCATATTATGAAGATTATACCGAAGGAAGCACTGGAAGTTCATCAACAAGAACTAGTAGATATTATAAAGGTAAATGGAAAGCATTAACACAAAAATTCATTACAGAATATACGGATAATGGGTATTTAAAAATCATATTTGGTGGTGGAACTGATATTCAAGAATTACCAACAAATGGTCAAGAATATTCTGATTATTATATGAGTAAAATTATTAATAACAATATGTTAGGTTTATTACCTAAAGCTGGGTGGACTATGTATGTTTTATATCGAACACAAGGTGGGGTTGAAACAAATGTGTCTCAAGGTTCTATTAATAATGTTATTAATCTTAATGTTACATTCCCAAAATGGACAAATTTAAATGCTGATAAAAGTTCCATCATAAAATCAATTAAAGTAAATAATCCAACAACAGCAATTGGTGGTAAAGATGAACCTTCCATTGAAGAAATTAAATATTTAACTAAATATGCAATACCATCACAAGAAAGATGTGTAACTATTAAAGATTATAAATATAGAGTTATGCAAATGCCACCAAAATATGGTTGTCCATTTAGATGTAATGTTATTGAAGATAATAATAAAATATCAATGTCAACTTTGGGTATTGATGCTAATGGTAAATTAAATGGAGCGTTACCACAAATTTTGGCAGAAAATATGGTTGAATATTTAAGTAATTATAAATCATTAACTGATTATGTTGAAATCAGAAGTGGTAAAATATTTAATTTAGGTATTGAATTAGATATGTTTGTTGATAAAAATTATACTACACATGATGTTGTTTCTAATGTTATTAATTTAATTAAAGATTATTTTGATATAAAAAATCATGATATTGGTAATGAAATATTCTTAGGCGACTTAGAAAAAGAAATTAACAATTCAGACGGTGTTATAAGTATTATTGAATTAAAAGTATATAATATATATGGTGGGTCGTATAGTAGTCATATATGCCCATTACCAGAAAGAACGACAAATTATAATTGTGAATCTATAGGGTTATCTAATTCATTCTCAGTATCAAACGGTGGTTCTTCAAAATTACTTGATATTATGGCAACTGATAAAGTATTATATAATGACTATGATTCAATGTTTGAAATAAAATACCCCGAAACTGATATTGCTGTTAGAGTAAAATTAAAATAAAAAATTTTGTTTTTTAAAAAAAAATTAATATCTTTGCATAATAATTTATAAAAACAGATATTATGAAAAAAAGTAAAGATAATTTTGAAGACATGGTAAAAGCATTAAAGATTTCAAGTAGAAATGATGCTTTTGAAAGAAATGGTGGTGGACAATTCGTTGCAATACACAAAGTACATAAAAATAAAAAGAAATATAATAGAAAGAGAGATAGGAATATTGATTCCTATCTCTCTTATTTTATTTATAATACAACATCATCATCTATTTCATTAAAATTAAATTTATAATCATCATCCATTTCATTATCTTCATCAACTTTTAACATATTACCTAATTGATTATATGATTTTCTTAAGTAATATTTTGCTTCATCACCATATTTACCTGAATATGAGTTATAACTAGATGATGCATCTGTTTCTATATTGTCAAAATACCATGAACATAAATCTGTAATTGCTTGTTCATAAGCATTATAGCATTCATTTAAGTTGTCCATTAAATCTTCATACTCAACAATATCATAATCTTCTTTTAACACTCTTCTTACTGATTCATTAACAATCTTATGTAAATCACTTTCAGTAAGTTTTAATAACTTTTTTCCCATAATCTTTATTATTTATTTAATACATTTTTAATTGCTTCTCTAACAGATTCTCTAAATAAACTTTCATTAACTAAATTTTGTTTAACTCTTCGTTTAATATCTTCTTTTAAACAAAAATCCATTAAATATGAAAATTGATTTAATTCACCAATAAATGATTCAACAATACTTTTAACACCAACCATATCTTTACTTCTAGTAGAACCTAAAAACATTTTTGTGTCAAAAAGTAAATCATTTAACATTTTTTTGCTATTAGTTATTTTATATTTTCTTGGTCTAAGTTCATTAAGTTTTATTTTACCATAAATACCTTGAACACATTCTGCTAATTCATCTTGATAATCAGATAATGAACTTGCAATATCATCACATAATTTATGTTCAGACATATTACTACTACTCCAATGTAAATTCTTAATTGCAGTTTTATATGCCTCTAATTTGTTTATATATGTCATTATACGTTGTTTCATTGTGTTAACAATATTAAATATACATTATTTACTATAATAAATAGTAAATAAATACAAAATATAAACTATTTATTATATATAATAAATAAATTTATTAGTTATGGGACAAATAACGTTAACTGAGAACGATTTAAAAGATATTATAAAAGAAACAATATCAATATTATTCGAAGATAAAATACAAACTAATGATTATACTGTTGATAACTTTGATTTAGTTGCAAGTTTAATGAATTTCAATTCAGATGATGATTTTTATTTTGTTGAAGTCATCAAAAGAAAAAAAGATAATCCTAATGATGCATTTAGATATAGACAATTTATAACATATTATTGGATTAAATCTATTGATGAATTACAATCAAAAAAACAAGAAATAATGGATATTTGCTTACAAAATAATGCTAGAGCATATATCTACATGAATCCAAGATCTGCTAAAGTCGTAAATGATTATGCAAAAAAATTAATGGTTAAATTTGCACAAAAAGGTAAAGGATACGGTAAATATAGAGGACATGAAATTGAATTTGCATCTGGTCAACATAAAGATTGGGATTCTAGACCAATTTCATTTTTAGATATTGACTCAACCGATAAAAATATTTTTGACCAAGTACATAAAATTTTAGATGCATACGGAATTACACCAATGGCAGAATATACAACACCAAATGGTGGATTACATATCTTATTACCAGATAAAAAAGCAAGATATTTAGATTGGTCTATGTTTGATGGTGGTAAACAATTAGGACAATATTCAACAGTGCATTTTAATATTGACTCACCAACGTTACTGTTTTCTGATATACGACCACAAGGTTATTAAAAATAAATTAAAATTGATTAAAAAATAGATAAATAATGATAAAATTAGATTATGGTGTTGGTGGACAAAGAGTGTTTGATAAATTTAAAAAATCTGAAATTTTTAAACATTGGTTAAACTTTTATAACCTTAGAGAAGAAGATAAACAATATCTCACTAGCCATTGTGATGCATTAATGAAAAAAGATAAATCAATTGCATTATCAACACAAGCACCAAATAACCCAAATGATAAAAAAACAAAAAATATTATTGATGCATATGAATATTTAGCATCAACAAATTTTTATGAAATGCCATCGTTAAAAGATATCATTTTTGAACTTAAACATGCTATTAATGATGCTGTATCAACAAAAGATATGCAAAACACAGAAAAAGCAAATGATGAAATGTGGTTGTCATTCATAAAAGAAATACAAAAACCAGAAATACAATTATTATTAAAATCATTTGGTCAATATTCTTTAGCTAATTCAACATTTGGTTGGAAACTAGCACAAGAAAATATCTTTAGAGTAAGAGCACAAAAACCAGATGCAACATTCTTACAAACAAGATTACAATGGCGTGATAAATTTAGAAGAAATGTTTTACCAAATGCTCAGAAAGTTGTTATATTAATACCATTTATTGATTCAAAACAACCAAATGGTGATGACCTTAAACAAACTATGAAATTATCTGGTTATAAAGATGATGACAAATATAATGACTTATCAAAACAACAAAAAGATTACGTTTATATTACAGCAAGAGGTGATGATGCTTCAACATATAGATATGTTGCTTATTATGACGTTTCTGATACAGTTTTAATTGACCCAAATGGACCAGATATATGGGCTGAAGAAGTTGGGTTTGATAATAATTTAACTGGCCACCTTAATCAAGCGGCTCTTGACTATAAAGCAACACATGGTGCTAATGGTTCTAGTTCTGAAGATATTGCAAAAATATATAATAATGAAGAAGGTGATGTTAAAGCATTAGCAACTGCATTAGCTCAAGGAATACAAAATACATATCAAGAAATACCAACATTATTACCTAAAACAAATAACAAAAATGCATATGTAAAGTGTTATGTTGATATGATTGAAGCATTATCTGATAAATTAATTGAAGAACATTCTAAAATTGTTAGACAAGAAAATAGAAAATTAGGTGTTTCAATTGCATCAACAATAGTTTTATGTATGACAAAGGTATCTCCAGAAACAGTTGCTAAAAAATTAGCAAATGACCAATTAACAGACCAAAGTTATTTTGAACTTAGAAATGTTGTTAATACAATTTTAAAACTAATTAATAGAAATTTACCAAAACAAGAATCAAAATCTATAAATGAAATGGAAATACCTACATTAAATTCAGTTGATGAATTATTATCAATGATTGGGATGACAAGAAAAGATGTTAAACCAACAAATATGACAGATGAAGAATCATTTTTAGAAAATAGAACATCAAATAAAGAAGCAATTAAAGAAAATTTCTATAATTTATTTAATAGAATAAATAATATTAAATTATATGAATAATATAGATTTAAAAATAAGAAAAATATTAAGAGAACAAATTAATGAATATTTAGACCAAAGTTATGATGACCTTAAAGGTGGCCATCATAACTTACCAATTGTTTATCAATTGGCGTTTAAAGATAGAATTAATAGTATATTCAAAAACGGTTTCTCAAGAGAATATGCAGCAACAGCTGGCGGTAATTATTATTGCACTGGGTTATATACAACATTTGATTTAAATTCAACATTAAGAAACACTCAAGATAAAGCTAGTTTATATGGCGATGTAATTATTAAAATGGCAATTAAATCATATGATAGATTTTTTATTTGTAATAAAAAAATTGCTAAAGAAGTATATGGAAAACATTATAGTATGGAAGACCAATTGGATATTTTATTTGCTGATTATCCAGACATTTTACGTTATATTAAACATTCACCATATTACGGCACTATAACACAAACACAAAGTCCTAGAACCGCACAAAATGTAGCTGCATTATTAGAAGCTTTAGGTGGTATGCACTGTGGAGCTGATAATAATCTAAACAGATTTGATATTAGAGGTTTTGTATTTTATGGGGCAAATGACGGATATGTAGCAATTATTAGAGATTTTAAAGCAATTGTACCATTAGCATATTCGTTAGATAAAGGAAATACAACAGATAAATCATGGAGAAATGATTTATTTTCTGAAAAAACATATAATAATACCGCTAAAGATTATGACCCAATTATATT